>Ga0209554_1001319_pt1 | contig 18947 bp, 16 predicted proteins | sample MarorgKNORR_S2LV_5_FD_188221 | JGI IMG/M metagenome (GOLD analysis project Ga0209554, IMG submission 188221) | Marine microbial communities from the Southern Atlantic Ocean, analyzing organic carbon cycling - Bottom_A/KNORR_S2/LV (SPAdes) (version 2) | ecosystem: Environmental > Aquatic > Marine...
CAGGCAGCTCTGATCGTCTTGACGAATTTAATGAGGCTAATATGAAGTTAGCATTTAGTGTCGAATATCGTTATAATTTATTCGGTAATGTAAATGGCGCATTTTTTATAGATGCTGGTAATATTTGGAACGTACTTGACGATGTCACAGACGACAATGCAACATTTAATGGATTAGCTTCCTTAAAAGATATTGGTATTGGCTCTGGTTTTGGTTTACGTTACGATTTTGGCTTCTTTGTACTTCGTTTAGATATTGGATTTAAAACTTACGACCCTTCTTATCAAGAACAAAATAGATGGTTTAACGATTATAATTTTGGTAATGCCGTCTATAACATTGGAATTAATTACCCTTTCTAGTTTTTAATATTTTCTTAAAGACTATAACGATTTCGTGTGTTTTTCAGCATAACAAACTGATATTCCACCTCCTTATTGTTTAAAAATTGATTAATTTTGAAATCGTAATATCTTAACTTAAAAAGTAATAAAATGAGTCATAATATCAAAGCTGGAGTAGCTACAGGAAAAGAAGTTCAAGACATTTTTAAATATGCTAAAGAAAAAGGCTTTGCATTGCCAGCAGTTAATGTAATTGGTTCAAACACTATTAACAGTGTTTTAGAAACTGCCAGAGATTTAAATGCTCCTGTGATTATTCAATTTTCAAATGGTGGAGCAGCCTTTAATGCAGGTAAAGGATTAAGCAATGAGAATCAAAAAGCTGCAATTGCAGGTGCTATTATTGGTGCAAAACACATTCATTTATTGGCCAAAGAATATGGTGTTCCTGTAATTTTACATACAGACCATTGTGCGAAAAAACTGTTGCCTTGGATTGATGGTTTATTAGATGCAGGCGAAAAACATTACGCCGAAACAGGAAAACCTCTTTACAGTTCGCACATGATAGACCTTTCTGAAGAGCCTATCGAAGAAAATATTGAAATCTGCAAACACTATTTAGAACTTATGGCAAAAATGGGAATGACTTTAGAAATCGAACTCGGAATTACTGGTGGTGAAGAAGATGGTGTAGATAATACAGATGTGGACGATTCTAAATTATATACTCAACCTGAAGAAGTAGCTTATGCTTACGAAGAATTAAGCAAAATTAGCAATCAGTTTACAATAGCTGCAGCTTTTGGTAACGTTCATGGAGTTTATAAACCTGGAAATGTAAAATTAACACCAAAAATTCTTAAAAACTCTCAAGAACATATCTCTCAAAAATTTAATGTCGAACATAATCATATCGATTTTGTATTTCATGGTGGCTCTGGTTCTACAGTCGAGGAAATAAGAGAAGCTATTGGTTATGGTGTTATAAAAATGAATATCGATACAGATATGCAATACGCTTTTATGTCTGGTATTCGCAATTATTTTAAAACTAACAAAGATTACTTACAATCTCAAATAGGAAATCCCGAAGGCAGCGATATGCCAAATAAAAAGTATTACGATCCTAGAAAGTGGCTTCGAGAAGGTGAAAATACTTTTGTAGAACGATTAAAACAAGCCTTTCATGACCTCAATAATGTAAATACTCTTTAAAATAATTTGGGCGTTACCACTAAATTAAAAACAAAATTTTAATTTAGCGGTCAGGCTTTCGCAACTCGCTTCCCAAAAAGGGAGAGCTCAAACAAATTGCTTAATCCTTAACACAAACTAGATGAAGATAAAAATCTAAAATCGTAAATTATTATGGCTTGGTTTAAAAGAACAAATAAAGGAATACAAACACCTACCGAATCTAAAAAAGACACTCCCAAAGGTTTATGGTATAAATCTCCCACAGGAAAAATAATTGATACCGAAGAATTAGAAAATAATTTTTATGTAAGTCCGGAAGATGGTTATCATGTAAGAATTGGCAGTGCAGAATATTTTAAAATTCTTTTCGATGATAATACTTTTAAAGAACTTGATGCCCATTTAACATCTAAAGACCCTTTAAAGTTCGTAGACAAAAAAAAGTATAAAGACCGTTTAAAAGCTGCACAAGAAAAAACCAAACTTAAAGATGCAGTACGTACAGCAGTCGGTAAATCGAAAGGTAAAGATATCGTTATTGCTTGTATGGATTTTAGTTTTATTGGAGGCTCAATGGGAAGCGTAGTGGGCGAAAAAATTGCTCGTGCAGGCAGATATGCACTAAAACACAAATTACCTTTTATCATTATTTCTAAATCTGGTGGTGCCCGTATGATGGAAGCTGCATTATCATTAATGCAACTCGCCAAAACATCATCAATGTTAGCACAATTAGCCGAAGCAAAAATTCCATATATTTCTATATGTACAGATCCAACAACCGGAGGTACAACTGCCTCTTTTGCTATGTTGGGAGATATTAATATCAGCGAACCTGGAGCGTTAATAGGCTTTGCAGGTCAAAGAGTCGTTCGTGACACTATTGGAAAAGAATTACCAAAAGGATTTCAAAGTGCCGAATTCCTTTTAGAACATGGTTTTTTAGATTTTATCACACATCGAAAAAATTTAAAAAATAAAATAAACATATACATCGATTTAATTTTAAATAAACCTTTGAGAGAATAAAAAAAGCGACCTCCCGATGTCTATCGGGATAAGTCGCTTTTTATAACCAATTAAACATTAACTTAGTTAAGTATAATCTCTCTTACATTTCCATTATCGTGTGTAAATGTTGCTAGATTATCACAATCTCCATCACCATAATCTAAAACACCGCTAAAATTTGTACGCTCTATATCTACCGAACCACTAACAAAATAATGACAAATTACTTCCCTACGCAAAGGTATAACCACTTCGTAGCTATGTGAATTTCCATTTCTAAAAGTTGTAAACCAATTCCCTGTTATTTCAAATACATTATCACTCCAAACACCACTTCCATGACCTTCAACCCACTCTTTAACTTTTGTTCCAACACGAGATGCTTCAGTACCATCAGGCCAAATCACAGTGATATCAACCGTTGTTGTAAATTGAGGGTTGCCATTGTCGTTAGAAAACTCTTTTAAAATAGTCTTGCCTCCAATAATATTTTTATTATTGAAATAAAAATCTTCTAGGGTTTTTGTAATAAGCACTTGTTGTGCTTCTGGGTTTCTTTCATAAGATAAGATAATTTTTCCTTTTAAAACATTTCCTCTAATCAAGCATCCTTCAGTTCCAAAATCAATAGTGATCTCTCTAAAATTTTGTTCAATAACAACAGTAACAGTAACACAATCAGGCACATTGAAATGGGGAAGTGTTCGACCAGTTTCGCTACTTTCTTGAGTTTCAAAAACATCTATTGCAATGTCATCCATTGCTGCAGAAGCTTCATCAATTTCTGATGACAGCACAACTTCCGAATAGTCTTGCTGCAATTCTTGTTCATTAATTTCAACAGCTTTATTATCACTACAACCAAAAAAGGTAAGTGTAAAAACTGCTAATACCACAAACATGTTTCTAGTTAAATTCATCTTCTTCATAATTTTTTAGATTTAAGTTATTTTATAATGTTAAGACTTTCTTAAAACAAAAAGGTTTAAAACGGTTAAATCTTTTTGCCGCTAATACACAGATTTCACTCAATATGTTGATGTAAAATTGAAATGATCGCACAATTTTTAAAAAATATAAAGGATTTTCGTTAATGAAATAAAAATTACTTAGTTAAAGATAATAATTCGTGAACCTGCCTGTCGGCAGTCAGGTTCGTGCCTTTTCTATCATAATTTGATTTTAATGCGTTTGGCTAAACAAGAGCATTCAATTTGTTGCTAATCAAAATAATAGTTTTATATTTGCCGCTTGAAAGAAAATCTTTCATAGAACTCATCTTTAATTTTTGTTTTTAACCGAAAATGAGATGGAATTTGTTCAGATAAGATACTTTTTGAAAATATAGTTTAGCTAAATTTAAGAAAAGTAATGAAATATGGACGGGTTTCAGCCATTTTTAGGAAATAGAAAAGGTCAATATGAGTTAATACATAAAAATAATTTACAATAATATTAGCATGTATTTAACAAAAGAAGTTAAAGAGAAAATCTTTAAAAAGTATGGTAAAGATGCAAAAAACACAGGCTCTGCCGAAGGACAAATTGCATTATTTACTCATAGAATTGATCACTTAACCGAGCACCTAAAGAAAAATCGTAAAGATTATAATACAGAACGTTCGTTAGTAATGTTAGTAGGTAAACGCAGATCATTACTAGACTATTTAACTAAAAAAGATGTTTTAAGATATCGTGCAATAGTTAAAGAATTAGGATTAAGAAAATAAAAAAATACCATGCTTTTTTAGTGTGGTTTTTTGTTTTATTTCGAGGTAATATCGAAATAAAATTAAAATCCTGAAATAATCCCGATAGTTATCGGGATAGGATAAAGAAGAAGCTAATTATTAGTTTTTCATTGGTCAAGACATAATTATGTCACACAACTACAGCACCAATTAAATGTAAATTGGAGCAATTAAAAAATTGAATTATTTTTAGATTAAACAAAGAAAAAAATTAAAGTATAGTAATAGCTACGGTTTTAGTTTTTGATGAAGTTTAAGTTAAATAGAAACGATTTTTATTGCTTTTATTTGGATTTAAGTGGTGTAAAACAACACAACCCTGTCCGACCTACAAAAGGCGGAGACCATTGTTTAATTAGAATTAAAAATATTTATGATTCCAAAAAAAATTAGAGAGGTCATTGACCTTGGTGATGGAAGAGAGATTTCCATCGAAACCGGAAAATTAGCCAAACAGGCTCATGGTTCTGTAGTAGTACAAATGGGGAAAACTATGTTATTATGTACAGTTGTATCTAATTACAAAGCAAGCCCTGTGGATTTTCTACCTTTAACAGTAGATTACAGAGAAAAATTTGCAGCAGCAGGACGTTATCCTGGAGGGTTCTTTAAAAGAGAAGCACGACCAAGTGATGGCGAAATACTAACAATGCGTCTTGTTGACCGCGTTTTACGTCCGTTATTCCCAAAAGATTATCACAACGAGGTACAGGTAATGATTCAATTAATGTCTCATGATGAAGATGTTATGCCTGACGCACTCGCTGGTTTGGCGGCTTCAGCAGCAATACAATTAAGCGATTTTCCTTTTGAATGTGCAATTTCTGAAACACGTGTTGCAAGAGTAAATGGTGAATTTATAATCAATCCAAGTAGAGCACAATTAGCAGAAGCAGATATAGATATGATGGTTGGCGCATCAATAGATTCGGTAATGATGGTTGAAGGCGAAATGGACGAATGCAGCGAGGAAGAAATGGCAGATGCTATTAAATTTGCTCATGAAGCAATTAAAATACAATGTGCAGCCCAAATTAAATTAGCTGAAGCTGTAGGCAAAAAAGAAGTTCGTGATTACGATACTGCTATCGAAGATGAAGATTTAGAGAAAAAAATATACGATGCTGCTTACGATAGATGTTATGCAATTGCAAAACAAGGATTACCGAAACAAGAACGCAGTTTAGCATTTACTGAAGTTAAAGATGAAGTAAACGCAATGTTTTCCGAAGAAGAACAGGAAGAATTAGCCGATTTAATTTCTAAATACTACAACAAAGCTCAAAAATCTGCTGTTAGAGATTTAACATTAAATGAAGGTTTGCGTTTAGATGGACGAAAAACTACAGACATCAGACCAATTTGGTGCGAAGTAGATTACCTACCATCAACACATGGTTCTGCTCTCTTTACACGTGGAGAAACACAAGCGTTAGCAACAGTAACTTTGGGCACATCCAGAGATGCTAATATAATTGACATGCCTTCTTACGAAGGTGAAGAACGTTTTTACTTACACTATAACTTCCCTCCTTTTTGTACTGGAGAAGCAAGACCTTTAAGAGGAACTTCTCGTCGTGAAGTAGGACATGGTAATCTTGCACAACGTGGATTAAAAGGTATGATTCCAGAAGATTGTCCTTATACTGTAAGAGTTGTAAGTGAAGTTTTAGAATCTAACGGTTCGTCGTCTATGGCAACCGTTTGCGCTGGAACTATGGCACTAATGGATGCTGGAGTTCAACTTATAAGACCTGTTTCTGGTATTGCAATGGGATTAATTAGCGATGGTAAAAAACATGCTGTTTTAAGCGACATACTTGGTGATGAAGATCATCTCGGTGATATGGACTTTAAAGTAACAGGTACTTCTAAAGGGATTACAGCTTGCCAAATGGATATTAAAATAAAAGGATTATCACACGATATTTTAGTAAGCGCACTAAATCAAGCACGTGATGGTCGTTTGCATATTTTAGAGAAAATAACTGATACTATTGCACAACCTAATGCAGATGTGAAGTCTCATGCTCCAAAAATGGTGACGAGAATAATTCCTAATGAATTTATTGGAGCTTTAATTGGTCCTGGCGGAAAAGTAATTCAGGAACTGCAAAAAGAAACCGGAACAACTATTGTAATTAACGAAGACCCAGTAACTGAAGAAGGTATCGTTGAAATTTTAGGAACTAATCAAGATGGAATTGATGCTGTTCTATCAAAAATTGATTCGATATTGTTTAAACCGGAAAGAGGCAGTGTTTACGAAGTTAAAGTGATAAAAATCCTTGATTTTGGTGCTGTTGTTGAATATACAGAAGCCCCTGGAAATGAAGTTTTACTTCACGTTAGTGAACTGGCTTGGGAACGTACAAACAATGTTACTGATGTAGTGAATCTTGGAGATATTATCGACGTGAAATATTTTGGTATTGACCCAAGAACACGAAAAGAAAAAGTATCTCGTAAAGCTTTACTCGATAAACCTGAAGGTTATGTAGCAAGACCTCCAAGAGATAATAATAGAGGAAGAGACAATCGTGGACGTGATAATCGTAATAGAGATAATCGTCGAGACAACAGAAGCCCTAGAGAAAATAAAGAAGATTAATGTCTTCTATCTCTTATGACAAACATTTAAACCTCTCAAAATTAATTTTTGAAAGGTTTTTTTATCTTTTTTGTAACATTTCACTTAAACCATACGTATAACTAATAGACACGTTAACAATCCCTCAAAAAATATAAATAGGAGACCTTTAGATGAGACAACTCAAAATTACCAAGCAGGTTACTAATAGAGAAACCGCTTCATTAGATAAATACCTTCAGGAAATTGGAAAAGTTGACCTAATTACTGCCGACGAAGAAGTAGAATTAGCACAACGTATTAAAGCTGGAGACCAACTGGCTTTAGAAAAACTAACTAAAGCAAATTTACGTTTTGTAGTTTCGGTTGCAAAGCAGTATCAAAACCAAGGTTTAACCTTACCAGATTTAATTAATGAAGGTAATTTAGGATTAATAAAAGCGGCTCAACGTTTTGATGAAACCCGTGGTTTTAAATTTATATCGTATGCTGTTTGGTGGATTCGTCAATCAATTCTACAAGCATTGGCCGAGCAATCTCGTATTGTTCGTTTGCCATTAAATAAAATTGGTTCTATTAATAAAATTAATAAAACCTATGCGTTCCTTGAGCAATCACATGAACGCCCACCAAGTGCTGAAGAAATTGCAAAAGAATTAGATATGACGATTAACGACGTAAAAGAATCTATGAAAAATTCTGGTCGTCACGTTTCTATGGATGCCCCTTTAGTTGAAGGCGAAGACTCTAACCTTTATGATGTATTACGAAGTGGCGAATCTCCCAATCCTGATAGAAATTTATTGCATGAATCGTTACGTACTGAAATAGAAAGAGCTTTAGATACCTTAACACCTCGTGAAGCAGATGTTATACGTTTATATTTTGGTTTAGCAAATCAACATCCAATGACTTTGGAAGAAATTGGAGAAACATTCGATTTAACTCGTGAACGTGTTAGACAAATTAAAGAAAAAGCGATACGAAGATTAAAACATACATCTCGTAGTAAAATATTGAAAACTTATTTAGGATAATCGTATATTTACGACTAAATAAAAGTAACAAACAGTTTATGTTCAACTCGTTTGAGCATTTCATAACTGTTCGTTTTTTGATTGATGAAAGAACCCTCGGCTGATTACTGAGGGTTCGTTTTTTTACCCATCTTCCGTCTTCCCAAAGTGAAGAAAAATTTTCCAATTCTTAAATTCCTCTCCAAAGGAAAGGGACTTTTAACTATATTTACAAAAACTTAATAAGACACAGAAATGAGTTCTAAATTAATTGCACCTTCAATTTTAGCTGCTGACTTTGGCAATCTGCAACGTGATATTGAAATGGTAAATAACAGCGAAGCCGATTGGTTTCATATAGATATTATGGATGGTGTTTTTGTTCCTAATATTTCTTTCGGTATGCCAGTATTAAAAGCCATTGCAAAACATGCTGATAAAACCATTGATGTGCATTTAATGATTGTAGATCCAGACCGTTACATCAAAGTTTTTGCTGAATTGGGAAGTAACATTCTAACAGTACATTACGAAGCTTGTACTCATTTACACCGAACATTACAAGCCATAAAAGCTGAAGGCATGAAAGTTGGAGTAGCTCTTAATCCGCATACAAGTATTAACGTTTTAGAAGATACCATTAACGATATTGATTTAGTTTGTGTAATGAGTGTTAACCCTGGATTTGGTGGACAGAGTTTTATAGAAAACACTTATGATAAAGTAATACAACTCAAGGAATTAATTGCTATAAAAGGGGCGTCCACATTAATTGAAATTGATGGAGGAGTTACCAATGAAAATGCAAAAGCCTTGGTTGATGCAGGCGCAGATGTACTTGTTACAGGTAGTTATGTGTTTAAAAGTGATAATCAAGCTGAAACCATAAAGGAATTAAGGGCTTTAGCAAATTCTAACTAATATCCTGCAAAATCAAAATTTAGCATCTGTTTTACTTTGCTATAAACTTCTGGAAATTGCTTTCTAAATTCCAGAGGTGTTTCTATAAAATTTTCAATAATAACAGCAATAAATTCATATTGATTAGAAAATGCATAATCTCTAAAATATTTGGATTCGATTAGTTTATTTTTCATTTGCTGGTTGCTCGACAAAAGGTTAGTTAGTTCTTTAAACGTATCCTGAAAAATGTTAGAACTCACATCATGCTCTTTTACGCTATTTAGATGAATTGCATGCACAAACTCATGTATCCCTAAATTTAAATTATCATTACTTATTTCATATCCTTCTTTAAAATCTTTCCAAGACAATACGATTGTTCTCAATCCAGGATTAAACTCACCCTTATGATACTCTTTATTTGTATTTGAAAAAAAAGCGTCAGGATAAATAAATATTTTATCTATTATTCCAATATAAAAATCTCGAAATCCAAAAGTTAGCATTACAGCTGTCGCAGAAATTAAAACTTTTATCTCATCTGTTATAACGAAGCCTTCTCGACCAATAAAATCTTTATCTTTAATAAATAAAGTTAAACGATGTTTAAAATAGTCTTGCTGCTGTTTTGTTAGTTTATTATAAAAAGAAAAACGCTGCCGTAAAATATATTGTTGTTTATGTGGAAGCTTTCTTAAAAAAGATATTTATGAATATATAAAGGTTTCTTTTTTCGGAAAACATAAGCCTTTTCTATCATTCTAATTACATGATAAATAAAAATATAGGTTAAAGCAACAGTAAAGATTCCGATAAGAATTTTATTTCAGATTGAATATTTTTCTAAAAAACACAGGAATAACATAAACATAAAACGGTTAGCGGCAATCAAAAATACAAACTTAAAAAGCAAACCAACCCATTTTCTCTCAAAGCTCTCTTTCTTAGCTGAAGCTTCTAATGACAAACGCTTTGAAAACATAAATACAAAAACTTAAAATTTAAGTGAACTTGATTAAACAGGATTGACTCGTTTCGTTCATCTTTCTCTCAAAGCTCCTCCCGATAGCTATTGAAAACAAAAAGAACACGCTTATAAATTCAAGCAAGCTTGATTTAATACTTTAAAATAAAAGGATTAACTCACTTTGTTCGTTTTTCCCTCAAAGCTCCGCTTTTAAAATACAAAACCCAAGCTTATAAATTCAAGCAAGCTTGATTTAATACTTAGGTTTTGTATTTATTCGTGACCACGGAGGGATTCAAACCCCCGACCGCTGGAGCCGAAATCCAGTGCTCTATTCAGCTGAGCTACGTGGCCTGGTTATATTATGCTAATTTTGCTTTGACAATTGTCGATATTGTTTTACCATCTGCCTTTCCAGCCAGTTCTTTACTTACCATTCCCATAACTTTTCCCATATCTTTCATACCATTAGCTCCAAGCTTTTCAATAGTTGCAACAATAATCTTTTCAATTTCGTCTTCGCTCATAGCTTCCGGTAAAAACTGACTTATAATTTTTGCTTCAGCCAATTCAGGTGTTGCTAAATCTTCTCGTCCTTGTTCCATAAATATTGCAGCACTGTCTTTTCGCTGTTTTACCTGCTTCTGCAGAATTTTTAATTCTTGTTCTTCGGTTAACTCTTGTGATGCTCCAGTTTCTGTTTGTGCTAATAAAATTGCCGCCTTTACAGCTCGTAACGCAGTTAAAGCCGTTTTGTCTTTAGCTTTCATAGCTGTTTTTAATGCTGTCATTAAGTCTTGTTGTAAACTCATAAGGATGCTTTTTTATTCTGCGAAGATATGAAAGAAATTATAATTTAACTTGCTATAAAACCAAAGAAAAACCCGAAAAGATTGAGGGTACATTTTTCGGGTTTTACAAAGTTTAAAACACTAAACTTACTTGCTATTAATCTACATTATCATGCAAAAAAGAATTGTTACTTCGCAATTGAATATCGTCATTCTCATCTAAACCAACCGATAATCGTGATGCATTAATTTCGGATGAATGATCTACATCTTCAAGATCTATTCCTTGCCTTTTATAGGCTGGTTCTTTTTCTATTTCGTCAATTTTTGCATTATTGAACTTATAGTTAAAGTCTTTCATTTTTCGTCGCCGCTCATCAGCTCTTTCTTTTAACAATTCGGAAATCGGACTGTTAATTGGGTCTAACTCTTCGGTTAATGGTTTCTCTTTTGGTTTTTCATCTACCACCTTCTTTTCAAAAACAATGTTATTTTCTGCTTCTACATCTACTTCTTGTTGCTCTAAATTTTGATTTATTGCCGACTCTAAAATTATATAATCATCGAGTGCATAACGCGTTTCACCATCTTCATTTGCTTCTGTTACTGTTATAAGTTCTATGTAATCCTTAACTGGAATATTTTTTATTTTTTCATCCAATTCAAAAATTTTATTTTCTTTTCTCGAAGATTCTTCTATTACAGTTTTTGAAATAGAAATTGGTAAATCGAAGGTAAGTATGGTTTGTTCCTCTTCTATCTTTTCTTCAACAATTTCTTCTGAAATGACTTCATTAATTATAAAGTCTTCTTCTTTAACATTTAATAAAACTTCATCGTAAACAACATCTATATTTTTAATAATTTCTGACGTAGGAATCAAATCCATTTCGGGGAGCTCATCATCATCAATTAATGTATGTACTATTTTTTCGTCTTCCTTTGTTAAAACTATATCTGGAGTAATAATTGCAGGTTCTTTTTCGATTATTAAATCCTGTTCCATAGCCTGATCGTCGTCTTCCAAAGAGTGTACAACTTTTTTTACTTCGGTGTTAATTATTTCGTTTTGCGTATCTACATCAAAACCAGTGGCAATAATAGTTACAGCAATTTCATCTTCTAAAGATTCGTCTTCACCAACACCCATAATAATATTCGCGCCATGACCAGCTTGGGCTTGAATATGATCGTTTATTTCACCTATTTCGTCAATAGTAATTTCTTGAGATCCGGAAACGATAAGCAACAATACGTTTTTTGCTCCAGTAATTTTATTGTCGTTTAATAATGGTGAGTCTAAAGCTTTCATAATTGCATCTTGAGCACGATTTGAGCCAGAAGAAGATGCAGAACCCATTATTGCAGTTCCGCTATTACTTAACACCGTTTTTGCATCACGCAAATCGATATTTTGTGTATAGTGATGTGTAATTACTTCGGCGATTCCTCTTGAAGCTGTAGAAAGCACTTCGTCGGCCTTGGCAAAACCTGCTTTAAACCCAAGATTTCCATAAACCTCACGAAGTTTATTATTATTTATTATGACTAACGAATCTACGTGGTCACGTAAGATTTCTATACCTTTTTGAGCTTGTTCATTACGTATTTTTCCTTCGAAATGGAAAGGCGTTGTCACAATTCCAACTGTTAAAATATCCATTTCCTTGGCTAATTTAGCAATAACAGGAGCTGCTCCCGTTCCTGTTCCGCCTCCCATTCCAGCAGTAATAAATACCATTTTGGTATTGGTGTCTAACATGCTGCGTATATCTTCCAAACTTTCGATTGCGGCTTGTTCTCCAATTTCCGGATTTGCTCCAGCTCCCAATCCTTCGGTTAAGTTTACACCAAGTTGAATTTTGTTAGGAACTCCGCTATTTTGCAATGCTTGCGAATCTGTATTGCAAATTACAAAGTCAACACCTTTTATTCCTTGCTGAAACATATAGTTAATAGCATTGCTTCCTCCTCCTCCAACACCAATTACCATGATGACGTTAGATCTATTTTTTGGCAAATCGAAGATAATATTGCCAATATTTTTATTGCTGCTCATATAATTGATTTTACTGGTTTAGTTTTTTCAATGTGATTTATTAATTTGTCTTTACTATTCTGCGTTGTCTAAAAAATCTTTTACACGTTCGGTTAATTTGTCTAAAAATGATTTCCGTTCTTTCTTTGGCTGCTCTACTACTTGTTCTCCATTTTGTGCGTCTCCTTCATTTAAATTATATTCTTCTTCTGCAGCGTTTTCCAAACTTATTTTTTCTTGCCGCCTTAAACCATCCATTACCAATCCTACTGCTGTTGCGAATGCCGGACTTGTTACTTCATCATCGCTACCTCCTGCAAGATGCTCGTTAGGATAGCCAACTCTGGTATCCATTCCTGTAATATATTCAACCAATTGCTTTAAATGCTTTAACTGGCTTCCGCCTCCTGTTAATACAATACCTGCTATTAGTTTTTTCTTTTGTTCTTCGTGTCCATAATTTTTAATCTCGACATATACTTGTTCAATTATTTCAACCACTCGAGCATGAATTATTTTCGACAGATTTTTTAAGGTGATTTCCTTTGGTTCTCGTCCTCTTAATCCTGGAATCGACACAATTTCGTTATCCTTATTTTCTCCTGGCCAAGCAGAGCCAAATTTTATTTTAAGTAATTCCGCTTGTTTTTCTATAATCGAGCAGCCTTCTTTAATATCTTCAGTAATAACATTTCCACCAAACGGTATAACAGCAGTATGACGTATAATACCATCTCTAAAAATGGCTAAATCGGTTGTACCCCCTCCAATATCAATCAATGCTACTCCAGCTTCTTTTTCTTCCTGACTTAACACTGCATTTGCTGAAGCTAACGGTTCTAAAGTGATACCTTCAAGCTCTAAACCTGCACTTTTAACACAACGCCCAATATTGCGTATGGAAGACACCTGACCAACCACTACATGAAAATGAGCTTCTAATCTTCCACCATACATTCCTATTGGTTCTTTTATTTCGGCTTGACCATCAACTTTATAGTCTTGTGGTAATACATGAATAATTTCTTCGCCTGGCAACATGACCAGTTTGTGAACCTGATTTACTAAACGGTCTATATCGTCTTCATCAATCACCAACTCCGCATTATCTCTGGTAATATAATCGCTATGCTGTAAGCTTCTAATGTGCTGACCTGCAATACCAACGGTTACTTCATCAATTTTAACACCTGAAGCTGCTTCAGCTTCTTGCACAGCTTGTTGAATGGATTGAATGGTTTGTGTAATGTTATTTACCACACCACGATGTACGCCGAGACTTTTTGATTTTCCTATGCCAAGAATTTCTGCTTTACCATATTCGTTTTTACGACCAATCATAGCCACTATTTTTGTGGTCCCAATGTCTAATCCTACTGAAATATTATTGCCCTCCATAATTTACTTTTTAGTGCACACCACTTGATTTTCAAATTGCAAATTCACTTTACTGTATTTATTCAGCGATTTATCTTTTTTAGCTTTTTGATAAAAGGCTTTAAAATTATTTATTTTTTTATCTAACCTGTCTAAATTCCCAAGAACAATTTCAAAATCAAAGATTCTTGTTTTAAGTATTATTGTTTTATCTTGTTTTTGATATATCTCTACGATATGTGTTTTTAAAAACTCGTCATTATAAATTTTTTCTGCTATTACAAATATATTTTCAAGGTTGTTTTTTTCAACATAACCTTTTACAAGTGGAACCCGAGTCGTATAATTTGCAGATAAAGGCATGGACAAACCTTCATCGTCAATATAATATGAAGCATATGTACTTACCCTTGCTATAGGTGTACGCTGTTTAATATCTGCCCTAACCTCGCCATTTACAGTAAGATACACTTCTGCTGTTTTTATCATTGGATTAGAATTCAGGGCAATCTCTAAACCATTCAAATCTAAAATATCTTTAGGCACCTTTGTAAGGTCTCCCCCTTTTTGTATTAACAATTTATCAACCGTTTCTTGTGTGATAAATAAATTATCTTTTACTATAAAATTAACGGCAACATTTAACACATTCCGTTCCGCATTTCGCAATGATGAAAATGCAAACAGAAAGGCTATTAATACCAACAAAACCACAGCTTTTATGTAATTCCAGTTAACTCGCAATGTCTAATTCTTGTTTTATATGTTTTACTTCTTCCCCAATATCTCCTGCTCCAAGTGTTAAAATAATTTGAGCTTTATTTTTTTTGATTTCTGAAACTATTTCAGATTTCGAAATTATTTTCTTGTTTGTATTATTTATTTTACTCAATAACCATTGTGACGTAACACCCTCAATCGGTAATTCTCTGGCAGGATAAATATCAAGCAGCAATATTGTATCAAATTGTGACAAACTTTGTGCAAACTCTTCTGCAAAATCTCGTGTTCTACTGTATAGATGAGGTTGAAAAATTACCAATGCTTTCCGATTTGGGTACAGTTCGCATAGTGTATGATATATTGCATTTATTTCTTCCGGATGGTGTGCATAATCGTCTATAAAAATTAATTTATCCGTTTTAATCTGATAGGTAAATCTGCGCTTTACACCTTTGTAAGATGCTAAAGCACTGGCAAGACTGTATGGAGAACAACCAAATTCTACAGCCATTGCCAGTGCAATTAGTGCATTCGACAAATTATGTCTGCCAGGTAGGTTAAATTTTATATTTTCAATAGTTTCATTAGGTGTTTTAACATCAAACAGGTAAGTTCCGTTTTCAATTTTAATATTTATTGCCACATAATCTGCATCTTCTTCTAAAGCGTAAGTAATTCCCTTTATAGGTAAGCCCTTTTTGACGAATAGCTTTCCGTTGGGTTTTATTTTTTTTGAAAAAGCAATAAACGATTCTTGTAAGGCTTCTGACGTTCCATAGACATCTAAATGGTCTGCATCCATTGAAGTTATACAGGCATAATCTGGCGATAAGGTTAAAAACGATCGGTCAAATTCATCTGCTTCAACTACTGAAACTTTATTTCCATTTTGAATGAGATTAGAATTGTAATTTTCGCTTATTCCACCCAGAAAAGCTGTCATTTCAATATCACATTCTTTTAACAAATGTCCTAAAATACTTGTTGTCGTAGTTTTGCCGTGTGTTCCAGCTATTGCCATACAAAACGTGTTTTCAGTAATTAAGCCCAATACTTGTGAACGTTTTAAAACTTTAAAATTATGTCGTACAAAATATGTTAACTCCACATTGGTTTTAGGAATTGCAGGTGTGTAAACTACCAATGTGTCTTTTGGATTTAAATAGCGCTTATTGATGTTTTTTACATCATCTTCAAAATGTATATTAATACTTATTTTTTCAAGCGAGTTTGTAATTTCGGTTTGTACTTTATCATACCCTGAAACACATTTATTATCAGCAATAAAATAGCGTGCAAGAGCACTCATGCCAATACCTCCAATACCAATAAAATAAATGTTATCCCATCCTAAATCCTTCCCATCCCGATAGCTATCGGGAGGAAAGACTTTTGCTTTAGTCATTATTTTAGTTTCTTTTTTAATCATTCTTTAGAGTTTCTTCCCTTTAGGAAGATGGGTTAAAAGCTGTTCAATTTCATCGGCTATATCTTTGGTTGCATTTACTAACGCTAATTTTTTAATATTTTCTCTTAATTCTTGTTGTTTGTCTTGAGAATTCACTAATTGTGAAAACATGTTTTCAAAATCTATTTCTAAATCTTCTTCTTTAATCAATAGTGCTCCATTTTTCTCAACAATAGCATTCGCATTTTTCGTTTGGTGGTCTTCGGCAACATTTGGAGATGGAATAAAAATTACTGGTTTACCAACTATACATAATTCAGAAACAGAACCTGCTCCTGCTCTGGAAATAACTATATCAGCAGCTGCATAAGCCATATCCATTTTGTCTAAAAACGCGTGTACTTGTACATATTCAGAATCATTAAACTGCTTATAAGTGTTATAATACAACTTACCACATTGCCAAACAATTTGCACATTTTGCGTTTGAAAAAACTCCAATTTATCTTCTATTAACTGATTTATACGTCTGGCTCCTAAACTCCCTCCTAACACTAATAGGGTTATTTTGTTATGATTGAGCTTGAAAAAATCTTTAGCTTCAATTGATTTAATATCTATCCTTAATAAATCTTGTCGTACAGGATTTCCTGTTTTAATTATTTTATTCTCTGGAAAAAAACGTTCTAATCCATCATAAGCGACACAAATTTTATTTACTTTTTTTCCCAATATCTTATTTGTAATTCCTGGATAAGAATTCTGTTCTTGTATAAGGCTTGGTATTTTTTTAGAAACTGCCATTTGTAATAATGGTCCACTTGCAAATCCTCCAGTACCAATAGCTACATCTGGTTTAAATACATTTAAGATTTTTCTTGACTTTAACAAACTGCTTATTAGTTTAAACGGAAATGATACATTTTTAAAAGTTAGCTTACGCTGCATTCCGGAAATCCATAATCCTTCAATTTTGTATCCTGCTTGTGGTACTTTTTCCATTTCCATTTTATCATTGGCACCAACAAATAAAAATTCGGCATTTGGAAAACGAGATTTTAATTCGTTAGCAATCGAGATAGCAGGATATATATGCCCTCCTGTGCCTCCACCAGATAAAATGATTTTATATGTTTTAGATTTACGATTCACGATTTACGATTTCTCATTGTTTTGATTGATGCGACAATAATTGAAAGTAATTCGTTAGCTTCTTTATGTAATCTTTTCATTTCTGTATGCTCTTTATCGCTTACTTCTATAAGTAATTCTAAAAAATACATACTCTCGTCTGCTTCTTCTTCTACTATCTTTAATTTATTAATAAAATCAGCAGTAGATTTTGCTCTACAAGCTTCTCTGTAATTTGCTCCAACGGAACTTGAACATCTTATTAATTGATTACAAAAGGCATTATATTCTCTTGAAACAGGAAACTTTGTGCATAAGCGCCAACAATCTGATGCAAATCTTTTTGTTCTATTTTTAAATGCTTCCTTCATTTAATAAATCGTAATTCTAAAATCATACATCGTAATTTTAGATAGTTTCGCTTAAAATCTCTAACGGATTATCTAAATTTTCTTCTTGTTCTTTTATTTCTTGGCGTTTGGCACTTACACTTAAAATAATTCCTATTGCCAAACAGGTCATCCAAATAGATGTACCTCCACTACTAATTAATGGTAATGTTTGCCCAGTTACTGGAAATAATTCTACTGAAACAGCCATATTTATTAGTGCCTGAAAAACAATTGGCAAACCAACTCCTATTACTAATAATTTTCCGAAAAATGTATCTGCTTTATGAGACACAACAACTATTCTAAATAATAGTGACAAGTAGAGTATCATTAAAAACAAACCGCCAATAAGCCCGTATTCTTCAACAATAATTGCATAAATAAAATCGGATGATGATTGTGGTAAAAAGTTCTTCTGCTTACTTTTTCCTGGACCAAGCCCTGGGATTCCTCCTGATGCAATAGCAATTTTAGCTTTCTCAATCTGGTAATCGGCTTCGGAATCTTCACCATTTGTGAAGCTCTCTATTCTATTCATCCAAGTATCCACTCTGTTTGGCATTGCTTCCGGAAAAGCCCTAGCAACAAAAATAAAAATTGTAAATAATACAATTCCTGTTAATAATATTAAAGACAAATATTTTATTGGATAACCTCCCAGAAACGTTAATGCCATAACCATTACAAACATAATGGCTGCTGTTGAAAAATTAGCCGGAAGAATCAAAGCCAATATTAAAAATACAGGCAACCATAATGGTAAAATTGTTTCATTAAATGTTACCTGCTTATCTTTAATTTTAGATAAATATCTGGCTACATAAACCATCAATACTACTGAGGCTAATGTTGAAGGCTGAAATGTAAACCCAACAAAAGGAATACTCATCCAACGTTTAGCATTGGTTACGTTTTCTGATACGTCAGACTGAAACATTGTAATTAATAACAACACCAAAATAACAGGAATCATTATCATAGATAAGCCTCGAAAATAGCGATAAGGTACTTTATGAACGCCATACATTATTGTGAATCCCATAAAGAGATGTACAAAGTGTTTAATAAAATAATTAAAGGTATCTCCATCTCCACTTATATAAGCCAAATTACTTGCAGCGCTGTAAACAGGAAGAAAAGAGAATATTGCGAGTAATGCTGCAATAGCCCAAATTAATTTATCTCCTTTTATGTTATTAAATACTGCTTTCATAAGCCCCTCTGTCCTGCGGTCATCTCCCCAATTTGGGGAGAATTATATTAGTTATAATTTAATATTAATTTCTGTCTCTTCGAGACATCTTT
>Ga0209554_1001320_pt1 | contig 18922 bp, 18 predicted proteins | sample MarorgKNORR_S2LV_5_FD_188221 | JGI IMG/M metagenome (GOLD analysis project Ga0209554, IMG submission 188221) | Marine microbial communities from the Southern Atlantic Ocean, analyzing organic carbon cycling - Bottom_A/KNORR_S2/LV (SPAdes) (version 2) | ecosystem: Environmental > Aquatic > Marine...
AAGCCGTTGGCGAGGGTGAAGGCGAGTTCGTGGGCCGCCGTCGAACCGGCCTCCCTGATGTGGTAGCCGGAGATCGACACCGGATTCCAGCGGGGCATCTCAGCGGTGGTGAACTGGATCACGTCGGTGACCAGGCGGACCGACGGGCGCGGTGGGAAGACGTACTCCTTCTGGGCCTGGTACTCCTTGAGGATGTCGTTCTGGAGGGTGCCGGAGAGGCGGCTCCTGTCGACGCCACCCTCCTCGGCCACCGCCACGTACATGGCCAGCAGGATGGGTGCGGGTCCGTTGATCGTCATCGAGGTGGAGACGGCCCCCAGGTCGATACCTGCGAACAGGTCGACCATGTCCTCGACGGTGTCGACAGCCACGCCAGCCCTGCCGACCTCTCCCAGGGCCCACTCGTCATCAGAGTCGCGCCCCATCAGGGTCGGCATGTCAAATGCCGTCGAAAGACCGGTTCCACCGGCGCGGAGCAGCTCGTGGAAGCGGGCGTTCGTGTCGCCGGCGGTCCCGAAGCCGGCGAACATCCGCATGGTCCAGAGGCGGGACCGGTACATATCGGCGTGTACGCCACGGGTGTAGGGGAACTCGCCCGGGAGCGGCCCGTCGCCGTAGACGGCGTCCACCGGTATCCCGGAAAGGGTCCGGAATCCAGGACCGGAAGCGGAGTTGGGACCGGAGTCGGGATCGGTCATGTCGTAAACTTACTTGGACTTCCGACTATTTGCCACCCGAATATTCATCGACGGATGCCTAGACTGCCAACGTGCCACTTTCCTTCGATCCGATCGCCGAGGCCAGACGCAACTGGGAGGCACACGCCTGGGGCGCCGCCGACCGGATGGCGGCCGCCACGTCGATCACCAGGGCCCACCAGATCCTCCTCCAGCGGATCGACGCCGCCCTCGAACCACACGGCCTCGTCTTCAGCCGCTTCGAGGCCCTCGCCCTCCTCTCCTTCAGCCGCACCGGCTCCCTCCCACTCGGAAAGATCGGCGACCGGCTCCAGGTCCACCCGACCAGCGTCACCAACACCATCGACCGCCTGGAGGCCGACGGCCTGGTCGTCCGGGTCCCCCACCCCACCGACCGCCGCACCACTCTGGCGGAGCTGACCGAGACGGGACGGACGCTGGCCACTGCCGCAGCCACCGCCCTGGCGGACATCGGCTACGGGCTGGACGGCATGTCGGACCTCGATGCCTCACGAATCGACACGGCCCTCGTGGCACTACGCCAGGCGGCCGGCGACTTCCCCGCCGATCTGCCGGACCTGCCGGATCGGACCAACGGTCCGCACTGACCTCGGGTAGGTGGCGGGGGCCGGACCGTCAGGACTCCGTGGAGAGGATCAGCCCGCTGGTCGGGACGCCGCTCCCCGACGACACCAGGACGTTGCGGACGTCGTCCACCTGGTTCACCGACGAGCCGCGGACCTGCCGGACCGCCTCGGCAATGCCGTTCATCCCGTGCAGGTACGCCTCCCCCAGCTGGCCACCGTTGGTGTTGATCGGCAACCCGCCACCCATCTCGATGTTGCCGTCCGCAATGAAGTCCTTCGCCTCGCCCCGCCCGCAGAACCCGAACTCCTCGAACTGGGGAAGCACCAACGGCGTGAAATGGTCGTACAGCACCGCCGTCTGCACGTCGGCAGGGCCCAACCCGGACGAGGCCCAGAGCTGGCGGGCCACAACGCCCATCTCAGGCAGGCCGGTGATGTCGTCCCGGTAGTAGGAGCGCATCATCCACTGGTCCTCGGCCACCCCCTGGGCGGATGCGGCAATGACCGCCGGCCGGTTCCGCAGCCCGACGGCCCGGTCCATCGTCGTGATGAGCAGGGCCTGACCCCCGTCGCTCTCCTGGCAGCAGTCCAGGAGCCTCAACGGGTCGGAGATCATCCGACTCTCCTGGTGCTCCTCCAGGGTGATCGGGCGACCATGGAAGAACGCCGCCGGGTTGACAGCCGCATGTCGACGGTCGGCCACGGCTATACGACCGAAGTCCTCCGACGTGGCCCCGTAGTCGTGCATGTACCGGGTGGCGAAGATCGCCGCCCACTGGGCCGGCGTGACGAGGCCGAACGGCGACGTCCACGAGAACGAGACGTCGTTGGCCTCCGGGCTCTGATGGTGGCCCTGTACGCCTGAGCCGAAACGGTGCCAGGAACGCTCGTTGAAGGCCCGGTAGGCCAGCACGTAGTCGGCCGCCCCCACGTGGACGGCCATGGCGCCCATGCCGACGGTGGCACAACCGCCCCCGCCGCCGTGGTTGACCATGGAGAAGAACCGCAGCTCCGGGATGCCCAGGTTCCTGGCCACCTCGATCTCGACGTTGCGCTCCATCGAGAACAGCGACATGCCGTCCACCTGCGACGGGTCGATACCGGCATCGGCGCAGGCAGCCAGGCAGGCCTCGGTCGCCAACTGCATCGGCGTCCGCCCGGAATCCTTGGAGAACTCCGTGGCGCCGATCCCGACGATCGCCGTCCTGCGGGCGTGGGCCATCACGTCAGGCACCGGTTCCACCGCCGCGGCCTGCAACGCCCAGGACGGCCCGGCCGGTGACGTGGGTCCCCACCGGGGCGTGTCCCGCGAAGACCACGGTGACCGTGTCGTCCCCGACGGCCTCCACCGACCCGGAGAGGGCCAGCAGGTCGCCGGGGTGGAGGGGCACCCCGAGGCCCACCTCCAGGCTGCGGAGCTCCATCTGGTCGCCGGCCCAGTCGCCGATCCACCTGGACACCAGGCCATTGGTCGTCATGATGTTCATGAAGATGTCCCTGACCCCCTTGGCCCGGGCAGCGACCCGATCATGGTGTACGTCCTGGGGGTCGCGCGTGGCACGGGCCCCCTCAACGACGAGGTCCACGGTGATCTCCACCACCTCGCCCGGGAGGCGGTCACCCACGTCCAGGGACCCCGGATCCAGGGCTCCCGTCCGACGTGGAGCCCGTGGCGCACGGAACTGGTGGAGGGTGACGTCCTCGTGGGAGTCCAGCCAGCACACCTCAAGGGGCATGCCCACCTCCAGGTCTTCGACATCAACCCCCACGACGTTGGACACCAGCCTCACGCCCTCTTCGAGCTCCACCAGGGCCGCCACCGGAGGGCGGTCGAAGACCGGTAGAGGCCGATGGCGGACCACCGTCCAACTGTGGAGGACCCCCCGACCCGAGGCCACGATCCAGTCCCAGTCCATTGCATGGGTCACCGGGTTGGCGGTGGCCGGCGGGTGGACCAGCCTCCCGTCGTCGGTGAAGCGCTGGATACGCAACTCCCGCTCCCGCAGCCCCTCCCAGTGCCACGCCTGGTCCTGGTTCCAACGTGGCCTCGGCCGCTCCGGACGTTGCGGCGGGTCCAGGAAGTCATCCGGGTCGAGGCCCGCCTCCACCAGCCGGGCCCGTCTAGGATCCGCGTTCGCCGAGCGACCGGTGCCCGGACGGAACCTGAACACCGTGAAGGTGCGGGTGCCCACGACCACCCCGTCGGCGTCGGTGAAATCCACCTGGGTGGTCACGAAGTGGCCGACCCCGAGCGCCGTCTGCTTCTCGGACGAGACATCCACCAGCGCCGTCTGCTGGGAGACGATGTCACCCGGTCGCAGGGTCCGCACATAGGCCTGGTTCGAGTTGGTGGCGACAACGCCACCGAACCCGGCGTCATCGAGCATCTGGTACACGACCTGCTGGGGCTCGCCGGCATCACGCTCCGGAAGGCGGACGGCATCGAAGCCGACCATCGTCCACACGTCCAGCATGGCCATTGGAGCCAGCGGGTCTTCGCCGTCGGCACGCTCCACATGGCGCAGCCCGGTCTCCGACATCACCGCACACCAGGCGCTGATCGCTGCTGGCGAGACCGGCTCGGCTGCCGTGGACACGGCGCCGCGTCCTCCGACCCCGGACCGTAGGCGCACCAGGAATCCGTCCGGCGGTGCCGGGGCCTCCGTGCTCATCCCCGGGGTATCCCGACCGGCCAGTCACCGGTCACCCCGGCCTCACGCAGGCCGGCAATGGCCGCCTCGTCATAGCCGAGCGAACCGAGCACCACGTCGGTGTGCTCGTCCAGCACGGGCGCCGGTCCGCCCAGCGCAAGGTGCATGCCATCGACCTGGAACGGGAAGGCGAAGTACGGCGTGGAACCGACGACCGGGTGCTCCTTCCAGTGCAGGAACCCGCGGGCATCATGCTGGGGCGAGGCCCCGGTGTCGTTTGGATGCTCGCACCATGCTGCGGGCACGCCAGCACGCCACAACTCCTCGGCCGACTCCCGTCCGGCCCGCTGCGTCGTCCAGGCGGTCAGCGCCAGGTCGACCGCCCCGACGTCGGCACGGTCCACGCCGACCAGGTCGGCCACCACCCCCACGAGCGCCTCCCACTGGGAGTCGTCGGACACGCTGACGGCAAGCCAGCGGTCCTCCTCGAGCGTGGGGTACAAGCCGCTGGGCGAGCATCCGGGGGCCCGGTTGCCGGTCGGCCCGAGGAGCGGACCACCGGCGGATGGCTCCACCACCTGTTCGGCCGAGGCCTGCAGCGCCACCTCGACCAACGGAACCTCGACCAGTTGGCCCAGGCCGGTGCGTTCCCGGTCGGCCAGCGCGGCGATCACGGCGAACGCCGAGTGCATACCGGCCAGGGTGTCGACCGGGCCCATGGGCACCAGCAACGGCCCGTCCACGTGACCGGTCCGGTTGGCCAGGCCACCCACCTGCTCCATGGTCATGGCGAAGCCACCGCGGTCCCGCCAGGGGCCATCCAGCCCGTAGGCGGGCGCCCGGAGAAATACCGCCCTGGGGTTGATCCCCTGGATCCACTCCCAGGTGACGCCCCACTCCTCGGTCACCCGTGGGCTGAAGCTCTCCAGGATCACGTCGGCCCCGGCGACCATGCGCTCCAGCACCTCGATGCCACGGGGGTCCGAGAGGTCGAGGGTGACGAGGGTCTTTCCCACGTTGGCCCCGTGGTAGCACGGCGACCACTCCCAGAGCAGGTCCTTCTGGAGACCGCTGGCCCACCGCATCCCATCCAACCGGACGTGGGACTCGACCTTCACCAGGTCCGCTCCGAGCACGCGCAGCAGGTTGGCCGCGATCGGCCCGGCCCAGAAGGTGGACAGGTCCAGGACCCGGAGGCCGGCGAGGGGCTGAGCCGGATCGGTGCCGAGCACCGGTCCTGCCGTCGGTTCCGGAACCGAACCCTCGTCGCCCAGGGCGGGTGCCGGCCGGCGAGGCTCCAGCACCGAGTCCGAGAATCGGAAGGGTGGTCTGGGAGCGATGAAGCCCTGCGGGTGCTCGACGAACATCGACCGCTCCACGAAGTGGTCGAGTGTGGGGAGCACGTCGCCGGTGGCCACCGGACCGGCCGGAATGCGAAAGGCATTCGCCAGCTCGACGAGCTCGTCGACGGTGTGCAGGGTCGTGAAGGCGTGGATCTTCTCCCAGACCTCCTGACGGCGGTGCATCCGGCCGAAGAAGTTCTCCAACCCCTCGTCCTCGGCCATCTCGGGCGCTCCGACCATGGCGCAGAAGTCGTGCCACTGCTGGCCGGTCACACAGCAGAAGCCGACCATGCCATCGGACGCCGGCTCGATCGACGGGATCATCACCATCCGCGGGAACCGTGCCTCGGGAGCGAAGGCCTCGTACATGGGCCGGTAGGTCTGGAAGGCGTGCATCATCGCCTCGAAGTGGGAGAAGTCGAGGTGCACCCCGCCGCCACCGGATCGGGCGGCCAGCGTGGCGGCGAGCACCGGACCGGCAGCGAACGCCGCGGTCACGAATCCACCCAGCTCACCGCCCACCGACACCGGTTCCACGCCCGGGAATCCCCGTACCTCCGTGGCGCCCACAAGGGCCTGGAGGATGAGGTCGTCAGCCGGTCGGTCGGCCCACGGGCCTGTCGTACCGAACGCGGTGACGGTGGCCACCACAGCCGCTGGGTTGGCGGCCCTCAGGTCACCAGCGGAGATGCCCAGACGGGCAGCGACCGCCGGCTGGTGGTCATCGAGCACCAGGTCAACGTCGGCCAGGAGGTCCAGCAGCCTGGCACGCCCCGGCTCCGAGTCCAGGTCCAGCACGACGCTCCGCTTTCCGCCGTTCAGGTACCTGAACCACGCGGAGTCGCCGTCACCGTCAATGGTCGCCCCAGCGGAACTCCCACGGCGGAACGGATCCCCGACTGGCGACTCCACCTTGCAGACATCGGCACCGGCATCAGCCAGCATCCGGGAGAGATACGGCACGGCCACCCGGCTACCCATCTCCAGCACCCGCATACCGGCCAATGGCGCCCGCTTCCCATCCATCCTGCTGGCCCTCCTCCACCGGTGTCTCCATCGATCCTCTCATGCGGGGACAGGGCATGCGATGTGGTCTGACAGGCGCAACGGCTCGCCGCGTCCGACCCGCGTCCGGCCGGGCGTCACGGCCCTAGTGTGAGGCCCATGCTCATCGCCACAGTCCTGGGCCTCGTGGCCCTCGTCGCCGGGCTGGTCCTCGGATGGCCGGTGCTGGTGCTGCTGTCCATCATCTTCACGATCGTGCAGATGGTGATGCTGGCGGCCAAGACCGCCGTGGAACGCAACGACGTGAAGCTGTCAGCGAAGCTGGCCGCAAAGGAAGCCCGCCGCCGCGGCATGTGAACCACCTCCCGGCTGGTCCCGGGCGGCACCCGGCAGGGCGACCGATTGGACCTGGGCACCGGCCATCGGACAGGCTGGGCAGGCTCTAGTCCCTGATCTCCGGAGGATCCGTGTCCGACACCCCCACAACCAGACCAGGCGAGATCTCAAGCTTCCCGAAGCTGAACATCCGCTACCGCACCGACCCTGACCGGATCGCCGCCATCCTCCCGCCGGGCATCAACCCGGTGGACAGCCCGTACGTGTACATCGGCGTCTACTGCGTGCCGATCCGCAACGAGCCCGAATACGGCATCTCGACGAAGGTGGACGCCGAGTGGAACGGCATCGTCGGCCAGTACTCCCTGGGCATCGGCATCGACCAGGAGGCGGCCATCTTCGTCAGCGCCGAGACCAACGGCCAGCCCAAGTTTCCCTGCACGACCCGCTACTTCCGCCTCGGGGACCGCGTCGAAGCGACCTGCACGCATCAGGGCTACACCTTCATGGAGTTCCGCGGGACCGTGACCAGCGAGGTTGAACCCGACGGCGACGACGTGGAGCACAACGAGTGGTGGACCAAGTACTCGCGGGCCATCGGGGGCGCCGAGCGGGAGTGGGACTTCCCACCCCACGTGGTCCGGGTCCGCCAGGTCAGCGAACCTGTCCACATCGAGCTGCTGGACGGCGATCTGACCCTCAGGGACAGCCCCTGGGACCCCTACACGGAGCTGCTGCCCTGCGAAGAGTTCGTCGACGCCCGTCTGGTCACCTCACGCCACAAGGCACGGGAGATAACCAATGCGGGCCCGCTGGACCCTGAGGCCTTCTGGCCGTTCGCCGACACCATCGGCGGCTCGCGCTGGCCCGGCGAACGGGGCGGACCGAAGCTGGCCTGGTGATACGCCCGCCGGGAACCCACTGACCCGCAGATCCGGCTGAGGAGGCCACCCTTGCTCTCGCGATTCGACGACTACCCGATACACCAGACGCCGGACCCGTTGGCCACGCCTGCATCCAGCGACAAGGACGTCTACGAGCGGTACTGGTTCAACGCCTACTCGACGGCCGGCGACATGTACCTGGGCATCGGCACGGCCCACTACCCGCACCTCGGCATCCGGGACTGCGGGATCAGCATCGCCATCGACGGCGTGCAGCACTCCTTCCACGCCTCGTGCAGGGCCGAGGGCGACCCCGCCGACCAGACGGTCGGGCCGTTCCGCATCGAGATCCTGGAGCCGATGCGGTCGTGTCGGATCGTGCTGGAGGACAACGAGACCGACTTCTCCTGCGACCTCACCTTCGAGGGCCGGACCGGCAACGTCGAGGAACCCCGCCACTACTGGGGAGGTGACATCCGACGGATCATGGACACCACACGCTTCACGCAGCTGGGCCGGTGGTCCGGTTGGATCCAGTTCAACGGCCGGAGGATCGATTTCGACCCGGCCACCACCCGGGGGACCAAGGACCGCTCGTGGGGAATACGACCCCTGGACGGTGGCGACAAGCGCGGAGCTCCGGCTCCCCCCGCCCGCAACTCCATGTTCTTCCTGTGGGCCCCGCTCAACTTCGACGACATCTGCGTGCACTACCAGCTGTTCGAGGACTCGCTGGGCCGGCCGCTGTCCAGCGTCGGGGCACTCCTGCCCACCTACGACACCCTCGAGGACCTGCCCGGCATCGAGGACCCGGCCGCCCGCCACATGCGCTCCCACGAGCACCGACTGCAGTTCGAGGACGACAGCCGGATGATGCACACGGCGGACATGTCCTTCGTTTCAGTGGACGACGGGACCCGCCACGAGTTCCACCTGGAGAAGATCTTCACCTTCAGGATGAAGGGCATCGGTTACCACCACCCCGAGTGGGGCCATGGGGCGTGGAAGGGCGACCTGGCCATGGCCAGCGAATCGTGGAACATGGACGAGGTGGACGACCAGGCGTACGAGAACCAGCACTGCCAGCACCTGGTCCGGGCCACCATGGGCGACCGGGTGGGGATCGGTGTCCTAGAACAGCTCTGCATCGGCCCGTACAGGCCCTACGGCATGGAGGGCTTCGTCGGCCGTCCCGACTGAACCGGGATCAGCCGGTCGGGGCGCCCCGCCGGTTCCTACGTCCTGAGCGGACCGGCCTGGGTCGGGGTGCGGAGGATGCGTCGAAGCGCCGGTACCAGGCCCGGAACCCGGACAGGTCGCCGATCGCAGCGTCATCCTCAGCCGTGTCGGCGACCGGCATCGTGCCGGTGGAACGCACCAGGACCGCAAAGCCGTCGACCGGAGTCACGTAGGCAGAGCCGGTCGTACCGTCGCCGACGCGGTGTTCGATGGTGCCAGGGCCGTGGACGATGACCGTGGCCCCGTCACCGGCCGTCGCCGACCATCTGTCGCCGTCGGCAGTCCCGTCGGTGACACCAGCGACCAGCAGCAGGTCGACGATCACATCCTCGGGATGGCCCTCGCGCCTCTCAACCCGGCCGTCGGCGCCCGGACCGGCAGCGAGGTCCGGTGGCACGGCGACAGGCACCTCACCATCGCGACCGTTGAACGCCAGCACCATGCCAGCCACGACCTCTGTGGGCCAGACACGGAGGCGGATGGCATCCGACAGGGGTTCGGAACCACTCGAGACACAGGCCCCACCGTGGCTGAAACACCACTCGTGGAGCGGGCAGACCACCTGACCGTCGTCGATCCGTCCGCCTGCAGCCAGGTCCGCTCCGAGGTGCGGACAGACCGAGTCGGTGACCAGCGCCCGACCGCCCGGGGCGTTACCCACCGCCAGATCCCGACCGAAGGCGGCCAGCGGCATGAGTGCCCCGACGGGCACCTCGTCCAGGGCGGCCACGGCGAACCATCCGATCGGAAATGGAGGTCGGTGGACAGTGCCCTCCGGAGCCGTCACTCCTCCTCGTCGTCGGGAAGGCCGTCGCCATCCCAGCCGTCGGCCGGTCCCGGGATGAGCGCTTCGGCGGAGACCATCGGGTTGGGGAACTCCTTCACGCCGCAGACCTTCGCGTCACGGAACCGCCAGAGGGCGATGTAGGTGTTGCGGTAGGGCTTGCCGGTGTGGGCGACGTGCCCGTCGCTCACGTACTCGACAACCAGCAGGTCCGGATCCAGGCACTCGTGTACCGCCGTAAGCGAGAGTGTGAAGACGAAGATCCCCAGCTTGGAAGCCAGGTACTCCCGGACCTCGGCGCCACCCCGGAGAACCTGCGGCGGGTCGGCGAACGGCAGCTCCAGAACCCAGTCCGACGTGTAGCAGTCGGCCAGCTCGCCGGCCCTGTCGGTACCGAACAACGAGATGACGTGCTCCAGCAGCGCCCGGTTGGCGCCACGCCGTTCAGCGTCGCCGGAAACGTCAGCCATGGTCGACCCCCAGAACCCCGATGTCGGCCATGTCAGTCCCGGTATCCGGGATCGTCGCGGTCCAGGAGTGCCTTCTGCTCGGCGAAGTGGGCGATGCCCTGGTCGGTGAACCGGGTCCACATCTCGGCGATGCTGGCGGCCAGGGAGTCGTCCATGACCCGCAGTGGCCTGCCCGTGCTGAGCGCCAGGACCACGCTGCGACAGGCCCGCTCCAGGTAGTAGAGCTCCTCGAATGCGTGGGCCACGGTCTCGCCCACCACCGTCACGCCGTGATTGCCCATCATCATCACCGCGTTGCCGACCATGGCATCGGCCACCCGGACGCCCTCGGCCGGATCGTCTGGTGGCCCACCGATCTCCAGGTCGTAGACGGTGCGGCCCCAGAAGCGGGCCGTCGCCTGATCGATCGGCGGAATCGTCGGATCCATCAGACCGCACATGGCCGTGGCATAGGGCGGATGGCAGTGCAGCACGGCCCTCGCCGTGGGGATCCGTGCGTGGATGGCGCCGTGGATGCACCAGGCGGACGGGTCCGGCGCATCCGGGCGATCCATCGTGGAGGGGTCATCCACGTCCAGCAGGAGCAGCTCGCTGGCCGTCACGAGGCTGAAGTGCCGCCACCTCGGGTTGCAGAGGAACCGCTTGCCGTCGGACGAGACCGTGGCGCTGAAGTGGTTGGCCACCGACTCGTGGAGGTCCATCCGGGCGGCCAGCCTGAAGGCCGCTGCCAGGTCGACGCGAACCTGGGCCTCGTCCAGCTCGGCAATGGTGGTCTCGGTAGCGGTCATCAAATGCCTCCCGATGGGGGAAATCCCGGCGGCACCCATTCTGCACCAGCAGGTCGGCTGGCGACAGTGCTGCAGCCCGACCGGTCAGTCCAAACCGTAGGTCAGAGGTCCAGGCGGTAGACGTTGGTGGTCCGCTGCTCGAAGCCGAGGCGGCGGTACAGGCGGTTGGCGGCCTCACGTGCCGGCCTCGAGGTCAGGTCCACCGTCGTGGCGCCGGCAGCCCTGGCCCGGTCGATGGCAGCCCGGTTGAGTGCCTCGCCGACACCGCGGCCACGGGCCGACCCGTCCACGACCACGTCCTCGATCCAGGCCCGCAGGCCTGTCGGAATCCGAAACACCACCAGCGTCAGGCTCCCCAGGATGGCCGATGCACCATCAACGGTCGGGTCCTCGGCCACCAGCAGGATCGAGGCATCAGAGGCCACAATCGCCTCCAGAGCGGTGGCATCGGGCGGCGGACCGGAGCTGGACAACTGGGGAATCAGACGGGCCATCCCCGCCACCAGATGATCGTCCACCTCGACGACCTCACGGACGACGAACGTGGCATCGTGAGCCTCTCCATCCATGGTCGGTGAGCCTAGGACCCGACGGCATCGCCACCCGGCGCGCGTGCGAACGCGTCTGGCTAGCCTCCGACAGCAATGGCCTCCGACCCTGCTCCGCACCTCATCTGGAACGTCGACGAGCTGCCGACCGACCTGCGGTCGCCGATCCTCATCGCCGCATTCGAAGGCTGGAACGACGCCGGTGAGGCCAGCTCGACGGCAGCACGCTACGTGCGTGACCACTTCGAGGCCGAGCACGTGGCCACCATCGACGCCGAGGACTTCTTCGACTTCACCGTGGCCCGGCCGAACGTGTGCATCGACGACAACGACGCCCGCCAGATCGTGTGGCCGTCCACCGGCATACACGTGGCCCGCATCCCGGGCAGCGCCCACGATCTGATCTGTGCCATTGGCCACGAGCCCCAGTTGCGCTGGCGGACCTTCGTGGACCAACTGGCGATCACCGCCGAGGCCTTCGGCGCATCCATGGTCTGCACCCTCGGGGCCCTGCTGACCGACGTACCCCACAGCCGCCCCACACAGGTCTATGGAAGTTCCGACGACGAGGAGCTGGCGCTGCGCCTGTGCCTCTCACCGTCCACCTACGAGGGACCGACGGGCATCGTGGGCGTGCTGGCGGCCGGGCTACGAGACCGTGGCGTCACCACGGTCTCGTTCTGGGCCAGCGTCCCCGCCTACGTGTCCAATGTTCCGTCGCCCAAGGCGGCCCTGTCCCTGGTCGAACGAATCTCCCAGGTGCTGGATGTGGACCTGCCGTGCACCGACCTCGAGATCGCTGCAGCCGCCTACGAACGCCAGGTCACAGAACTCGTCGCCGAGGACGACTCCACGATGGAGTACGTCGAACGGCTGGAAGAAGACTTCGACGAGGAGACAACCGACGATCCGGACGTCCTGGTCGCCGAGGTCGAGGACTTCCTCCGGAACCAGCCCGGCACCTGAGCGTTCAGGCCTCCTCCACCAGCCAGGGTGGATCCCGGGGCCGGTCGAAGCGCACGTCTATCTCCTCACCGCGGATCGCCGCGAAGGCCTCCGCCGCCCACTCTTCGGGCAGCGCCGAGCCCTCCGGCAGGTGACCCTCGGCGAAGAATCCGACATCGGCGCATTCCAGGGGATGGGCGGACAGCTCGCCTCCTGTCATCCGACAGTGGAACACCAGTGAGTAGAGCGGGATACCGGTGATTCCCAGCCGCATTCCGTCCAGGATGGCGATGGGGCGGATCACCTCGCACTGGATCCCCGTCTCCTCCAGGACCTCCTTGACGACCACCTCAGCGGCCGAATAGCCCACGTCGGCCCAACCGGTCGGGTAGAGCCAGACACCCGAGTCGGCCCGCTTCACCATGAGGAGCTCACCTGCGTCATTGCCCACGACCGCACCAATGGTCACCTTCGGCGTCACGTAGCCGGGCACCCCCCGCCCCACCGAACCCAGCCAGTCCTCGACCAGGGTGTCAACGTCGAAGGACACCCCGGAAAGGGCATCGGCCCTGACCCTGATCTCCGCCGCCACCTGGAGGACCTCCTCGTAGCGTTCCCGCTCGTAGAGCGACTCCGTGAAGCCGAGCCCGGTCCGGGCCGAGCCGGCGAGAGCCTCGGCCCAGCGCAGGAGGTCCAGCTGGGAGGGCGGGCCCACGGGATGATCTGACATTCCTGAACCGTAGGCGCTGAGGTCGGCCGGCCAGGTCCGCCGGATCAGAAGTCGACAGCCACCCAACGCAGAACAGAGAGTTCGATCTCAGCCAGGTGGTCCTCGTCGGTGATCTTGCCGCCTGCGACGTCACGCACGTAGAAGGCGTCCACCACGTCGGAACCCAGCGTCTGGACGTGTGCCCTCACGATGTTCAAGTCCAACTCCGCAAAGGCACGGGTGATCCGGTACAGCACGCCGACACCGTCCGGGCAGGTCACCTCCAGCACGGTTGCCGTCGCCGAGGTGAGGTTGTCCACCGTCATCCGAGGCTTGGCGGGCCTTGCGGACAGCCGGACCGGCCGGTAGGTCCGTGACCTGTCGCCCAGGCGGGCCGACAACGCCAGACGACCCTCCAGCGCAAGCCGGATCTGATCGGTGATCCGGGGCCAGTCCGGATCGCCGCCCAGGACCGAATCCACCCTGAACACCGACAAGGCCCAGCCATTCTCAGAATGGGCTGAAGCATCGAGGACATCGGCACCGTTGAGCGCCAGAACACCGGCCACCTTGGAGAAGGTCCCGGACCGGTCGGCGGCTACCACCGTCAGCGTCCGGCCCTCACCACGCACCAGGAACGAGCCCTCCTCCAACAGCAACCGCTGCTGTGCATCCGGGAACGACCCGCCCAGCACGTCACCGACGTCGCCGCCCTCCAGTACATGGGACACCCTGGAGACCAACTCGGCGACCAGACCGCCCTTCCAGTTGCTCCAGGCGGATGGTCCCGTGGCGATCGAGTCGGCCTCTGTCAGGGCCCCCAGCAGATGGAGGAGTCGAGTGCTCCCGACGGCATCGGCGACAGAGGCAATGGTGCCGTCATCGTCCAGGTCCCGGCGGGTCGCCACGTCCGGCAGCAGAAGATGGTGCTGGACCATCGCCACCAGGGTGTCGACGTCATCGGCATCGAAACCCATACGGGTGGCGATCGTCCGCAGGAGGACGACACCCACCTCAGTGTGATCTCCCGGATAGCCCTTCCCGATGTCGTGGAACAGGGCACCGACCAGCAGGAGGTCAGGCCTGTCCACCCGGTCGACGAGGAGCGACGCCTCGGCAGCGGCCTCCATGAGGTGCCGGTCGACGGTGAACCGGTGGTATGCGTTTCGTTGGGGCCGTGACCGGCACGGCTCCCACTCGGGTACCAGTTGGACGAAGAGCCCCACGTGGTCGAGGTCCTCGATGAGGGGTATGGCCGACGGCCCGGTGGCCAGCAACCCCACGAACATCTCGCGGGCCTCATCCGACCACGGAACGTCGAGGACCGGCGCATTCTCGACCAGCCTCTCCAGGGACCCACGCTGCAGATAGGCCTCGTGCTCAGCGGCGACCCTCGCGCACCTGAGCGTGAGAAGTGGATCGGTCAGGTCGGCATCGGCCGTGAGGGCAAGGCGTCCATCGTCAAGGATCAGGCCGGGCGCCACCTCCCGGCGACGCAGGTTGGCAATGGCCCCCAACGGTCCACGCCGGCGGGCGGCCCGTCTGGTGCGACGTGCCGCGCCCTCTCCCGTCCATGCGATCGTGCGGGCCGCCGCAGCCACCTCGGCCATCAGGACATCGGCGTCCGCCAGATCCAACGCCGCCGCCACGTCGTCCTGGAGCTCCAGCAGGAGGCGATCGGCCCGCTGTCCGGTGAGACGGTGGAGCTCGACGCGTACGGTCAGGATCGTCTCAGCTGCCGCTGCCAGGCCCGCCGACTCCGACTCACGCAGGATCGGCACGGTGGCCTGCTCCACCCAGAGGAGGCTGTGCACGTCGCGGAGTCCGCCGCGGGACTCCTTCAGGTCGGGCTCCAGCAGGAACGCGACCTCTCCGAACCGGGCATGGCGCTCAGCCACCGATGCCTGCAGGTCATCGAGGTGGCGCCGTGACCTACCGGACCACTGTTCCAGCGCCGCTGCGGCGAGTTCATCGGCCACCGTCGCATCGCCGGCCACCGGGCGGGCAGCCAGAAGGCTCGTGGCGGTATCCAGATGCTCGGAAGCCACCTGCAGGAGTTGGGCGGGAGTCCCTACCTGATGACCGAGTTTCAGGCCCGCGTCCCACAGCGGATACCAGACCCTCTCGGCGACGTCGGCCATCTCCAGGCCCGGACGGTGCACCAGCACCACGTCCACGTCGCTGCCGGGGCACTGCTCCCGGCGGCCATAGCCACCAACCGCCACCAGAGCGGTACCCGGCGGCGGGTCGGCCGCCTCGAACACCCCGGCCAGGAACCCGTCGATCCGATCAGACAGTGCCCGACAGAAGTCGGGCCCCCGCAATGACAGGTCCTCCAGGAGGTCGGTCGTGTCGAGAGGGGTCACCGGATCGACGGTAGCCGCGGCGTTCAGGCCACCACTGATCCCTTCAGGCCCTCGTTGTAGGCCGACTCTGAGTGGAGGGACTGGTCCAGGCCGACGATCTCGGCCTCCTCATCAACGCGTAGGCCGATCACACGATCGATCACCTTGACGATCGCGAAGGTGACCACGAACGAGTACACGACCACCGAGCCGATGGCGACGGCCTGGTCCAGGAACAGTTCGATCCCTCCACCGAAGAAGAGGCCATCGTCGAAGCCACCACCCGGAATGGCGCTGGAATCGGCGAACAGGCCGAGCATGAGGCCACCCAGGATTCCGCCCACCCCGTGGATACCGACGACGTCGAGGCTGTCATCGAACCCGAACCGGGTCTTGAGCGAAAGGGCCAGGTAGCAGATGGACCCGGCGGCAAGGCCGAACACGATCCCAGCCAGACCACCGACGTAGCCGGCAGCCGGGGTGATGGCGACGAGTGCCGCCACGACACCGGAGGCGGCGCCCAGCGAGGTGGTGTGGCCGTCCCTCAACTTCTCGGTCGCCATCCAGCCGATCATCCCCGCCGAAGCAGCCAGGAACGTATTGAGGAGGGCCTGTACCGCCTGACCGTTGGCTGCTCCAGCCGACCCGGCATTGAAACCGAACCATCCGAACCAGAGGATCGCCGTGCCGATCATGACCAGCGGCATGTCGTGCGGAGGCATGGCCTCGGTGGGCCAGCCCCGGCGACGTCCCAGGACCAGCACGAACGCCAGGGCGGCCGCTCCGGCGTTCACGTGGATCGCAGTTCCACCGGCGAAGTCCAGCGCCCCGTTGCCGTGCTGCCAACCGCTGTACACCCAGTAGGTGACCGGGCTGTAGACGAGGACAATCCACACCGGAACGAAGACGACCCATGCCGAGAACTTCAACCTGTCAGCGACCGCTCCGGAGATGAGGGCCGGGGTGATCGCGGCGAAGGTCATCAGGAAGGCCACGAATATCAGCGACTCGGTGTCGCCCGCCATCCCCCGCAGGCCTACGAAGTCCAGGTTCCCGATCCAGTCGCCACCCAGGAAGCCCTCACCGTCGGGTGAGTTGCCGAGTGAGTAGGACACGAGCACCCACACGATCGGTACCGCTCCGATGCAGTACATGTTCATCATCAGCATGTTCAGGACATTGCGGGAACGGACCATGCCCCCGTAGAACAACGCCAGGCCGGGCACCATGAACACCACCAGTGCGGTGCTCATCAACATCCAGGACAGATCACCAGAATCCACGACGGGTTCCCTTCGATCGGGGGGGTGGCCCCCAGCCTGCCTCCACGAGGTAACGGCACCGTCACACGAGTGTTTCGGGATCGTGAACAGGCCCGGTCAGACAGACCCCGTCAGGACCCTCAACTGCCGGTGTCACCTGCATGACGGCGACGGTGCACCCAGGCCTTGGCGGCGCCCCACTCGAGTCCCGGAACACGGAGATCCGGGTGCAGTTCAGCGAACGAGCCCGGAGAGAGGTCGTAGACGTCGTCGGGGAAGAGGCGCACCGCATCAGCGTCCCGCTGGACCGGAGCCGCACCGGCGTCAGACAACACCGAGGCCGGGAACCTCACAGCGCCGCGCACCAGAGCCAGCGGTCCGGTCCGCTGCTTGTCCATATCGGCGGCCAGCAGGTCCCGGACCATCGGACCCACCTCCTGCACGGCGTCACGGCCTGCGCTGACGACCGCCTCGTCGTCGATAACCGTCCCTGCCGACCTGGCCGCCACGCAACTGGCGACCCAGCCAGGTAGGGCTGCGACGATCCCGTCCGCAAGCCTGAGTGCCAGCTCGGCCAGACGGGCCTCGTCGTCGGCCAGCGATGCGGTGGGCTCAGCCACCGACCGACTTCCCGCCCTTCAGGGCCCGGTTCAGGTTGCCCGACCGGAGGCCCTCCAGATCCAGGGTGACGTAGGCGTAACCGACACCTGTCAGGGCGGCCACGACGTCGGCACGTCGCTCCACCACCTCGGCCAGCCGGTCGATCGGAACCTCGATCCTGGCGGTGTCGTCCAGGTGCCGGACCCGCAGGTCGTCGAACCCCAGTCGTCGCAGGGCGGCCTCCGCCCTGTCCACCGTTGTCAGCACGGCGACGGTCACCTCGGTCCCGTATGGGACCCTCGAGGCGAGGCATGCCGCAGCGGGCTTGTCTGCCGTCCGGAGCCCCATCTCGCGGGAGTGGTGACGGACGTCAGCCTTGGTGAGACCAGCCTCCACCATCGGGAAGCTGGCACCTCGTTCGGCCGCCACGGTCTGGCCGGGACGGTGGTCGGCGAGATCGTCGACGTTCACCCCGAGGACCACTGTGGCCGCCTCGGACTCGGCAATGGGGACGAGCACGTCCATGAGGGCGTCCTTGCAGCGGCCGCAGCGGTCGGCGTCGTTCAGCCTGTACGCCGCGTTGGCCATCTCGTGGGTCTCCACCTCCGACCAGCGCAGCCCCCACTCCTCGGCGAGGGCGGCGGCGTCGTCCCGCTCGTCACGGGCGAGGGACGGCGAAACAGCTGTCACCACGTGCACACGGTCGGCACCGAGGGTGTCGTGGGCGACCCGGGCCAGGAAGGCAGAGTCGGCGCCTCCGGAGAAGGCCACCACGACCCGGCCAAGGTCCTGCAGGGACCGGCGGAGACGGTCCATGCCCGGACCGGCGACCTCCGCCCCGGAGATCACGGTCAGCGCCGCCCGATCCCGGCCAGCACGGTGTCGAGGTCGGCCACCATCCCGGTGTAGAACACCCCGAACTCGGCGTAGACGGCCGATGCCCGGTCGTACCGCATGGTGTAGACGACGTCCTTGAGGTCGTCGGGGCGCTGCCCGAAGAGGGTCACACCCCACTCGAAGTCGTCGACTCCGGTGGAACCTGTCACGACCTGAAGTATCCGGCCGGCGAACTTCCGACCCGATGTGCCGTGCTCCATCATGAGCTCGCGGCGGTCGTCATAGGGAAGGGTGAACCAGTTGGCGTCCACGTTGCGACGCTTGGACATCGGGTAGAAGCACCACGCCGGTTTGCCCTCTGGGGGCAGCACCGGGTGGAGCCGGGCCCGTCGCATCTCATCGGGAAGGCCCTGGGAGTACTCGGAGAGTTCGGTCATGGACACGTAGCTGTCGACCACCTCGAGGCCTGCATTGGCGATGCTGGTCTGGAAGTCACGGAGGCGCCAGAGGTCCTCGCCCAGGACCATGAAGGCCAGGTCGGCCTTGTGGCCCAGGATCGCCACGGTGACCACCTGGTCCCCTGCGGCGGTGGCCGCAGCCACCGCGGCCCGCAACTTCCGTCGGTTGACGGACAGCGAGAACCTGGATCGTGGGATCGAGCAGAAGAGGTGGAGGACGCCGAGTCCGTCGGCTGGTGTCAGTGAATTGTTCATCGGACGAATCCTACGGAGCGGTCCGCACGGGACACGCCGGGATCTCAGTCACCGGTGTAGAGGTTGAACCGGTCCCCGCGGGCGAACCCGGCCAACTGCAGGTTGGCGACGCGGGCGGTCTCCACCGCGAGGGCCGAGGGACCGCTCACTGCGATCAGGCAGGCGAAGCCCGCCGCCC
>Ga0209554_1001322_pt1 | contig 18904 bp, 17 predicted proteins | sample MarorgKNORR_S2LV_5_FD_188221 | JGI IMG/M metagenome (GOLD analysis project Ga0209554, IMG submission 188221) | Marine microbial communities from the Southern Atlantic Ocean, analyzing organic carbon cycling - Bottom_A/KNORR_S2/LV (SPAdes) (version 2) | ecosystem: Environmental > Aquatic > Marine...
ACCCATATTTTCACCTCAGAATTTTTGTTGTGCCTTTTCAAGCCATTCTGCAGCCCAATCTTCACCACTTGCCACAAGTCTTCTGGCAAGGAAAAATGCTTCACTGGCATTTCCAGAATCTAATAATTCTCGTAACTTGTTCAAGTCTGGATGTTCTTTCTTGTCGACATCAGTCTGCTCTGCAACTACACTACTCTCAGCATCAACTGGGTCAGGTACTTTTGAAATTCTCTTAGAGAGTGATTCCATTTGCTGTAAGAATGTTGAACGCTTGTTGATATCAGGTCCAGACCAAGGTTGTTTTTGTTCTCCATCCATCGCACCCTTGAGGCGAGAAAGAAAGTTATCTCTTGGTGTTTGGTGAGGTAATAAAGTCTGTACGTGGTCATAACAGGACCATGCTTCATCTATCTCTCCTCTTCTCTCATGCAATCTGCCCAATTCCATCCACAACTCATGATTATTTGGCCGGTGCGCCAACAAGTGTTTTGATAATTCAATGAATAGTTCAGTATGACCATTTTCTCTTAACCTCTCCAATCGTCTGCCATAGATTATATTGGCTCTTTGGTCACTAAAATCTAATCTTCTACAGCGTTGTGCAAAATCAGCAATTCTTTGCTCAACTGAATCTTGTTGTTTATTCTCTGTAGTGGAAATTACTTCCCACCATAAATCCGGATCTAATGGGTCACGAGTAAATGCTGCTACTAGTAATTCTACTCCGACCATAAGAAAATCAATATCTTTCAACTGGTCAACCAATTCAGGGTCACGTCCAAGAATAATAAAAACATCTTCTAAAACTGCACTGAGTCCTTCTCCATCACCATTGATTAGTTTGATATCTGCCAAACATTGCCAATTTCTTTGGTCGGTAAAATCATGCAATATCGCTTGCCGAGCATTTTGCTCAGCCCAAGCCATATTCTCTTTAGTTCTGGATGTATCCTTTGCCGCCAAACGAGTAAATTTTTGGGCCTGAGTTCTATATCTGCTACCTAGATTACGACGCGGGTGTTGTAAAAAGTCACCACTTTCACTGGCCATGTTTTCGTTTGAAACACTATTAGCACTTCAAATAACTGCCTTAATGTCCAAAGTTTTTGCTATTCGTAAATAGAATAATTTAACGCAAACATCACATTACTGAATGGAAATCATCCGGATTCTTGTCCAAAGAGATAGTCGCATCAAAGCCAACTTTAGCAGTGGTTGTATCTTCATTTCTTGAAGGGTCTAAAGATGACCCTTTCTGATTTGAAAGTATTACAGTATCTCTGTCTGGTTGCCAACGAGTTACCATCGCCCATTCAACTCGAACTGGGTCGGTAATGTCAATGTCTTCATCCACAATTGTTACCATCTTCATTGAACGATGTCCTGCCAAAGCAGCATTGATTGCCTTTATAGGATCATCTTGGTTAACCTTTTTTATTTTTACAACCGCAGATAACCAGCCGCATCCACCTTCGGTCAGATGTACATCTAAACATTCAACCACCTTGTTAACCGCTGATTTTATTGTAGGGGAACGAGGCAATCCCATCAGTGTCTTATGCTCTGCCTCACCAGGAATTAATGCATGGAATATTGGATTGTTTCTGTGTGCCACACCTTCAATTTCTATCACCGGTTCTTGGCGAACTTCATCGACAGTTCCGGTAATGTCAACATATGGCCCTTCGTCATCATTTTGCAAAGTGATATTCCCCCACATTACATATTCCGAATCGGCAGGTGCGACAATTCCATTGGGCATCGTTGTTAATTTGAGTGGAGTGCCATACAATTTTTGATGTAGTGCAGCAGCGATTGTTAATTCATCAATATTGTCATCAAATGACATGGCTGCTGCCAGTAAAACCACAGGGTCTGGGGCATTAACGATTGCAATTTTGACCTTTCGACCTTGCTCTCTTGCAGCCATTGTCATGGTCCTAAGATGACGAGGAACCAATCTGACCACCAAGTGGTTTTCATCACGTACGAATTGGCGATGAAATGACATATTGCGAATTCCATTATCCTCTGCGATGATTACGCTTGCAGAAACATATCTCCCTCTATCTTGAGGCCAGTGATATGGAATCGGCAACTTTGTAATATCGACAACATCTTGAATATTTTCAAAGCAAGGTGATTCTTTTGGATCAATTAGTTGCGGTTGTTGCGGGTTGGACATTGCCCAGCCCAGAGTATCAATATATTCCTCCGGCGTAATTCCAATCGCTGCACATAATCTCTCCCTTGTTAGAAGATTGATGGCTGCTCTTTGACCAGGGCATTCACTAATATTTTCAAAAATTGTAAGTGGGTGTCCATTGCTCCTAGAATACTCCCACATCCCATGGATTACGCTCACTGCGCCCTTTTCTATGGTCGCTGCAGAGAGGTGGTCGCGAAAGGCCATGACTCCCCCACCTCAAACCAATGCTTCAAGTTTCTTCATCAATACAGATAGAATCTTACTTGGAAAGCCATGACGCTATGCGTTCTTATCAGCCTTCAATATCCGTTTATTTGATATATGGGAGGAAAGTCGGCGAACTGCTTCAATGCGGTGATTATGTTGGGTAGAGGATTATTCGCAGGTGCAAAAATGGCCAAAGACCGTCAAAAATTTCGATGGTCAGATCGTAGATACAAGAAGCGCATGCTGAATCTTCGCGCCAAGCACGACCCTCTTGCAGGTTCTACTCAAGCAAAGGGTATCGTTATTGAAAAAGTCGGTATTGAAGCAAAACAACCTAACTCTGGTATCAGAAAGGCTGTCAAGATAACTCTTATCAAGAATGGAAACAAACTTACTGCATTCGCACCGGGTGACGGTGCTATCAACTTCATCGATGAGCACGACGAAGTAATGGTCGAAGGTATCGGTGGACGCATGGGTCGTTCCTACGGAGATATTCCTGGAGTTCGTTACAAGGTCATCCAAGTTAACGGTGTATCTCTTGACGAGATGGTCCGTGGACGCAAGGAGAAGCCAATCCGCTGAGGTGAATTATCATGTCTGAAGATGCAGAAACTGTTGAAGAAACTGTTGAAGAAGCAGTAGAAGAAGTTGTGGAGGAGATTCGCCCAATCGCAGGCATTGGAACTTTGATATTCGGTAAGTGGGATGCTTCCGGAATCACTTGTAAGGACCCGGGCTTAGCGCCATACATCAACCTCTCAACAGTAGGTGTCCCTCATACCGGTGGACGTCACGCAAATGCTTGGTTTGGAAAGGCAAAGTTGAGCGTTATTGAAAGATTTATCAACAAATTGATGCGCACTGGTCCATATTCTGGTAAGAAACAAGGTGCAATGAAAGCATTTGAGGCCGCACTAGATCAAATCGCAGCAAAGTCCAATTCAAATCCAATACAAACCTTTGTTGACGCAATCTGTAATGCTGCCCCTATGGAAGAAATTACCCGTATTAAGTTCGGTGCTGTTTCTCAACCAAAGGCAGTTGACTCTTCGCCTTCTCGCCGTTTGGATGTCGCACTTCGCAATCTTGCACAAGGTGCACAACAAGGTACTCACAAATCCAAGAGAACCCTGACAAACTGTATCATCAATGAAATTAACAAGGCTGCTGTTGGAGATGTCACTTCATTTGCAGTTTCTAAGAAGGAAGAATTGGAACGCATCGCTGCTTCCGCTCGTTGAAATTAGTGTTAAATTGAAGCACAGGGCGAGATGTTAGCCCTAAGAATCAAAAGCAACACACTCACCGCCTTTTTTATGGGCGAAACTAAGGTCAAGTTGAAAATCAGCTGGGTCAATGCTTTATTCCTGACATTAACCCCTGTTGTTGGCATTGCAGGTGCTGTTTTACTTTGGAATGAGTATGGTGCTCCAGGGATGTTCGAAGGAGTAATTTTTATCTCAATGTATTTGACATGTGGCCTATCCATTACCGCAGGCTATCACCGACTTTTTGCCCATAGAGCATATGAAGGACATTGGCTAGCTGTATTATTTTACACGGTATTTGCTGCTGGTGCTTTTCAAAATTCTGTTATTGAATGGTGCAGTGACCACCGTAACCACCACAAGATGGTAGATACTGATAATGACCCCTACAATGCAAAGAGAGGTTTCTGGTATTCACATATGGTATGGATTATGATAGTTGAAGATAGACATGCAAATGATTTCGCAAATGTAAAGGATCTACAGGATAACAAAATTATCGCTTGGCAACACAGAAATATTTTTAAAATAGGCGTTGCATCTGGATGGTTATTTCCTATGGCAATCGGCTATGCAGTTGGTGGAATCCCCTACGCACTTAGTGGATTTATTTGGGGTGGGGTAATACGTACAGTTGCAGTACATCACGGTACATTTTGTGTCAACTCTATCGCACACATTTTTGGAACCCAACCCTATGATGACACCAATACAAGTCGTGATTCTTGGTGGGTTGCATTCTTAACCTTTGGAGAAGGATACCATAATTTCCACCATATTTTCCAAGCTGATTATCGCAATGGAATTAGGTGGTATCACTTTGACCCTACAAAGTGGCTAATCAAGATATTTTCATCAGTTGGCCTTGCAACCAAGTTGAAACAAACCCCACAACATTCTATAGACATAGCAATATTGGATATGAAAATAATCAAAAGCACTAGAAAATTAAGTGACCGTTCAATCGATTCTGAGCTTTATGTGGGCAAGATGAAGAGCACCAGAGATGATCTGCGCTCTGCTATGTACAATCTATACAAAGTAAGAAATGAGAAAAAGACAGGTTCAACAACAAGTTCAGAAGAGTTATCTGCCAAGATAGTTCAACTAAAGCGAAATATTGCTGCTGGTCAAGAAGAAATTTCTGCAATTTTTGCAGACATCAACAACGCTAAGCCAATTAGCGCTTGAGAGGCCATAATAGTGGTGCTGCTCGTGTTTTAAGAGCATTATTGATGAGTTGGTTTGATAAACCCCTTGCAGGTGGCCAAGTCCAACGGACTGGTGGTTTTATGGGACGAAAGGAAGACAATATCAAGAAGGCAACAGAAGTTATGCACATCTTGCCGCAAATTCGCAATCTCTGTATTGCAGCACACATTGACCACGGTAAGACAACTCTTTCCGACAATCTAATCGCTGGCGCTGGAATGATGTCCAGCGAACTTGCTGGTTCAGCACGTGTTCTGGATTTCGATGAGCAAGAATCAGCTCGTGGAATTACAATTAACGCGGCAAATGCATCAATGGTTCACGATGTTGAAGGCGTTCCATATCTAATCAATCTAATCGATACACCAGGTCACGTTGACTTCGGTGGTGACGTCACTCGTGCAATGCGTGCTGTTGACGGCTGTTTCATTCTTGCTTGTGCAGTTGAAGGGCCTATGCCTCAAACTGAAACCGTTGTTCGCCAAGCATTGAAGGAAAAAGTAAAGCCTGTTCTCTTCATCAATAAGGTTGACAGACTAATCACCGAATTACAAGTCACTCCTGAAGATATGATGGCTCGTTTCGCTGAGACCATCAAGAAGGTCAACAAATTGATAAAGCAATTCGCACCTGAAGAATTCAAGAAGGTATGGCAAGTTTCTGTCGCTGACGGAACTGTTGCATTCGGTTCTGCATTCCACAACTGGGGAATCACCGTACCATATATGGCAAAGTCCGGAATCTCATTCACAGATATCTTTGCATATTGTAATGATGATAACCAAAAGGAACTTGCTGAAAAGGCACCTGTTCACGAAGTACTTCTCGATATGGCAGTTTCAAAGTTACCGGGACCTGGAGAGGCTCAACCATACCGTATTCCTAATATATGGAATGGGGATATCAACTCCGAGATTGGACAAGCGATGGTCAAGTGTGACCCTGATGCTGAACTTGCAATGATGATAACCAAGATTTGGATGGACCCTCACGCAGGAGAAGTCGCTGTCGGAAGAGTTTACTCAGGCACTATCAGCCAAGGTGAATCTGTTTACGCTGTCGGTTCTGCTAAGCCAGAACGTGTTCAACAGGTTTCAATGATGGTCGGTGCCGACAGAATTACTGTACCTAAGATAGTTGCAGGAAATATGGCAGCTCTAACCGGTATTCGTTCCGCTGCTGCTGGAATAACACTTTCTCGCGATAAGGACTTCACTCCGTTCGAACCTATTCGTCACTATTCAGACCCTGTAGTTACTGTTGCAGTAGAACCAAGGTCTATGAAGGACCTTCCAAAGTTCATCGATTCTCTACGTTCTCTAGCTAAAGCTGATGCTTCCCTACAAATTACTACCAACCAAGAAACTGGTGAGGCTCTACTGGCTGGAATGGGTGAATTGCATTTGGAGATTACAGTTTACCGTATTGAAGAGGAACAAAATATCAAGGTAAATGTTAGCCCACCTATTGTTGTTTACAGAGAGGGTATCGAAGGTAGTAGCAGAGGACATGCATTTGAAGGAAAGTCACCTAACCGTCACAACCGCTTCTTCTTTGAAATTGAAGCTCTTAGTGAAGAAGTAGTCGCAGCACTCCGTTCTGGAGACCTCGGTAATGGACCTGTTCGTCCAAATGATGCTAAGGAAACTGGAAATAAATTCGGTGAATTGGGAATGGACAGGGATCTGATGAGAAAGATTTACGCAATCCACGGAACAAATGTTCTAGTAAACGATACCAAGGGTATTCAAGGACTTCACGAAACTCGTGAATTGATTATTGAGGCTTTCAAGGAAGTTTGTAACAAAGGACCTATTGCAGACGAACCAGTTCAAGGAATGTTCGTACGCCTAACTGATGCAAAGTTGCACGAGGATGCTATTCACCGTGGACCTGCTCAGACAATTCCTGCAGTTCGCAACGGAATAAAGGGTGCAATGCTTCGTGCTCGCACAGTAATTCTTGAACCAATGCAGAAGGCTCACGTATCTGTACCAAATGATTGGTTAGGTCAAGTAACTCGTGAAGTTACTAGCCGCAGAGGAATAATCGAGGACATGCCGAGCGATGGCGAAGTGACTACTGTAATTGCTGTACTTCCGATTGCAGAAACCTTCGGTTTCTCAAACGATATTCGTGCGGCATCTCAAGGACGTGCTATATGGAATACTGAGAACTTAGGATTCCAATCCCTTCCACCACAGTTATTTGACAAGGTAGTAGGAGAAATCCGTACTCGTAAGGGTCTGAAGCCAGAGCCTAATTCCATTGGATACTACTCCGAGTGAAATTGATCTGCTCGATGCCAGTAATAGGCATTGAAGTGGATGTTTTGCCCACTCTAGATGTGCTGAGCATTAGGATTAATTTGTAGTGCTTTTTTTCCACATAAAGTATATTGGTATTCCAAATAGCCCTAACAAAATTATAAGTCCCGTAAATTGCTTTATTCTATCGCCAAAGGTCAATTCATCTGGTTGACTGGAATAAGAATTTATCGCCCAATCATCACCTTCACTCGGCTGATGATCACCATCAACGATATTTCCAGCAATAGTGAAGTTGGCAATTTCATCACTGACGGGTGCAGTCCACTCAACAACCCAAGAACGAAAATTCGCCCCTGCATGTTGATGCGTTATCTCGCCGGAGTCTGTGACTCTTGTCAAATCATCAATAGCAGAAAAAGTTCCAATATTTGACCTTAAATTAAATCCACCTTGGTGACCTTGGCTGCTTGCTTCTATACCACCAGCAAGTGAGATTGACAACTTGTAAGTCTCTCCCTGTTGATAGATTTCAGGAATCCCATCAATTATTACTTCCGAATCAACTCCCGCCACTTCGTCATGACAAGTACATCCTGTTTCAGAATAACCCTCCATACCGTGACTACTTGCGTAAACTGCAGTTTGACCAGATATCAAAACAATGATTATTAGTGGCAGTATAACTGTCATTGCTCGATTCATGCGTTACGGTCAAAAGCATTCATAATAATATTTTCTTTACAATGTTCATTGCTATTAATATTGTATAAGTGACCAAATACAATCAACAATAGATTGTTTAAATAATCAGGCTAATCAATTAAGACGCTTCAATTGTAAGTCGGTTAATTCTCTCAAGGCCATTAGAGCAGGAGTAGGTGGAATTCGGTCAAGAAGTTGATGTGCTTGCGCATGATATTCCTCAGCCCTTGCTCTTCCATATTCAATAGAGCCAAGTTGCTGCAGAGCATTAATTCCAGCGCTTACTTCTTCCGCACTTGCATCCGCTTTTCCTAAGACACTGAGTAATGCTTGCTTTGCAGGGCTGTCGTCTTGCTTTAGGGCGTGGATTATCATTAGTGTTCTCTTTCCTCGAATAAGGTCTGAACCAACGGGCTTTCCTAATTTCTCTGTAGATGATTGGATATCCAATAAGTCATCCATTAACTGGAAACAAAGACCAAGAGCCAATCCCCAATCGCGCATACATTGTACAGTTTCTTCATCCGCACCAGATAAATATGCACCAATCTCTCCACATGTCAAGAACATTACTGCAGTCTTTCCACCAATCATCTCAATGTATTCTTCCTCAGTTACTTCGTCATCTCTAGTTTCAAACTCAATATCCAATTGTTGACCTTCAGAAACTCTTCTGACCATTCTTCCTATTTTCTTTACCAAAAACGGTAAGTCATTGCAATCAATTCCATCAGCTACAGCCATTGCTTCAAATGCGATTGCAAGCATTGCATCACCTGCGTTTATCGCAGTGGCTATATCATATTCAATATGGACAGCAGGTAACCCTCTTCTAATATCGTCATCATCCATAATATCATCATGAACTAAAGTGAAATTATGAATTGTTTCAATTGCCGCCCCTACATCAAGTAGACCTGAATGTGTATCGCCAACTGCTTTTGCAACAAGCCAAGGTAATGTAGCCCTCATACGCTTTCCACCACCATTGATCAGGTGCATCATTGCTCCAGAAAGGCGTTGTGAACTCGTATGGGTTAATGCACGTTCTATTCGTGCCTCAACAAAGGGTTTTACTTCTGCGATTGCTGTTAATAAATCACATCCTTCAGCACCTGGAAGCATATGGCTAATATCACCCATATCGTGAATCCTTCCATCGACAAGAGATTTACATTCATCTGCATTTCCAGCAGCGCTCCACCATTCGTCGGTCATTATTCTAGCAGCAATGCAGCGGAACCAAGGAGCGATGATACCATTTGTTTCTTCTTCATCGATTAGCCAATGCTCAAGTTCTTGCTGGTCAACCCAAGCAATTTCCGACACTTCGTTTTGATTCGGATTGAGTTCAACATCTGCCTTTATCAAGAGAATATGGTCTATCTCTCTTTCAATCCAACTCGCATTCATGCGTACAGAATATCTCATCTTTGTAATGAAATGTATATCATCAAGTGAAATTTGCGATGGTGAAATTCCAAGTTCCTGCTCAAGTTTGCGAATTGCTGCCCTCTTTACACCAAGAGCATTTGATTCTTCCAATTCTGAATCACAATGAAGTGGATGAGAACAACAAGTGTTTGCCCATACACTAGGGAATGTGACTTTGTCACCTGCTCGGCGCTGTAGTAGTAATTTTCCTTCAGAATTGAATAACAATACACTGAATGCTCTATGTAATTGTCCAGCACCATGATGAGTTGCAATTTTTGAACTAGAACCGACTACATTATCCAGTTCATCAACACAAATAACAGCCTCCGACATAAAATCTGATTGTGTTTTATCCGCACCCGATTGACGAAGAGCATTATGCTCTGTTTCATCAAGTTCAATAGTTGGGACATCGGATAAGTTGTAGCTTGTCATAACATCCCTCAAACCTGCGAGAAGCAATCTCTACATGAAGGGTTCTCTCACAACATTCAGCAGCAAAAAATATTAATTGTCGCAAAAATAACCAAGAAGGTGATAAAATCCTCCATTTACTGATTTGAGACCACTTTTGTGCCTCGGGTTTCGACACCAATGCAAGCATCAGCCACACGCTGCGGATGTTGCCCGCTTACCATTATTACCTCAATTCCATTATCGGCTACCTTTGCCCCTCTTGCTGCTTTAAGACCAATTCCACCAGTGATATCAATATCCTGCTGATGCTCTCCTTCAAATTTAATATCAGGACTCCAAATTTCAATCAAATCATCTTCAGTAGCTCTTTGTGGTGGGCAGCGTAATATTCCATCTACTCCACCAATTGCAAAAACCAACCGCTTGACATTTGGAACTTCAATTGCCAATCTCGTTACAAGATCATCTCCAGACAAGATTCCAAAGCGCATTGGTTCATCACAATTGACAACATCTCCATAGGTTACCATGACAACACCTTCTGGCGCACTTGCAAAGAAAGTTAGGTCTCCTTCAAAATTCTCCCCAGTACCAGTGGCCCAATTATGCGGTGGAAGAACCGCAGCGCTAATATCCGCATTTGTCAATTCCTCCATAACGATTGAGTTCAAAGTAAGCATATCCTTGCGTACTAACTCAACAGCCTGTTCCTGAGTTGAACAGGAGTCTTCAGGTGAAAAAATTGAGGGGTCTAATTTTCCTTCATTTAGCCTCCATTGTTTAGCCCTAAGATGACCAAATGAGCCTGCACCATGAACTAATATTACATCTAAATCATTGTCGTGGCAGATGCTAATTGTCTCAACTAAGTCGTGGATTACATCTCTATTTGCTGTGCATAACTGATTCTTTTCAGTGATGAGACCACCACCCCATTTGACTACGACTCTGCCACGCATTAGTACGCCCACAAGCCACCACATGATGAGTATAGCGCAATATTTCAAACAAGCAAATTACCGTAATTACTGAGTTTGAGCATTGCTCAGCAATATTCTCTATTCCAGTGCGATATTATTTGATTGATTGCAAAGGTTTGATGTGGAAGGCCTATGGAGACCACTACATGAGCGATGGACCGAGCGTTGATGAATTTATGAGACACTTGCAATCTGTACTTGAAGATGCAGCAACGATTTCTGACGATAGTGAACGTGAAAAGCGGTTATGGCAAATTGAAGCCACATTACAAGAGACTATCATTTTTAAAAATCGATATTTAGGGTTGAAGGAACATGGCATTGACCCTCTGCGATTAATTGACCCACAAGAAGGTGATCCAACTCCGCCTAGGACTACAATGGCTGAAGCGGTAATGTCAAGTTCTTCGACTTGCGGAAAATGTGGTTCAGTAATGGATTCTGACTTAGATTTCTGCCCATCTTGTGGAGAGAAGAAGTAATATCAAAAATAATTATTCTTACTCAACGAGAAGCTAGAGTTAGATTCTTCCACATATCTTCAGGAACTTCCATTGACAAACGAAGTCCACCCATTGCTCCTAAGCGAACTGGGTCATCTACTACGTGGACATTAACATCGCCCATATCAGAAAGTTTGCGCTCCAACATTGCACCCAATCCATTGATTCCTGAACCGCCGCCAGCCAAAACAATATTAGCACGGAATTCATCATGGAATTCGGGGTTAGAATCTGCGATTAGTATCTTTATATTCTCAACAATTGGATCAACAATCGATTCACAAGCAGTCTGCATGCAGTCGGTAATATCCAAAGTCATTGCCTTTCCTTCAATAGAAAAGTCAACCATTATCGGGTCTTTTGGTGTTGAAGTGCTAACAAAAGAGTACTGTTCCTTCCAACGTCGTGCCATATCTTTAGTGATTTGAGCGCCGTTGTACTTTGCTTGAATGTTCTTAATTAATTCAGCATCAACATAATCTCCACCGTGCTCTATGTGCATTTGGTCTTCAGGTCCAGGAATTGTTCCATAGACACGGCACAAGTCAGTAGTACCTGCACCGATATCGATGACAAGTGTGTGTTCGATCATGTCCAGTGCATAGGCCACTGCGAAAGGTTCTGAAATAATCATTGCAGCGTTAACTGAACCCGCTGCTGCGTCAAAAATTGCAGTCTTATCTACGTGGCTTGCTTCAGCAGGTGCACCAATAACCGCAACAACTCTATCGTATTCTTCTGGGTCGGCAAGACCGATTAGGTGAGTGATGAAATCTGCGATATGCTTTCGGTCTTCAGCTGTATCCTTAATGACACCCTTTTCCAATGGACGGAATAAGTTCAGTGCAAGACGGTTTTTCAATGCTTGTTCGCCAAATAGTACATCACGCTTTAAGAAATTTTTTGCGATTGCATCCTTTGGAGTTCCGATAACTGTAAGTTCTTCTTGCTCATGGCTGTCCGAAGAAACCATTACACTTCTAAAAGTTCCCAAATCAATTCCAATATACAATACTTCATCAGTCATGCTACTCGCCTGTTACTTGGCATTGCTAACCACCTTATGAAGAATGCCTCCAAAATGGTTGATTGTGAAGTCAATTTTTACTATACAATAAAAATAATAAAGATTATTGCCATTCTATAGATTGGAGGGCTGAGTCAATAATATTGTATTCAACACCAGTTTTCACATTGACGGCAGAACCAAGAAGCGTATTCGGGGTATAATTCTGCCATCTCACCACATTCGGTGCATTCTTTCAGCGCATTTTCTCCGAATAATTCCATTACTATCTGGACATGGTATGCATCATCAATTCCTAATTGCTGGCGCATTGCCCACAATAATTGATCTTCGCTTGGAGAAATTATTCCATCTTCCAATACCAAGGACACTATTGTCCTGTAGTCGTTGAAGTCTTTCACATTTCTTGCATCAAGAATGACCCCATTCTTCTCTGCAACAATATCTGTACCACCAGGATCATCGACGAATAACACTAATGACGCTGCTTTCAAATCACTTTCTCTTAGTTCAAATGAGATCCTATTTCCCTCCAAATTAGCATAGACCAATTTACTTGAGCGATTGATTACATTGGTTATTGAACGAGCTGTATCTTCAGCACTACGCCCACGCTTCCACCCTGTTGGAGAACGTTCATTGTAAGAATAGAACTCAGTTCCCCGACCTGGATATTCGAGGCGAATTTCCTCGCCCCCATCAAATCCATTAGAAACAATAGTTATTGCTGCGACTTCGGTGGAAATAATGTTATCATCATCATCAAAATTAATCATTAACGGCTTTCTTTCCTCAACTGCAGCATTGAAGTGGCCTTGCATTCCGCTCATCCACTTATCCTCTAGTCTGGAAAGTGATGATTCCTGTTCTTCTGTGAGGTTATCTTCTACACCCAACAGTCCTGCTAATTTTCCACTTTCCATATCACGTTTGAATTCATCAATTAATTCTGCATCTCTTCTATGGTCTGGTGGCGGCGGCGGTGGTGCTTTTGACTCAACATAGTCTGGATCGGCCCATTCATGGTTACAGGATGAACACTGAAGATAGCCACTCATGGTAGATTGTTGAGAATTTCCTCCACAACGAGGACAGTCCCCTTCTTCCGAAAATCCTAGATTTTCTACAGCCTCTTTGCGCCCCTTGCGCATGCCTTCAAACCCTGCCATGACTACTCCACACACTTGACTTTCTATCAAGGCTTGCACTCATCAGCCTCAATTTTGTATTACTAGAACGCTACAATCGCCGAGCGATTGTAAGTCGCCTTACAGAATCACTCTTCTTCAGAAGCAGCTTCAGCAGCAGCAGCGGCTTCAGCAATTTCTGCTTCTGCTTCCTCAATTCCCCATTGTGTGAAGGTTTCTTCGATACTTGGGTCATCTGGCTCAACCTGGTAAAGATATTCTCCAGGAATTTCATCAACGAGGTAGACTGTTGTTCCAGCACGGTAAATAATATGCCCATCTGCAATTGCACGAACTGTATCAATTTCTACAATCGATGGTCTGCTAATACGTACATGCCCCGCCTCTAATGCGTTGATGATAGTTTTTGACAAGTGAACATGATTTCTATCTCCTGCAATAATTCCGAACTCCATCAAAGTAGAGATTTGCTCTTCCTCACTTGGATAATATAGAGATTCTGGGATATTATCGGTTGGAAGGTCTAGTTCCAGTTCAATAGAGTGGCCATAAGTTGCTCTCATCATCTCTCCTTCAACTTGGTAGCGTCCTTTTACATCTGCATTGGCAATTGCTTCGAAGTGCCATGCACGTAACCAGTGAAAGTTACGGCGTTGCTTTGCAATGGATTCTGATAACTCACGTGAGTTTACCCATCCATTAATATCCATTTCAACATTGAATTTTTCAGGAGCGTGACGTAAAACCAAAGCCAACATTCGGCCAAGAGAGTTCGATTCGCGGTCGCTCATGATGAATTTTCCTTCTTCATTACACACAGGGCAATTAGCGCCACTGAAGTGTCCGTGCTTTCTGCATTGTCGCAGCATAATACGAGGGCGTAAGAAACCCCTTCATAGAGTCTATGGCTAATAGAACCCACCATTATTGAACAAGATGATAGGAAACATCGACTCAAATGCAAATAATGTAGCCCTTCAACCGTTGCTATCAAGTGCCTAATACCCATCGGCGTGTCATGGTTGATGTCGCTGTTATCGGTGCGGGCCAAACCAAGTATGGAAATCATCCACTCGGCCTCAAAGCAATGTGGGCAGAGGCAGCAACAAATGCATTCAACTCCGTTGACAATAATTTTGAAGCGAAATTGGTTGAAGAGGCTTTTATTGGAAGCGTTGCATTTGGTGGAGCGCAGTTAGGAAACACTGCTGCTATCCTCACCGAACACTCTGGAATGAAGGGTTGTTCAGTTAGAAGGGTTGAAAATGCCTGTGCATCATCTGGCTTTGCACTTAGAGATGCGATGATGGCGATAAAGAGTGGTGAGGCTGATATCGTAGTCGCTGGAGGTATTGAAAAAATGAATGACCTCAGCGCAGAAAGAAAGCGCTACTGGCTTGGAGTTTCAGGTGATACAGAATGGGAACGATTAGCAGGTCTAACTTTCCCTGGTACTTACGCTCTAATGGCAAGGAGGCATTTTCATGAGTATAACTCAAACCATGATGACCTTGTTAACATCAGTGTCAAAAATCATATGCACGGTTTTGAAAACGAGGTTGCACACATTAGGAAAGAGGTGTCATTTGAAAAGGCTGCAAGTGGTTTCATGGTCGCAGATCCATTGACGCTATACGATTGTTGTCCGACATCAGATGGCGCTTCATGCGTAATCTTAGCAGCCGACCACGTTGTTAGAGAATTTACCGATGATGCGATTTGGTTGAAGGGCAGTGGTGCAGGTTCGGACTATCTTGCTTTACATGATAGACATTCTATTACTCAAATGAGTGCAACTCAAAAAGCGGTTGCTCAAGCCTATAAGAGTTCAGGATTATCCGTAAATGATATTGATTTGGCAGAAGTACACGATTGTTTCACTATCGCAGAACTAATAGCCACAGAGGACCTTGGATTCGCCAATAGAGGCGAAGGTGGAATATTTGCTAGAGAAGGAAGAGGTAGGAGAAATGAAGGTGATGTCGCCATTAACCCAAGTGGCGGATTGAAATCAAAAGGACATCCTCTCGGTGCTACTGGTACTGGACAGGCGGTTGAAGTTTTCAAGCAACTGAAGGGTATTGTCGAGCCAGCAAGGCAAATTCGTGATGCGGAAGTGGGAATGACTCACAACGTTGGTGGCTCTGGTGCTACATGCGCTGTTCACATATTCGGGAGGGATAGATGATGGATGAGGTAATCGAGCAGGAAACTATCGTTTGGAAAGGTTATCTCGCCTGCTTTGGAAATGATTCTTGTTTAATACAATCTCCTTGGATATTGGATGGTGATTGTGTTTTTGGGGCTGATTCTGACCATACTACTCTAACAGTCGCTGCCATCCAACTAATGCAGAGTAAGGGGTGTAATCTTGATTCAATCAATTCACTGCAAGATGTTGAAGCATCAATAATAACGCTGACTACCGGTGTGGAGGTAGTACAGTCATCCGAGGATGAATCAGTTGAACTTAGTGCAGATTGGGACTTGTGCATTGCAGATGATGCAAGAGTTGTTATTTGTAAAACAGATTCAGAGTTAGAGTTAGAATTGTGGCAACCTGAAGGCACTATAGAGGTTGATGCTGATTTCCACCAGGAAATCACTGCCGCTTGGCAAAGGGAATGCGCTCCAAATCATGTCTCACAAGGCGCATATATTTCTAAGCAACAATACTACGAGGGGGCTGCTGCAAGGCTCACTTTGATGGGTCAGGAATTAGATGGAGAAATGATTTGGCCTCCGCGACAAATGGATAATAATGGACTTGCCATACCACAGGCAAGCACTTCCTTACATGGTGTGGCAACAATTGAATCTTGGACAAAACTTGCACCAGCAGGTGCCCCTTCTGAATTTTCATTTCGGGCACCAATATTAGGTGGAATCACTACAGTATTTGTCCGATTTGAACAAGGTCCAAGAGGGGTATTCCTATTGGTTGATGATGAAGATAATAATCCCAAAATTGGAGATCAAGTTCAATTTGTGACACGGCGAATATATGCCCAAGAAGCATTTATCCGTTATGGACTGAAATGTCAAATTATCAAAGAGTAATCACTCTTCTTCACTATATTTTGCTGCGGTGTGTTTACTGACTAATTTGTTATTACAATGAGGGCATCTATCGTTAACACTGAGCATATTTGGTCTAATCGCTAATACTGCAAGACAACTGGAACAGGCTACGAACATCTCTCCTTCCTCTAATTCAATATCTATCGAATTATATTCACCCTCTCCGAAAAATGCAGCCTTATATCCTGGGTGGAAATGGTATCTCACCCTTCTAATTGAACCAAGAGTTGCCCAACCAAGTAATATCGCCATAATTAGACTGCCCATGGAACCTTGAAGAAAGAGGAGAATGTCATTGAACGTTAATATTGCAAAGAATACTGCTGCAAGGGCAATTATTACTGCTCCTGGCCAATATGCCCAGCCATTCTGTCGCCGATAACCAGTCCAAATCAGTCCACCTGCAATTGCTGGAATGATGACGAGGTATTGTGCTGATGATGATGCCCCAATTTGCATATTTATCAATGTTGAAGTTATCACTATGAGAATCAATGTATCAATGGCCAATATTAATGCCGTTCCACGATGTACCCTCTTAAAGGTATTTTGTGTTGAAGAAATTTTTGATGGAGCAATCCCCGCAGGAATTATTTCTCCGCTCCTATCACCCGTCATGATTTGCTGGGGATGCAACACCGTCTTCAAACATTGGCCTAATTTGGTTTGCAAAGGGCGGTAAATTAACGGCGAAGGAGTCTTGAGCAAGTTATGTTTGGCATTGACATGGCGATGCGAGATACCGATGTCGAGATTAGGGGCTCCAGCCTTGCAGGTCTACGAATCGTTTTGGCAATATCAGGAGGTATTGCCGCTGTTGATACGGTTCGTCTGGCTAGAGAATTACGTCGCCATGGTGCTGAATTAACTGTGATAATGACACAGTCGGCACAGAAAATCATTACCCCTCTGGCCGTTCGTTGGGCTAGCCAGTGCGAAGTGATCACCGATTGGGATGGTGATTTATCGGCACTTGATGAAGTGGATGGAATCCTAGTAGCTCCCGCAACTCGCAATTTGATGGCCAGTTTTGTCCATGGGCTCAACAACGGACCACTATTGATGGCATTGTCAGTTGCAAGAGGTAGAGGTACTGCTACTATGTTCGTCCCGAGCATGCATTCTGACTTAGCAGGAGACCCAATTACTGATGATATTGTTTTGCAAGTGAGGAAACATGGTGCTGATGTTCTTTGGGGAGAAAGTGTTGAGGGAAAGCGGAAAACCCCTCCACATGATGAAATCGTTGCAAAGTTTGCTCATTTTATCAATAGAATCAAGCCTAAAAGAAAATCTATTGTCATTACATTAGGAGCAACTCGTTCTGCAATTGATGATGTGAGATTTGTTCAAAATACCAGTAGTGGTGCTAGCGGATTGACACTAGCAGATCACTTTTATCGACTGGGCCACGATGTCACTTGCGTTGCTGGAGTTGTCTCATGCCAAATTCCAAATTGGTTACCGCTAATCATTTCAACTCCTAATGCTGATGATATGTTGGCAGAATTGATGGCGATTGCCAAGGATAATATCGATGCGTGGATTCATTGTGCTGCAGTGTTGGACTATCTAGTTGCCAACCCAGCACAAGGTAAGGTTGCAAGTCAACAGGGAACATTGCAAGTGGAATTGATTGAAGGAACAAAACATATTCACGCATTAAAAGAAATTTGCTCAGGTTCAGTTAGAATTGGCTTTAAACTTGAAAGTGGAGTTAAGCAAAATGATTTGATTTATCGGGCCGTTGCTCAAATAGAAAATTCTGGCATGACCGCAGTAGTTGCCAATCGCTTAGAAGACCTTGGAAATCCAGATAAGCCAAGAGGATATTTGGTTGACTCTCATGGAGCGCACTTCATTTTGGAAGATGAAAAGAAGATGTGTGATGCTATCCAAACCTTCGTTGAAAGGGGCATTTGAGTCTATAGAATGAGTGGTTGCAATGAGAAGATTTGCAATTATTGGCAATAGAGCAATGGCTCAAGGAAAGTTGCCATTGAATGATATGGCTGGTGCCGCTGGACGCATGGATGTATTAGTTCGCGCTTTGATGTCAGCACTAATGACAAGTCATGGAATGAGAAGAGATAGTGAGATAGTCCTACATTTGCATGGAGGGCCAGGTCCGGCTCGAAGAATAAAATTCGTTGGTTCAGAATTGAAAGGAGTTCATGCTGAAGAGAGGGCTATTGCAGGACAAATTGGTAAAGTGATCCTGTTGCCAACACCTGCAAGAGGTCAATGGGTTAAACGTTCCAGTGGAATATATGATTGTGGTGGAGATATTGACAATACAATCACTGAATGGAAAGATTCCACTATCATTCGTCTTGATGCTGAAGCGCCAAGATTGTGGAATGCAGATAGTGCAATCCCACAACAGAGCAAGCCCCTATCAAAAGCAGTGGGGGAATGGGATGAAACTGAAATTAGTCGC
>Ga0209554_1001324_pt1 | contig 18900 bp, 19 predicted proteins | sample MarorgKNORR_S2LV_5_FD_188221 | JGI IMG/M metagenome (GOLD analysis project Ga0209554, IMG submission 188221) | Marine microbial communities from the Southern Atlantic Ocean, analyzing organic carbon cycling - Bottom_A/KNORR_S2/LV (SPAdes) (version 2) | ecosystem: Environmental > Aquatic > Marine...
GAGCCGTAGGGGGTCAACTGGTAGGGGTAGCCGGTGCGGCCGATACCAACGTCGACCCGGCCATGGCTCAATATATCCAGGGTAGCCATCCGAGACGCGGTGTGCAGGGGATGATGAATCGGAGCCAGGACCACGCCCACGCCCATGCGGATGCGGCTGGTCCGCTGACTGACCGCGGCCAAGGTCAAGTCCGGGGCGCTGTTGTGGGACCATTCGGGCCGGAAATGATGCTCCGAGAACCACACGCTGTCGTAGCCGACTTCCTCGGCATACGCGATCTGGTCCAAGGCCTCCCAGATGCGCCTGGCTTCGCTCTCCTCGGTCCAGGGTTTGGGCACTTGGATCTGATAGAAAAGGCCGAATTTCATGGGATCCCTCCGTCGATCTTCTCGTCGATCTTCACGCCCATTATATGTTTTGAAGCCACTCCGTCAACGGCGGCGTGAAAAGGGGAAGGGAAGATTGACGTCCCGGCACGCCATGGGTATATTCAAGCTCACGCCGGGCTGTCATGAACATAGCCTAGTACAGCACCCTGTTAATTGTGATGGATGCGAATCACCCCCATCCCTTCGTCTGCGCTCAGGGCAGGCTCTAACCTTCCCCCGTCAAGGGGGAAGGGATTTGTCCTCACCCCTTTACAGGGGAGAGTTAGAGAAGGGGTGCTGGTTCATGCATCCAAGTCATCTATAAATGTTACTAGTACACGGAAGCTGAACCCAAAGGAGGGAACAATGGCCCTAACCCAAGAGCAGATCGCGGCCACACCGAAGGCCTTAGCGGGCATACGGGTCGTGGATTTTACTTGGGTAAGGGCAGGCCCTTGGGCCACGCGCTGGCTGGGCGCTCTGGGAGCCGAGGTCATAAAGGTGGAGTGGCCGCTGAACGAGCGGGGCCGGACCAGCGGCCCGACACCGCCCGGCGTTACTCAAACCCTCAACACCTCGTCCAACTTCAACGATACCAACGCCAACAAGAAGGCAATCACCGTCAATCTGCGCTCCGAACGGGGCCTGGACTTAATTAAAAGGCTCATCTCGGTATCCGACGTAGTTGTCGAGAACTTCAGCGCCCGGGCACTGAAGAGTTGGGGCCTGGGTTACGACGAGATGTGCAAGCTCAAGCCGGACATTGTCTACGTCTCCCAATCCGGGTTCGGCCATACCGGGCGGCACAGCAACTACCTCACCATGGGACCCATCGCCCAGGCATTCTGCGGTTTGACCTTCCTATCGGGACTACCCGGCGAGCCCCCGGCGGGCTGGGGCTGGTCCTACTTGGACGACACCGGTGGCATGTACATCGCCTTTTCCACCATGACTTCTCTATACCGGCGCAACATGACCGGCCTTGGCCAGCACGTAGACCTGTCCCAAATGATCATGGGCGCTACCCTGAACGGATCAGCGATGCTGGACGCTTCGGTCAATGGGCGGCCCTCCCAACGGGAAGGATTCCCCCCCGGCAACCGCGCCCATTGGCCCGGAACTCCCATGCTCAACAACTACCGTGGGCCCACGACGGCTCCCCATAACGCCTACCGCACCAAGGGCGGCGGCTACAACGACTGGTGCGCCATCACTTGCTTCTCCGAGGAGGAATGGCGGCGCTTGGTGGGGGTGATGGGCTCTCCCCAGTGGGCGACATCGCCCAGGTTCGCCACTCTTGGCGGCCGGCTCCAACACCAAGAAGAACTGGATCAGGGTATCCAAGAGTGGGCCCAAACCCTTGAGAAATACGAGTTGATGGCGAAGTGCCAGGCGGCGGGCGTTCCAGCGATGCCGGTGCAGAGTACCGAGAATAGGGTGGAGCATGACCCACAATTACGCCACCGGGAGATTTATAAGGAGTTGGACCACCCGGAGCTGGGGTTGCGCAAGTTCCAAAATGCTCCCTTCAAACTGTCCGATACTCCGGCTCAGATCTTTCATGCCGCTCCACTCATCGGCCAGCACAACCAGGAGATCTACGAGGGCATGTTGGGTCTCAACCACGAGGAGTTCGTATCGGGGTACGAAGACGGCACTTTCTGGCCGAAGACCATGGACCGCTATCCGTACATGGATGACATGATTAACGCCGGGCCTATCCCCTTTACGGGCCCGGGCGCCGCGTTGCAAAATAGCGAAAAGCCGAAAGAGACCATTGACGCCGATCCTCAACCCGGCCCCTTGTCCGGCTTGCGGGTTCTGGAGTTGGCCGATGAGAAGGGGCAGTTCTGCGGCAAGTTGATGGCCGATCTTGGGGCCGATGTCATCAAGATTGAGCCCACGGGAGGCGAATCCACCCGGATAGTCGGGCCGTTCTTGGACGACATTCCCCACCGGGAGCGCAGCCTTTCGTTCTGGCACTACAATACGTCGAAACGGGGAATCACCCTCAACTTGGAGACCGAGGATGGACGCGACCTGTTCCGGAGATTGGCCGCCACGACCGACGTAATCGTAGAGACGTCTGCTCCAGGCTACATGTCTTCACTGGGCCTTGGATACGAGAAGCTCGCCGAATCGAACCCCGGGCTGATCATGTGTTCGCTAACCCCCTTCGGTCAAACCGGGCCATGGCGGGACTTTTTGAGCAGTGACTTGCTTCACATGGCGGCGGGCGGGCAGATGGGCTGTTGCGGTTATGACACCGGCGAGGTTGCGGGAGATATTCCCATCGCTCCCGGCGGCGGCAACGCCTGGCACACCGGTAGCCATTACGCGTACATGGCGATAATCGCCGCCCTGGTATCCCGCACCAGCTCCGGGCGAGGCCAGTACATCGACGCTTCGGTACACGACGCCTGCGCCCTCACCACCGAGATGCACGTAAACACTTACATCTATCGAGGCGAAGTAGTACAGCGCCTAACCGGCCGCCACGCAGGGGCCACCCGGACTGTTCCCACCCAATTCCGCTGCAAAGACGGCAAGTACGTGAACGCCGGCGCTGCCCGAGTTTCGTTCCGCCAGTTTCCGGTTCTCACCGAATGGATGGACAGCCACGGTCTGGCCGGAGACCTCCTGGACGAACGCTACAAGGACCCCAAAGTGTTCTCAGATAATTCCGCCCACATCAACGAATTGTTGATTAATTTCGTGGGCAACTTAACCCGGGATGAGGTGGCCCATGGCGGCCAGGAACGGGGGTTCAACTGGGGGGCGGTGCGCACACCCGATGAGTTGCTGGACGAGGGACACCTAAATGATCGAGGATTCTGGGTGGACGTGGACCATCCTGAATTGGGCCGTAGCTTCAAATACCCCGGCGCCGCCGGCATCTACAACGGGTCGCCCTGGCGGATAACCAGCCGGGCCCCTCTTATCGGGGAGCACAACGTGGAGATTTATTGCCAGGAGCTAGGGCTGCAACGGGCGGAGTTGGCTTACCTGGCAGAAGCGGGAGTGGTTTAAGCCAGCGCGAACAACACCGGGTTGACAAAATGGACCGCTCTTTATCGAGCGGTCCATTCGTTATGGTTCTAACCCAGAAAACCCGATCAGAAAAGCGCCAAGGGATTTACCGGGGAACCGGTGGCGTTCTTGAAACGCAGGGGCGCCACGTTGAACATGAACTCCCAGCGGTTCAAGCGTTCGCAGACCTTCACCAGCTCTTCGCAGTTGGCCGCGTCTATCAGCCACAACCCCATCCCAACTATGCCAACCTTGTGCACCGGCAGTCCCAGCTTAGGATAGCCGCTGGGGTCAACGTCCTGGGACGCGTCGCCGCTGACTATGGAAACGCCTCTTTCTCTGAGCCAAGGCAGAGTCTCCGCGTGCAGACCCGGACGCCCGGAGGTTGGCGGCCCTTCCTCCAACCGGCGCTTGTACCAGCCAAGGCGCAACATCAGGGCGTCGCCTTCCTCTATCCGCACTCCGGCTGCCTTTTCGGCGGCTTCCAAGTCTTCTACAAATACCGGCTCTCCGGCATCCAGCCATTTTTTACCCTTGAGTTTGGCGATGTCCAGCAATACACCCCGGGTTACGATCCCGTTCTGGGCAGCATCGATGTTCAGGCTGGTCGCCTTGGTGTCTGAACCAACTTCGGAGGCGGGACGGCCGTTGTACATCTTGCCGTTCCAAACCTGGTGGCAAAGGGCGTCCAAATGGGTGATGGTCAGACCGTGAAATGAAAAACCGATGAAGTCCGAGGTGCCGCCCGAGCCTTCCTCAGGGCACGAGTCCCCGGCTCGGACCATGTAATGCAGCGGAGGGATGCTGGTAACGTCGGCCGCCAGTTCCGGCACGATCAGCCGCGAGCACGTGACGCTGATACCTTCCTTCACCAGACCGGCGGCTTGGGCCCGCTTGGCGTCGGTGATCAAGTTGAGGGTGCCCATCTGGTCGTCGGCGCCCCAACGGCCCCAGTTGCTGAGCGAGTCCATCCAACCGATGACTTGTTCTTCCGAAGGGATCTGCCGCGTAGTCATGTTGCCCTCCCGAAACTTGCTTATACTCTGGGCGAATTTTGCGCCGTCCGGCCCGGCGTGTCCAGTGCTTGGTTGGAATCGAATCGTCAAACGTCGGTGTGGTCCTTGAACGGCGCGTGAGCACCCGGAAAAGGCGAAGGATTCCCGATCTCGCTATACGCTCGTCTTGTTACCGCTATTCCGGCGCGCCCATCCACAGGCATCAAAAAAGCTCCTGAGAAGTTCCCAGGGGCTTCTAGTGTCTAATTTCGCCGGCTATTCGTTAACGGACCCGTTCCTCCGGGTCACCAAAAATGCTTCAACATCCTCTTGTTTGAACCGGCGGTCTCCCCTGAACCCGATGCGGTAGCAACTAAGCAGCCCCGAATCAGCCCATCGGCGAACTGAGTGCGGATGTGCGCTTAGCCGCCGGGCGACCTGAGCCACGGTCATTAAGCTGGGCCCATCGTTCGCATGATTATAGGCCCCCAGGTTGATCCCTACTGCTGAGCTTACCATTACCCCACCCTCCAGACGTCAAGCGTTGCACCGGACTGCGTCAACCCAAACATTATCAACCTGGCACTGGGCGGACAATCGGGATATCACGCAAAACACTACATCGAATCCCTCAGAATGGGTTAGGTATTGTTAAGCATTATGAAGTCCCGGCGATTTACCCCGCTCTACCGGGGTACCAGGATTCCCGGGGCAAGAATTAACCAAGGTGGCTATCATTCCCACCGGAAATACGTAGAGCGATCCCCGAACCCGGCTAACAAAAGAGGGCCGGCCCCACCAAGACCGGCCTTCTTTGTGGCCGCGCCAGAACTTTCCGCTTCATGGCCAATTGGGGGTTATTTGGACGCCTGTAATCTGATAACGTAGACACCGGGAACCTCACAAGATTGTCATTTGGATTGGAGCGGTGAGTATGTCCATACTGGCGCGTGTTCTAACCCTGATTCTGGCCGTAAGCCTGCTATCTTTCACCGGGCTTGCCTGTGGCGCTAATGCAGATGACGTGCGCCAGATTGCGGCAGAGCAGTTAGAAATCGCGGCAAAAAAACTGGCCAACCCCACAAAAGCGGCTCCCGAAGCCGTGGATAAAAGAGGGGCCGGGTCCGGCGAAATCTCCATTCCGGAGGATTTTTCCGGTACCCCGCAGTTCAACCCCAGTCAGGCTTCAACTGGAACTTTGGAGAAGGGCCAGGACGATTCCATCACAATCTCCATTCCCAAGGACCCTCTCGGAACTCCTCAGCTGATTCCTAGCCAAGATTTACCAGATTCCAAGGACAAGAGCGACGCGCCTCAGGCTGCCCCATCGACCGGCGTCAAAACGACCGTGGCCAAAGGCGAGACCGCTCCGGACAAGACCTCCATCGACGGGAAACAAACGGCCAGTGACACCATATTACAGATTCGCAGGACCCTAGAACTCTCAGTAGGCCATCCATCGGGGATAGCAGTAAATTGGTAGAAGGCGCGGCGTACGTACCCATTTGGGTTTCCGTTGGAATCGATGTGGTTCCCGGTGACGACACAGTCGCGGTAGTACAGCGGGTGAAACTGAGTATCAGACAATTCCTTGCCGCATTGCCGCCGTACGGGCCGACGGGCAACGGGTGGCCGATGGGAAGAGCAGTCGATGGGAGGGAATTGGAGGTGATTGCGGCCCGAGAATCGGGAGTGCCGGGAGTGAATGGCCATCTGTTGGGATGCGCGTCGGGAGGGTCCGTCGACCCGATTCTTCTACGGCCCACGGAACTTCCTGAGCTCACGTCCCTTGCCGGCCAGGTTGGCGAACCACAAACCCGGGAAGAGATGCTTGCCGGCCCTATAAAGTCTGCCCCGGTGAAAGCAACTGCCCAAGCCCCGGCACAACAGCCTCCCAAGCCGACAGCAACTCCATCGCCCGGCTACTGCTAGGTACAGCGGGAATCAAAGGAGACTAACTATGGCATTTTCCTGGGAGACACTTGAAGTAAACGGATCCGAGATGCCGACTTACATGACGGTGCCGGAAGGGGACGGTCCTTTTCCCGCCGTTGTCGTCATCCAAGCCGCAGATGGCGTTGATGAGTTCATCCAAACCATCGCCGGCCGGCTGGCTGACGAAGGCTACGCCGCGGTCGCCCCCTCCCTCTATCACCGGATGACTGCAGAGATCGAGAAAGCCAAGGGCAAAACCCGCCGCCAGTTGCTTGACGACCCGGAAGTAGTCGCCGACGTAAACGCCGTCGTCGAATTTCTGCGGCAGCACCCTTCGGTGGACGGCGACAGGATCGGGATCACCGGCTTCTGCATGGGAGGCCGGGTGGTCTGGCTGGCGGCGGCGACCAATCCCAACTTCAAAGCCGCGGTGCCTTATTACGGCGGATTCATGATGGACTGCTGGGGCGAGGGCACCCAAAGCCCCTTCGATCTAAGCGATGGCATAAATTGCCCTATCATGTATCACTTCGGCGAGATCGACCGTAATCCATCCCCCGACGACATGGCCAAATTTGACGAACAGTTGACCCGGTTGGGCAAGCCCCACCAGTTTTACACCTACCCGGACGCCGATCACCGCTTCGCGGACTTCACGTTTACCAACTACCAAAAAGCGGCTGACGAGCTTGCGTGGAGCCGTACCCTGGAATTCTTCGCGGCCAACCTGAAAGGGGCGTCTGCCGCATAACTTCGTAGTTCCGCTTCAAAGATTGGAGGCCGGTCATGCCGTACATGCTCTATGAAAGATACCCTGCGGGTCACTACGCCATTTTCACCATGAACCGTCCGGACCGCCTGAACGCCCAGGGCGCGGTGATGCGGGAAGAGTTGACATCCGCTCTTGCCGAGTTCACCCGCGACCCCGAAATGAGGGTTGGTATCGTCACAGGAGCGGGAAGGGCGTTCTCCGCCGGGGCCGACCTGCGGGAGATGGCCGAAAGAGACGCCGCGGGCAATCAGGAGGATCAAGCCCGGCTAGCAGAGCTGCCACCAGAAGTGCGGATGGAAGGACTGCGCCTGGGCCAACCCTTCTCCAGAAACCCCAAACCCTTCATCGCGGCAGTCAACGGACTGGCCATCGCGGCGGGCATGGAACGCGCCACCGACTGCGACATCCGCATCGCCTCCACCGAAGCTTATTTCGGCCTGTTCGAGGTCAAGCGGGGTATTCTGGCCAATTACGCCATGAACAATCTGGCTCGGGTGATGCCCTTCGGTGAGGCGATGTACCTGATGTTGACCGGCAATACCCTGAGTGTGGAAGACGCCCACCGGCTTGGCTTTGTTCACGAGGTTCTGGAACCGGACCAACTGATGCCCCGGGCGGTAGAAATAGCCGAGACCATCGGCGCCAACGCGCCATTGGCGGTCCAAGGAACCAAGTCAGTAGCCCAGTTTTGGCATCGCTTCGGGTTGGAAGAATCATTGCAGCTGAATGCTTGGGTGTCCCAGCGCGTCCTGAACTCCGAAGACGCCAAAGAGGGACCGCTCGCTTTCTCCGAAAAACGCCCCCCCGTCTGGAAGGGCCGCTAGGTAGAGGAACCCGGGACTGGCTGGCGCAGAGCTTGGGCCAGGATCCCACGCCGAGCTGGCGCAGCTACATCCGCGCGGCGCATCGCCGTTGACCCGTCAGTTGTCAGCAGGGATCTCGTCGTTTGCATAAATCAGGCGTTCCAGTTGAATTTTCAACTCCTCCAACGACTGTTCCCCAAAGTAGCGAATCTGGAGTAGTTCTTCGTCAGACATGTCAAAAACTTTACCCAAGTCGGTAACCTGACCCATCTTCAAACAGTTCAGGGTTCTGGGAGATAGCTCCAACCGTTCAACAGGCTCCATAAAGATTCTTGGACCGGCGATTCTTGTTAAGAGCAGGCGTTTGATACTGGTCCCATCAGGAATCTTCCAGTACGGGTCCGCAACCGTTTCGATGAGGTCTTTAAAACCTTTTGGTGGTACGGCGCCCCGCCGGAGCAACTCCCTGACAATCCCCAACTTGCCCACACCGGCAGCCACTTGGAGGAGGCGTTCCAACGGAGCCGGGGGTTCTTGAGATCCGGGGGTGTCCTGGTGTAGCAGTTCTTCCAAGGCCAAGGTATAACCGTGGACCCGCCATCCACCCAGGCCTACGTGCTCGGCCCGATCAGCCCCGTATCCATGCGGGTCTTCATCCGGTTTACCCTCACCCTTGGCCACGAATGACGCGATGCTGCCGTCGGCAGGCCTGGTACCAAAAAAGGCGACGGGCGCCGAAGTGTCCCGGTCACCGGTGACGGGGACGCTACAGCCACCGCTGTACGTATTGGTCAAGCGTAGTACGCATGGCGGTGTTCCATCCGGAATCTGGAATGGCTCACCTACCGTGAAGATGTCGGGATGATAGAACGCGTCATCGTGGCTTTGGTAGGTCTCGGTCTAACCGCGTTGGAACAATTTGACGTCCCGGCCCATCACCGCGTACGCCCGGTAGAAATACAAGGCAGCATCATGGTCGACCAGTCCGGCCCCGGCGTCGGCCAACAACTGCAAGGTCTCCTCATCACCGTTATTGGCAGCCAATTTTATCGAGTCCCACCAGCCGCCCCCGCCGAAGGGACCTATCCCACTCATTCCGGATCTACATTCAGCCGCGGCGCCCAAAAGAAGGCGCACGACACCGGCATGCCCATTGGCGGTAGCCGTGTGCAGTGCCGTGGCGGTATCGAAAGATTCAGCGTCTACGTTCGCGCCGTGGTCGATCAAGAGTTGAACAATCTACTCGTGGCCTTCTGCCGCGGCGCCCATAAGCGCAGTCCAACCAGCCTCGTCTGCGCTATACGCTGCATCCCCCGAGTTCAAGAGCTGACCGCATGGCCCCAGATCGCCCGCACGGGCAGCCCGCATCAACGGCGTGATGCCCAGTTTCTCCCAAGAGATTTCAGACGCGTCATTCGATGCGGACTGATCGTCTGCATTCGAAGTCATAGTCCGACCCGTCTACCGCTCGGATTGACTCGGTTCGGTTCGAAGATTATTAGAACAACTCAGTCGGAACCGCCACCCCTTGGAAGTCAGCGTCTTCCAACTTGTCCACCGGTTCCATCCCTGCCTGCGACATGTACTCGTACAGTTGCTTCAGATGGTGCACGGAGTGCCCCAGGGCCAAGTCCATCAACTCAGCGGTGGTCTTCCGTCCCATGTAGGTCTCGAGAACCTTTTCCAAATCCATCTGGGCCGGACCCGTTAAGCCGTGCTTCACCCGGCTAAGAACGTCCTCGCCGTAGACCGCAATCTCCTCGAATCCTACCTTGTCCAGTACATCTTCAGCGTGGCGGCCTCGGTCGTCCGTGTTGTAGTGGCCGGTTTCGTAAGCGTTCAGGGCTCTGTCCGGCCTATCGAAGATGTGGAAAGTGAACTGGCCGAGCGTTCGTTTGCGCTCTGGACACTCCCATCCCAGGTATTCATCAGGAAGCTGGCGGGCCGTCCGTTGGGCCGCCACCAGCACCGTCTCGTATTTCTCGATCATGGCGGGCGGGGACACCTGAGAAACTTCACTATTCAGCTTGAATACGCGAGCCAGCTCCTTGGGGTTAAACCCGATTATTACCTCGTCTCCCCAGATAGTCACCGGGACCGCTTTGATACCCAGCTGCAGCAGTTCTTCCATGGATTCCGGATCATGTTCGACATCGCCGTCAATATATTCGACACCTTGGGACGAAAGAAACTCTTTCGTGCGGCCGCAGGTGAATCAACCAGGGCGAAAATACACTTTAGGATCAGGCATTGTCATCACTCCCATACCGAGTTTTTTAAGTTCTTCTGGCTCCATTTTAGCACCTTGTTCGGCGTAAACGATGTACGCTCGTACCATCGCGCCAGCGTGATACACTCTACCCAAACTGTTCAGGAGGAAAACAATGGCTGGTTTCAGGGGCGTATATCCCGCGTTAATCACTCCCATGACCGCCGGTGGCGAGCTCAATGAGGCGGCGCTTCGGGAGGTCATCGAGTTCAACATCCAGGCTGGAGTGCATGGATTCTGGGTAGCCGGAGGCACCGGTGAGAGCGTGCTTCTGGAAGACGAAGAAAACATGCGCATCGCCGAGATCGCGTCCGACCAGTCGCGAGGCAGGATCGAGAACATTATGCACGTCGGCGCGGCCACGACGGCGCGGGCCGTCAAGTTGGCCGAACACGCCGCCAAGTCCGGGGTTGAGGCGATCTGCTGCGTGCCTCCCTTCTTCTACCGGCAGAGCGACGAAGCCATCGTGGAGCACTACAAGGCCGTGGGCGCCGCCGCCGACCTGCCGCTGTTCGTGTACAACCTGCCCCAGGCCACCGGTGTGGAGATCACGCCGGAGATGATGCAGAAGATTCAAGACGGCGTGCCCCAACTGAAGGGGCTGAAACACTCGGCTGTAACCTTCGCCAATGTTCGCGCCTTCTCCAATATGGGCCTACAATGCCTCGTCGGGAACGCCATGCTCATGCTGCCGGCGCTAACCATCGGCGCGTCGGGATGCGTGGACGGCCCTCCCAACGTGGCCCCCGAGCTTTGGGTCGAGATCTGGAACGCATACAACGACGGCGATATCCACCGGGCGGAGGCAGCCCAAGAGAAAGCCAGCCAGGTCACCGAACTGGTGCGGAGCATCGGCCTGCACGCCGGAACCAAAGCGATCTTGAGCGAGCGACTTGGCATCGATTGCGGCTCCCCGCGCGCGCCCGGTCAGCCCATCACTCCAGAGCAGCGGACGATGATGCGGCAAAGGTTGAACGAATTGGGCATCGGCCGGGCCGCCGTCGCCCAATCGGGTAACTGACGTTCGCCTGTTCCCACGGATCTTCGGCTTAACCCAAACAAAAGACCCGGGACGCTCAACGGCCTCCCGGGTCATTTTTGCGTTCAGTGCTTGAAGGAGTCGTTAGTCGGGCAGCATCGTCAAGTGCATTCGGGAACCCAGGGTGGTTTCGGTTTCGAAGTACAGCACCTGCTGGCGGGCCGAATTGGTATTGGGCGTGTCGGCCACGAACAGTAGCCCCCGGTCCTGGCAACTACCCATGCAAGACGGGATGTCTCCCACCACGTACCCAACGTGGTCCATGTCATGAACGTCGTCGGACATGCTGGCAGTATCGGCCGGCTGGATAAGCTCCACCTGGACCTGGGCGAAATTCACGAAGGCGTTGCGCCCTCCGGTACGGGACGGGCCGCCACCTACAAGCTCACCCTGGAAGTTGTCCACGTACCAGGCTACGGCCTTATCCAGATCCTTCACCCGGTATCCGGCGTGAATGATGCGCTGAATCTCCGTCCCGTCTCCGGGCGCTGGGTCATCGCTCCCCGATGGCAACTGGGTCAGGTGGACCAGAACCCCGTTGGTGGTAGAAGAGTCGAAGTATCGTAGTTGCTGCCCGATTATATTGGTGAATGCGCCGGGCCCGGCAAACTTGAACCCTTTAGCGGTCAACTCCGTCATGGACTGCTCTATGTCGGCCACGACGTACCCCACATGGTGCATTGCCACGCGGCCACTGGTTAGCCCGTGCTTATCGGTGGGCTCGATAATCTCGGCCTCAACCCGTCCAAACCGCATGTACGCGTTACGGCCGCCGCTGGGTACGGCGTAGCTTGCGTTAAGGGGACCGCCCCCGCCGTTAACCGCGCCGAAGGACTTCTCGAACCAGGCCACCGTCTCGTCCAAGTCGGGCGTAAGGTATCCGATGTGTTGAATCTTTTGAAACACGATCTCTCCGATGCCGGGTTGATTTTGAAGTTATCTTACCGCCAAGCCTCCTTGCTGTCGATGCGGATCGCGCTTCAATACGCCGCATCCTACACGAGAAGGAATGTTATGATTCACGACGATCCAGATAGATAACCGGGCGCGGTTTGCCGGGATACTAGGATATCCAATCCGGCGGTGGACGAAGAGATGGGCCTGTTAACCAGCTTGCTCACAAACCGGATACTGCTCAAGGCCATCTGCGCTCCCTGGATCATCCTGCCCTACCCGATGCGAAAGCGGGTTACGACCGACGGCATTCGAACCCTGCTATATCTGAAGCGCGTCATGGGGATATACCGGCAAGCCGGCCTAACGCCACCAAAGAAGGTCTTCACCCTTTCCTTCTGGGGCGTCCCCCGCTTGGACCCGGAACGGTTCAGTTTGACGGTGGACGGTCAGGTAGCCCATCCGTTAAGCCTCTCTTTCGACGACTTGAGGAGCTATCCCATGGTCGACCGGCAAGTTACCCTAGACTGCGTGGGAGGCCTCCGAAACATCATGACGATGCGTGGAGTGTCCTTGGCGTCGTTGCTGGAGAGCGCCGAACCGATGCCGGGTGCGGACACTGCCGTATTCCATTGCGCCGACGGCTACTTCACCACTCACCCGCTGGCGGACCTAGCGGAGACTGAGGCTTTCCTGGCCTACAAGATAAACGGTCAAGACACGCCCGTCCACGGCTTCCTGCTGCGGCTCGTTTCCCCAAACAAATACGGCTACAAGTGGGCCAAATGGGTGGTAAGGATGGAGCTCGCTTCCGGTTCACCGCTGGGGTATTGGGAACAACGCGGTCTACCCGACCGGGCCTGGGTGGGCGACATTCGTTAGCGCCCGGTTATGTTTCTGGGTCAGCTCAGTCTTGGTCCTAGAGATAAGGAGATTAAAGCATGGCCACACTCGTCACCGGCGGCACCGGGTTCGTCGGGTCTAACATCGTGAAGGGGTTGGCTCTGGCGGGTCATGATGTCGTATGTTTCGACGTGAACGGTCCTGACCAACTCACCGAGAAGTTCATGAGCGAAGTGTCATCCAAAGTCAGCTTCGTTCAGGGCGACATGTTGGACCGGGCCATCGTCGAACGATTAGGGGCCGAGCATTCCATAGACAAGATCGTTCACGCGGCCGTATTCACGGTGAACCGGGTCGAGTTGGAGACTCAGCGTAGCCGGGACGTCGTTGCCATAAACATCGAGGGAACGGCCAACCTGTTGGAACTGGCCCGCACTTTGCACGTGGACCGCTTCGTGTACGTGAGCTCCGGCGCGGTTTACGGCCCGGCCGCTACCGCGGACCAGACGCTGAACGAGGACGCGCCGCCGGTACCTCCCAATCTGTATGGCATCACAAAATACTCCAGTGAGCTTTTGACCCGGCGTTACGGAGAGCTGCACGATATCTCCACGGCCAGCGTTAGGCTCAGCACTCCTTACGGCCCGATGGAGCGGGTGACGGGACACCGGGCAGTGATGTCCGTGTTTTACCAGTGGACGGCGCAAGCGCTACGAGGCGAACCCATTCAAGCCGACAACATGGATGGTGGCCGGGACTCCATATACGTAACCGACATCGCCCGGGGTATCCAGGCCGTCCTAGATGCCCCCACCTTGCCCCACGGTCTGTACAACTTAACGACCGGAATATGGATCACTTACCGGGAAATTCTGGACGCTTTAACCGGGCTTGTCCCAAATATCCAGGTAGCGGAAACAGCCCCGGGGAACAGAGAACCCTCCAGTGAAGGGGCTGACCGGGGTCCCCTTTCCGGCCACCGCCTGTTCCATGACCTGGGCTGGACACCGAAGTTCGACTTGAATGCCGGCCTTACCGACTATCTCCAATGGCGGAGGGATTCTTCGTTTTTAGATTGACCAGATTCACGGCAGACCCGTATAGTAACGCCCATGAGCGGATCAGCCCTCCAAGACGTCAAAGTAATAGACCTGACCCACCACATCGCCGGTCCCTACTGCACCAAGCTGTTGGCGGACTTTGGCGCTGACGTCGTCAAGGTGGAGCGGCCCGATGGCGGTGACTCCGCCCGCCGGTTGGGTCCCTTCCCCGAAGACATACGTCACCCGGAGAAGAGCGGCCTTTTCCTCTACCTAAACACCAACAAACGCGGCATCACCCTGAACCTAAAGAACCCCAAGGGCCGGGCCGCCTTGCTGGACCTGGTGCGGAACGCGGACATTCTGGTGGAGAGTTTCTCACCCCGGGTGATGCCCTCTTTGGGTTTGGACTACCAAACCCTAAAGCAGGTCAACCCCAGCCTGGTAATGACCTCTATATCCAGCTTCGGTCAAACCGGCCGGTACCGGGACTACCACGCCTCCGAATTGGCGCTCTACGCCCTGGGCGGGATGGCTTACATCACCGGCGAGTACGGCCGGGAGCCGGTCAAACACGGTTATAACCAGGCCCAATACCTGGGAGGCATGGCGGCGGCCTCCGGCACCGTAGCGGCGCTCCTGCAGCGTTGGCGCGGCGGTATCGGACACCATGTCGACGTTTCTATCTTGGAATGTGTGTGCAGCACCCTGTTCAGTTCGATCCTGGATTATACCTACGCCGGCATGGTCAACCGGAGGCAGCCAATGGAAGGCAGCAGCCTGCGCTACCCGGCCCAGACCAAAGAGGGCTACATACTGCCGACACCCGGTGTCATGGGCGACTGGGAAACCTACGCCGAGATGGCCGGGGTACCGGAATTGCACGACCCAAAGTTCGACACTCCGGCGGGCCGGCAGGTCCATTCCGATGAAGTGGACTCTTTGCTCAAGAGTAAGTGGCTGGAACAGACGGCCCAGGAGTGGTTCCACCATGCCCAAGAGTGGCGCTTCCCATTCGCTCCGGTACAGACCATGGCGGACATCGCCGAGTCACCCCAGTTACGGGAGCGAGGATTCTTCGTCGAGTTTCCCCATCCCGCCGTCGGCACTCTAAAATATCCGGGAGCGCCGTTCCAGATGTCGGAAAGCCCGGGACGCGACGGTCAACAAGTGAGGGCCGCGCCCTTACTGGGCGAGCACAACGAAGAGGTATTCAGCAGCCTGGGATATTCATCGCAAGCCGTGGCAGAACTTTGCAGCCAAAACCAAGTCCCTTCCCCCATATCGGGGGAAGGTTAGGATGGGGGCCTAGTGCAACCTCTACCCCTCAGCGGCATCCGCATAATCGAGCCTGGGCAGGTCTGGGCGTTGCCCTACGCTATCGCCCCTTTGGCCATGTACGGGGCCGAGGTCATCAAGGTGGAGTCCACGGTACGCCCCGATTCGTCCCGTGGCGGCCCCCAACCGGACAACCGGGTGGAGGGCGACGCCTGGAACCACGGCGGTGCCTATCACGAGGTGAACCGCAACAAGCTGGGCATCGCCTTGAACCTGAACACCCAGCGGGGCAAGGAGCTCTTTAAAGAGTTGGTCAGTGTCAGCGACGTCGTGGCTCAGAACTTCCCGCCCCGGGTGATGCGTAACTTCGGCCTGGACTATCCGGAGCTAAAAAAGGTCAAGCCAGACATCATCGTATTGGACTCCACCGCCTACGGCAGCACCGGTCCCTGGCAAAACTACATCGGCTACGGCTCCAGCATCCAAGCAGTCACCGGCCTCACCTACCTCACCGGTTACGAAGATGGCGGGCCGGTACAGGGAGGCATCCTATACAACGATATATTGGGCGCGCTCACGGCAACCTATGCGATCCTGCTGGCGATCGCCCACCGGGAGCGGACTGGAGAGGGACAGTGGATCGACCTTTCCCAGTACCAAGCGGGCGTGGTGCAGTTGGGGGAAGCGTTCATGGACTATACGATGAACGAAAGGATCCCCACCCGCCGGGGCAACAGCCACCCCAACTTCGCTCCTTACGGCCTCTATCCCTGCGCGGGGGATGACTCCTGGATCGCCATCACCATCACGTCCGATGCCGAGTGGATGAACTTCAAGAGAGCGGTGGGGGAAAAGTGGGTTGACGATTTGGAGTGGGAAACTACCGAAGGCCGCCTCCACCACCGCGAAAAGCTTGATGCAGATATCGGAAAGTGGACCTCTGCCAGGGACAAGCATGAAGTGATGCGCCAACTTCAGACCGGTGGCGTGGCCTGCGGCGCCGTGAACAACACTCGGGAGATAACGACCGACCCTCACTTAATTGACCGGGATTTCTTCCGAATCTCCAACCACCCTGCGCCTATCGGGCCCCGCCCGCACGCGGCTCCGCTGTTCAACCTGATGGGTGTTCAGTTGCCTCCTGACCGGTTGGCCCCCACTCTGGGTCAGCACAACCGTCACGTACTGTGCGACATTCTTGGTTACAGCAAGGAAGAGTATCAAGAGTTGGAAGAAGCCCGAGTTATCGGACATATCCCAGACAACCAAGGGGTAACGCCCCCGCCCGACCCGGAAGCCTTGCTGCGCATGGGATTTCTGGCCGAGTACGATCGGGATTACAAGAAGCGGCTGGGAATCGAGCCCGGCGAGAACGCATAGAAGGAGTTCCGATGAAGGTTACCTTGTTGGGCACCGGCCCGCCTATGAACCCCAACCGCTTCCAGTCTTCAGCGCTGATAGAGATTGGTTCGGATCTCTTGTTGTTTGATGCCGGAGGCGGCGCTCTCCACCAGTTGTTGGTATCGGGGGTAGACTTGAGCCGCCTCGGCCCAATCTTTATTACCCATCACCATTATGACCACATCAACGATTTGTACCCGGTCATCCTCTCGACGTCGACATTAGGGCGAGTGGATACCCTGCACATCTACGGGCCGGGTGGCACACAGCGGATCGTTGATGCCCTCCTCAACGTAGTATATGCGCCTGACATCCGCTTCCGTATCGAAGAAAATCGCGAAGTCCTCCGCCGAACCCAGGGTGGGCACCAACGCAGGGAATCAATCAGCGACGTCGCCGTCCATGAGATCGGTTCAGGAGTCGCAGCGGTCGGAGACGGGTGGCGCGTGATTGCCGATTACGTCCGGCATGGGGACTTTCCCGACGCTCCCGATTTCGATTGGCGCTGCCTGGGCTATCGTATCGAGTCAGGGGCCGAGGTCGTCACGATCAGCGGCGACACTGTACCCTGTCCTGGAATCATCGGGTTGGCCCGTGACGCCGACCTGCTGGTGCAGTGTTGCATGTGGCCCGAAAGCGCCCTGACCATCCCCACCGTCCAGATTCTCACCGAATCGGTCCTGCCGACCACCACCCAGGCGGGCCAGATCGCAGCGGAAGCCGGAGTGAAGCGCCTAGTGCTGACCCACCTGAGCCCGGCCGTCAATGAAACAGGGGCGTTGGCGGATGTGCGCCAGCATTACCAGGGTGAGGTGTTGTTGGGGTCAGACCTCTTGGACATAGAGTAAGCGCTTAACCGGAGATACCTAGCAAAATAAAGGACAATAATGGACACTGTTATATACGAAAAGCGGGCGCCCATAGCCTCGATCACGATAAACCGTCCCCATGTCATGAACGCTTGCGACCCGCCCACCACCGACTACATCTACGAGTGCGAGCAAAACTTCGACCAAGATCCAGACTTGAAGGTGCTGATTCTGACCGGGACCGGCGAACGCGCCTTCTGTACCGGAATGGACCTCAAGGCGGCGGCGGCCCGTATCGCCGAGGGCGGCCCAGTAAGCAACGTAGTGCCTCCCTACATGAAGACCGATAAGATAACCATCGCCGCGGTCAACGGCTACGCGGTGGCGGGGGGTCTGGAGCGTTCCCTGGCGTGCGACATCCGCATCGCGTCGGAAAACGCCCAATTCGGTTGTTTCGAGATACGCCGGGGCCTGCCCAACCCACCGGACCCTCTCATCCGCCTGATCGGCTTCGGGCCGGCGCTGCACATGCTGCTCAGCGGAGACATCTTCGACGCCCAGGAGGCGCTACGCTTCGGGTTGGTGACCAAAGTCGTCCCGCCGTCGGAGTTGATGTCCACCGTCGAGGCCCTAGCCCAGCGAATGGCAGAGTATCCCATTGAGGTACTGAAGGCCACGAAGAAGGCAGCGTTCACCGGCCGGGACATGGCCACGGAGCAATCGGAGGCGTATGCCAGGGCACTGTCAGCCCCACTTCGAGACTCCGCTACCAGTAGAGAGGGAGTCACCGCCTTCGCCGAGCGGCGGAGGGCCAACTACGAGTAGGCTGTAGACTTAATCAGTCGTGATTAGCGGGACATAATCGGAGATACGAATATCGCCATCACTATTCCGGTCACGACGGCGTAGCCGATGAACCCGATAACCGCAACCGCGATTGCCCGCCGGGTAGACGTGTAATCCAGGGCCTGCCTTATTGCTATGATTGCCGCGATCAACTGCCAAATGGTCGCGAAGAAGAAGATAAAAGGGCCAATCCCGGGCAAAAACCCAAAGACCTTGAAAAGGCCTGGCGTTTGGGCATAACCCAAAGTTCGCGCCAACTGCCCCCAGTTCGCGTGCGTTTCCGAAGTCGGAAGTATCTTCGTACCCACGAAGTAGGTGATCCACGCCCAGAACGACCACCCGGCCAATGCCGCCAGCAGTCCGAATACCAGGGCAGGGACACCGCCTACGCCAACATTACCGATGCCCGAAGCCACGGACACCAACACAACCACCAACATGGCCTGTTTCGTGGCTGACGTGTCGGCCTCAACCTCTTCGTAAGTCCCCCTGCGCAGCATCGCCGCGCCGATCATTCGTTGTAGCAAAACTTATTCTCCGATTTGGGGATTGGAATAAAATTTAATTGTTGTCGGTAT
>Ga0209554_1001335_pt1 | contig 18823 bp, 32 predicted proteins | sample MarorgKNORR_S2LV_5_FD_188221 | JGI IMG/M metagenome (GOLD analysis project Ga0209554, IMG submission 188221) | Marine microbial communities from the Southern Atlantic Ocean, analyzing organic carbon cycling - Bottom_A/KNORR_S2/LV (SPAdes) (version 2) | ecosystem: Environmental > Aquatic > Marine...
TCGCGCCGATCGCCATGGACGAAGGCCTGCGTTTCGCCATCCGCGAAGGCGGCCGCACCGTCGGCGCCGGCGTCGTCACTGAAATAGTCGAGTAATCGGAAAGCACGCAGATCATGGCTTTAAGCAATCAAAATATCCGCATCCGATTGAAGGCGTTCGATCATCGCGTCCTCGATCAATCGACGAGCGAAATCGTCGATACTGCCCGGCGTACGGGCGCGCAAGTGCGGGGGCCGATCCCCATGCCGACCCGGATTGAGAAGTTTACCGTGCTGCGTTCGCCGCACATCGACAAGAAATCACGTGAACAGTTCGAGATCCGCACTCATAAGCGCCTCTTGGACATCATCGATCCGACACCGCAGACCGTGGACGCGCTGATGAAGCTCGACCTCGCTGCCGGCGTCGATATCGAGATCAAGCTTTAGGGGACCGATACCATGCGTTCCGGCGTCATCGCTAAAAAACTGGGAATGACCCGCGTATTCACCGCGGATGGACTCCATGTGCCGGTCACGGTGCTCAGCATGGACGACTGTCAGGTGATCGCCACTCGGACCGACGAGCGCGACGGCTACAGCGCCGTACAGCTCGGCCTCGGCAAGCCCAAGACCAAGAATGTCAGCAAGGCGATGCGCGGTCATTTCGCCAAGGCCAAGGTTGAGCCTAAATACAAAGTCGCCGAGTTCCGCGTCTCGCCTGACGCCCTGCTCGAGGTGGGGTCCACCCTGTCTGTCGAGCATTATGTTTCGGGCCAGTATATCGATGTTTGCGGCACTTCCATCGGCAAGGGTTTTGCCGGTGTCATGAAGCGTCATAACTTCTCCGGCCAGCGCGCCACGCACGGCGTTTCCCTGTCCCACAGGGTCGCCGGTTCGACGGGGCAGTGCCAGGATCCCGGCCGCGTCTTCAAGGGCAAGAAAATGTCCGGCCAGATGGGCAATGCGCGCTCGACCACGCAGAATCTTGAAGTCGTGGAAGTCGATACAGACCGCGGCCTGATTCTCGTCAAGGGCGCGGTGCCCGGCTCGAAGGGCGGCTATGTGCTGGTTACAGACGCCAAGAAGCGCGCCCGGCCGGATGAAGCGCCTTACCCCGCCGGCCTGATAGGCGACACCGCCGAGGCGCCGGAAGAAGAGATCGTCGCCGAAGCCGAGGTTGAGGTCGAAGCGGCTGCCGAGCCCCAGGCCGAATCCGGGGGCGACGCTAAAGCCGAAACCCCGACCAAGGAAGAGGAGTGAGCGCGGTGAAGTGCAAGGTCACAACGCTCGACAATAAGAGCGCCGGCGATATCGAGTTGTCCGAGGCGATCTTCGGCCTTCCCGAGCGCCCCGATATTCTCCATCGCATGGTCAATTGGCAGCTCGCCAAACGCCGGTCGGGCAACCATAAGGTCAAGGTCGTCAACGAAATCAACGGGTCGACCCGCAAGATCATGAATCAGAAGGGCGGCGGCCGTGCTCGTCACAGCACACGCAAGGCGCCCCAGTTCCGTGGCGGCGCCACCACTTTCGGCCCGGTTGTCCGCGATCACAGCCACGGTCTTCAGAAGAAGGTCCGCAAACTGGCCCTCAAGACGGCGCTGTCGTCGAAACAGGCCAGCGGCAAGTTGATTGTGGTCGATGCGGCGTCTCTAAAATCACCCAAGACCAAGAGCCTGGCCGATGTGGTCGGCAAGCTCGGCTTGTCCAAGGCGCTTTTTATCGACGGACCCGAGGTCGACGCTAATTTCCTTCGCGCCGCCGCCAATCTGGTCGGCATCGATGTTCTGCCCCATCAAGGCGCCAATGTGTATGACATTCTCCGCTGCGATACGCTGGTTCTCACCCGCGCCGCCGTCGAACATCTGGAGGCGCGCCTGAAATGAACCCGGAACGCAAATACGACGTCATCCTGGCGCCCTGGATCACGGAAAAGTCGACGGAGGGTTCCGAGCATAATCAGTTCACCTTCAAGGTCGCGCGCGGCTCCACCAAGGTCGAGATCAAGAGCGGCATCGAAGAGCTGTTCGGGGTCACCGTGACCAAGGTGAACACCATCAATATGCGCGGCAAGATCAAGCGCTTCAGAGGCCGCCTCGGCAAACGCGCCGCTTACAAGAAGGCGATCGTCACCATCGCCGAAGGCCAATCCATTGATATCACGACGGGGATCTAGTCATGGCCCTCAAAAAATTCAAGCCTACCACGCCGTCCCAGCGCGAACTCGTACTGGTCGACCGCTCCGGTCTTTGGAAAGGCAAGCCTATCAAGGCGCTGATCGAGGGCCTCAGCCAATCCGGCGGACGCAATAATCATGGCCGCATCACCCAGCGCAGGCGTGGCGGCGGCCATAAGCGGCGCTATCGCATGGTCGATTTCAAGCGTCAGAAATACGATATGCCGGCGACCATCGAGCGGCTCGAATACGATCCCAACCGGTCAGCCTTCATCGCGCTCATTCGCTACGAAGACGGCGAGCTGTCCTATATTTTGGCGCCCCAGCGGGTGCAGGTCGGGGCCACGGTGATCTCGGGCGAGAGGGTCGATATCATTCCGGGCAACGCCATGCCCATGCAGAACATTCCGGTCGGCACGGTGATCCATAACATCGAGATGAAGCCGAAAAAAGGCGGGCAAATCGCCCGCTCGGCCGGCGCCTATGCCCAGCTTATCGGCAAGGATGCCGGCTATGCCCTGTTGCGGCTCGGCTCCGGCGAGCAGCGCATGGTTCGCGCCGAATGCATGGCGACAGTGGGCGCGGTTTCGAACCCGGACCATCAGAATATCAATATCGGCAAGGCGGGCCGCAATCGCTGGCTGGGCAAACGCCCTTCCGTGCGCGGCGTCGCCATGAACCCGGTCGATCATCCCCATGGCGGCGGCGAAGGCCGCACGTCGGGCGGTCGTCATCCGGTCTCGCCCTGGGGCAAGCCGACCAAGGGCAAACGGACGCGGTCGAACAAGTCGACCGATTCCATGATTTTGCGCCGCCGGCGCAAGAAGAAGTAGGAGCAGCGATTTGGCCCGTTCGGTATGGAAGGGACCGTTTGTTGACGGTTACCTGTTGAAAAAGGCGGAGAAGACCCGTGCGTCGGGACGCAAAGAGGTGATTCGCACCTGGTCGCGTCGTTCGACCATTCTGCCGCAGTTTGTCGGACTCACATTCGGCGTCCATAACGGCCGTAAATTCATCCCCGTTCTGGTCACTGAAAATATGGTCGGACACAAGCTGGGTGAGTTTTCGCCGACCCGTACCTATTACGGCCATGTCTCCGACAAGCGGTCGAAGAGGGAATAGTCGACATGGGTAAACAATCAACTGAGCGCCGTCTGGCCGATAACGAAGCCATGGCCGTCGGCCGCACTTTGCGGATTGGCGCGCAGAAACTTAATTTGGTGGCCGAGAGCATTCGCGGCCATTCGGTCGAGGACGCTTTGAGCCAGCTCGCCTTCTCCAAGCGCCGCATTGCCGGCGATGTGCGCAAGATCGTGCAGTCGGCGGTGGCCAATGCCGAGAACAATCACGACCTGGATGTGGACCGTCTCTACATCGCCGAGGCGACTGTGGGCCGCGCCATGGTGCTCAAACGCTGGCGCCCCCGCGCCCGTGGCCGCACCGCTAGAATATTGAAACCATTCAGCAATTTGACCGTTGTTGTCCGCGAACGCGAGGAGACGATCTAATGGGTCAAAAAGTCAACCCGATCGGACTGCGGTTGGGAATCAACCGAACCTGGGATTCCCGCTGGTACGCCGACAGCGAATACGCCGACCTGCTTCATGAAGACATCAAGCTGCGCGAATACCTCAAGAAGCGTCTGGCTCAGGCCGGGGTCAGCAAGGTCGTCATCGAGCGTCCCGCCAAAAAGGCGCGTATTACCATTCACACGGCCCGGCCCGGCGTGGTGATCGGCAAGAAGGGCGCCGATATCGAACGCTTGCGCAAGGACCTGTTGACGATGACCAAATCGGACGTCCATCTCAATATCATTGAGATCCGCAAGCCCGAGATCGACGCACAGCTGGTCGCCGAGAATATCGCCCAGCAGCTTGAGCGCCGTATTGGCTTTCGCCGCGCCATGAAGCGCGCCGTACAGTCGGCCATGCGCCTCGGCGCCCAGGGTATCAGAATCAATTGCGGCGGCCGTCTTGGCGGTGCCGAGATCGCGCGCACCGAGTGGTATCGCGAGGGCCGGGTGCCCCTGCACACGCTCCGCGCCGACATCGATTACGGGCTGATCGCGGCGAACACCACCTATGGCACCTGTGGCGTCAAGGTCTGGGTGTTCAAGGGCGAGATCATGGAACACGACCCCATGGCCCAGGACAAGCGCGTCCAGGAACAGCAGACCGGCGGGAGAAACTAAAGTGCTGAGCCCGAAACGGACAAAATACCGCAAGGCCCACAAGGGGCGCCTGCACGGCAACGCCAAGGGCGGGACCGAGCTTAACTTCGGCGCCTATGGCCTGAAGGCGATGGCGCCGGGGCGGATTACCTCACGCCAGATTGAAGCCGTACGGCGGGCGATCACCCACCATCTCAAGCGCACCGGCCGGGTGTGGATCCGCATCTTCCCCGATGTGCCGGTCAGCACCAAGCCCGCCGAAGTGCGCATGGGCAAGGGCAAAGGCTCGCCGGAATACTGGATGTGCCGGGTCAAGCCGGGACGGGTGATGTTCGAGGTTGACGGCGTGCCGCACGGCCTTGCCAAGGATGCGATTGCCCTGGGCGCCGCCAAGCTGCCCATGGCGACGCGCTTTATCACGCGCGAGGAGGCTTAAGCTTATGAAAGCCGAGGATTTACGGGCGAAAAGCCCCGATGAGTTGAAGACCGAGCTGATGTCGCTTAAGAAAGAGGCGTTCAATCTGCGCTTCCAGAAGGCGACCGGTCAGCTTGAAAACACCGCGCGGGTCGGCCAGGTACGCCGAGATATTGCGCGCATAAAGACAACGATCCGGGCGCAGTCCCGGGCCGCGTCCTGAGGAGGGCGACTATGCCGAAACGAGTACTTCAAGGGGTCGTGGTGACGGCCGGTGGCGACAAGACCGTGATTGTGCGGGTCGAGCGCCGGGTCATGCACCCCATGTATAAGAAATTTATTCGTCGCTCGAAGAAATACGCGGCCCATGACGAGGAAAACCGCTACAGCGCGGGCGACAAGGTAACCATTCGCGAAGCCCGGCCTTTCTCCAAGAGAAAGACCTGGGAAGTCATTACGGATACGGCGTGACGGTCTCTGGGCCGCACGGATTAAGAGGATAAGACTATGATTCAGATGCAAACCAACCTGGATGTCGCCGATAATTCAGGCGCACGGCGGGTACAGTGCATCAAGGTGCTGGGCGGGTCCAAGCGCATGACCGCCGGGGTCGGCGATGTCATCGTCGTGTCCGTGAAGGACGCCATCCCGCGCGGCAAGGTCAAGAAGGGCGATGTCCACCGAGCGGTCATCGTGCGCACGTCGAAGGAAATCCGCCGTCCCGATGGCTCCTCCATCCGCTTTGATCGCAACGCCGCGGTGCTGCTGTCGCCCCAGGGTGAGCCTATCGGCACCCGCATCTTCGGCCCGGTAACCCGCGAGCTGCGCGCCAAGAAGTTCATGAAGATTATCAGCCTCGCGCCGGAGGTCCTGTAATGGCCGGCAAATCATCGGCAAACCCCAAGCTGCGCATCAAAAAGGGGGACGAGGTGATCGTCATATCCGGCAAGGACAGGGGCAAGAAGGGCGACGTCCTCAAGGTCGTGCCGTCGACACGCCGTGTTCTTGTCCAGGGCGTTAATATGGTCAAAAGACATACCCGGCCCACATCCGCCAGTCCCGGAGGCATCATCGAGAAGGAAGCCTTCCTTGATATCTCGAATGTCGCCCATATCGACCCCAAGCAGGATAAACCTACCCGCGTCGGATATCGCTTCCTCGAGAACGGGCGCAAAGTGCGCTACGCCAAGCTCTCGGGCGAAGTGATAGACGTCTAGGCCGGAGCAGAAGGAAACAGATCATGGCTTCGCGCTTTCGTGAACTTTATGACAACGTCGTCAAAGGCGAGCTGCAAAAGCAGTTCGACTATAAGAACCCTATGCAGGTGCCCAAGGTCAAAAAGATCGTCGTCAACATGGGTGTTGGCGAAGCGACGGGCGACAGCAAGGTGATTACCTCGGCGGTTGCCGACATGACGGCGATCACCGGCCGCAAACCTATCGTCATCCGCGCCAAACGTTCGGTGTCGGTCTTCAAGCTGCGTGAAGGCATGCCCATCGGCTGCAAGGTGACGCTCAGGCGCGAGCAGATGTATGAATTTCTTGACCGCCTGATCACCATTGCGCTGCCGCGCGTGCGTGATTTCCGGGGGGTCTCGGAGAAGAGTTTCGACGGGCGTGGCAATTACGCCCTTGGGCTTACGGAACAGATCGTGTTTCCGGAAGTCGACTACGACAAAATTGATACTATCCGCGGGATGGACATCGTCATTGTGACCTCGGCGAAAACCGACGAGGAAGCCAAGGCGTTGCTCGCGGGGTTTCAAATGCCCTTTCCGGACCTGCCAGACGATACGGCCGGCAGCACATCGGATTAACGAGAGGTCTCGTCCATGGCGAAGAAAAGTTCCATCGAAAAAAACAAGCTGCGTCAGAAGCTGGTGGCGAAGTTTGCCGCCAAGCGTGCGGCGCTCAAACAGACGGCGAATGATTCGACGTTGCCTCAGGAGGAGCGTTTTGCCGCAAGGCTCAAGCTTGCCGAGCTGCCGCGTAATTCGGCGAAGATAAGGGTTAGGAATCGATGCGAAATTACCGGACGTCCGCGCGGTTTTTATCGCAAGTTTCGCATGTCGCGCATCGCGCTGCGGGAACTCGCCTCGGCGGGATATGTTCCCGGCGTCGTGAAGTCGAGCTGGTAGGGGAGACGGCACCATGATGACCGACCCCATCGGGGACATGCTGACCCGTATCCGCAACGGCCAACGGGCCCACAAGGCGGCGGTGAACAGCCCCGCCTCGAAGCTGCGCGCCAACCTGCTCGATGTCTTGCAGCGTGAAGGCTACATCCGTGGCTATACCCAGTTCGAGGAAGACTCCGGCAAGCCGGAACTCTCGATCGAGCTGAAATATCACGAAGGCGAGCCGGTGATCCGCGAGATCAGCCGGGTCTCCAAGCCGGGCCGCCGGGTTTATTCGTCGATCAAGGATCTGCCGACCATCTACAACGGTCTCGGCATCTCGATCCTGTCGACGCCGCAAGGTGTCATGTCGGACAGCGAAGCGCGGGTCGCCAATGTCGGCGGCGAAGTCCTGTGTCGCGTATTCTAGAGCCTTTGGGAGCGATAAGATGTCTCGTGTAGGCAAACATCCAGTGGTTATTCCGAGCGGCGTCGATGTCGCCGTCGTTGGCCAGCAAATCAAGGTCAAGGGAAAGCTCGGTGAGCTCTCCGTCCAGCTCACCGACGATGTCCAAATAGGCGTCGGCGATGGACAGGTGACGGTGACGCCGATCAACCAAGGTAAGCGCGCCCGTTCCATGTGGGGAACGTCGCGCAGCATCATCGACAACATGGTCACCGGGGTTTCGGAGGGCTTCAAGGTCGAGTTGGAAATTCAGGGCGTTGGGTATCGCGCGTCGGTCTCCGGCAAGACCCTGACCCTGCAGCTCGGCTACAGCCACGATATCGAATATCCCATGCCGGAAGGCATCAAGATCGAATGCGAGAAGCCGACCCAGATCGCTGTTTCTGGCATCGACCGCCAGCGTGTCGGTCAGGTCGCGGCTGAAATTCGCAAATTCCGTAAGCCCGAGCCTTACAAAGGCAAGGGTATCCGTTACGTCGGCGAATGGGTCCGGCGTAAGGAAGGCAAGAAGAAGTAGGTGATGCGGCTATGAAATCAACAAAACATCTCTACGATCGCCGTAAGCGGCGGGTGCGCACGAGGCTGAAAAAGCTCTCTACCGGCCGCCCCCGTCTGTCGGTTTTCCGGTCGAACTGCCATATCTATGCCCAGGTCATTGACGACGCAAATGGCGTGACTCTGGCGGCGGCATCGTCGCTCGACAAATCCTTGAAGAGCAAGCTCAAGAACGGCAGCGACAAGGCAGCGGCGGAGCAGGTCGGCACGCTGATCGCCAAACGGGCGATTGATGCGGGCGTCACCAAGGTGGTGTTCGACCGCGGCGGTTATCTGTTTCACGGACGGGTTAAATCCCTGGCGGACGCGGTCCGCGAGGGCGGACTTTCATTCTAGCTAAGATGCAGTAAAGGCAGCATTCATGGCATATTTCGACAAGCGCAACGCCGAGGATGACGATCTCGTCGACAAGTTGGTCGGCATCAACCGTGTCGCCAAGGTGGTCAAGGGCGGCCGCCGTTTCGGCTTCGCGGCATTGGTCGTCGTCGGCGATACCAAGGGCCGGGTTGGCTTCGGCAAGGGTAAGGCGCGCGAGGTCCCCGAGGCAATTCGCAAGGCGACCGAACAGGCGAAGCGCCAGATGATACGCGTGGCGCTGCGTGAAGGCCGTACTCTGCATCATGACATTACCGGCCGTTTCGGCGCCAGCCGGGTGGTGCTGCGCGCCGCCCCGCCAGGCACCGGCATCATCGCCGGCGGACCCATGCGCGCCGTGTTCGAGACCGTTGGTGTTCAAGACGTGGTGACAAAATCGATAGGCAGTTCAAACCCTTACAACATGGTGCGCGCTACTTTCGATGCCCTGGTAAAGCTGAATTCGCCGCGCGCCATCGCCGCCAAGCGTGGCAAGAAGGTCAGTGAAATCATCAACCGCCGCGATGTGGGCGGCGCGGCCGCGGCTGCGACGGAAGCGAAGGCTTAGGGGTTTTATCATGGCGACAAAATCATCAGCTAAGACGCTCCGCGTCACCCAGGTCGGCAGCCCCATCGGGCGCCAGAAGTACCAGCGTCAGACCCTCATCGGTCTCGGCCTGAACAAGATGCACCGCACCCGCGAGCTTGAAGACACGGCTTCAGTACGCGGCATGATCAATAAAATTCCGCATCTCGTGCGGGTTGAAGACGCCGAATAGCGGCACGGACGCCCGTATGGGCGTCGGGAAAGGGTTACTATGAACCTCAACGAACTCTCCGATAACCCAGGCGCCCGCAAGGCGCGCACCCGCGTTGGACGCGGCATCGGCTCAGGCAAGGGCAAGACCTCTGGCCGGGGTATGAAGGGGCAGAAAGCACGCAGTGGCGTGGCCATCAAGGGCTTCGAGGGCGGCCAGATGCCGCTTTATCGTCGCCTGCCCAAGCGCGGCTTCACCAATCTGTTTCGCAAGCATTTCGAGATCGTCAATCTCGACAGCCTGCAAAAGGCCGTCGACGACGGCAAGCTGGCGGCCAAGAAGCCCGTTGATCGCGCCGCCCTGGTTGCCATCGGCCTGGTGCGAGACAACGCTAATGGTCTGCGCCTGCTGGCCCGTGGCGAGCTTAAGGCGTCCCTGACCATCCATGTTGAAGGCGCATCGAAGACCGCGGTTGCCGCTGTTGAAAAGGCCGGCGGCAAGGTCGTTATGCCTGAAGCCCCCGCGCAGAAGGAGCCGAAGAAAGCCAAGAAAGCTAAGTCGGCCAAGTCAGCAAAGTCGGCCAAGTCAGTCAAGTCAGCCAAGAAGGCCGAGGAAGCCCAAGAAGACACGCCTAATGCTGGCGCGGCCAGCGAGGATCAGGAGTAGACCACAATGGCGTCAGCCGCCGAACAGCTTGCCGCTAATCTGAATTTCGGGGCCCTTTCCAAGGCAACGGAACTCAAGAAGCGTCTGTGGTTCACAGTCTTCGCGCTGATCATTTACCGGCTGGGCACCTATATTCCCATTCCGGGTGTCGATCCGAACATTCTTGAAGACGTGTTCAAGCAGACGTCCGGCGGCATCCTGGATATGTTCAATATGCTGTCAGGCGGCGCTCTCCAGCGCATGACGATCTTTGCGCTCAACATCATGCCTTACATCTCGGCGTCGATCATCATGCAGCTCATGACGACCGTCTCGCCGAAACTCGAACAGCTCAAGAAGGAAGGCGAAGCGGGGCGCAAGAAGATCAATCAATACACCCGTTACGGTACGGTGCTGTTGTCAGTGCTTCAGGGTTACGGCATTGCCGTCGGCCTCGAAGGCATGGCCGGCTCGGTCGGTTCCGCGGTGATCGATCCCGGTTTCTTCTTCCGTTTCACCACCGTCGTCACCCTGACCGGCGGCACGATCTTCCTGATGTGGCTGGGCGAGCAGATTACCGCGCGCGGCGTCGGCAATGGCATTTCGCTGATTATCTTTTCCGGCATCGTCGCCCAATTGCCGAGCGCCATGGCTGGCACTCTCGAGCTTGGCCGCACCGGGGCGCTGTCGACCTTCTTCATTCTGTTCATCATCGTCATGGTCGTCGTCGTGGTGACCTTCATCGTCTTCATGGAGCGCGCGCAACGGCGCATCGTGGTGCAGTATCCGAAGCGCCAGGTCGGCCAGCGCATGTTTGGCGGCGAGAGTTCGCATCTGCCCCTGAAGCTCAATACCGCCGGCGTTATTCCGCCGATCTTTGCCTCATCGATCCTGCTGCTGCCGATCACCGTTGCCGGGTTCAACGCCGGCACGGGGCCAGAATGGATATCTCAGGTTGTCAATTATCTCGGTCGTGGCCAGCCGCTGTTCATCGCCCTCTATATGGCGGGGATCATTTTCTTTGCCTTCTTCTACACATCGGTCGTCTTCAACCCCGAGGACACCGCCGATAACCTCAAGAAGAACGGCGGTTTCATCCCCGGCATCCGGCCCGGCAAGAACACGGCCGAATACCTCGATTATGTTCTGACCCGCCTGACCGTGGTCGGCGCGCTCTATCTTTCGGCCGTCTGTCTGTTGCCGGAAATACTGTCTGCGAAATTTTCACTGCCCTTCTATTTCGGCGGCACCTCGTTGCTCATCGTCATCTCGGTCACCATGGATACGGTGGCGCAGATTCATTCCCATCTTCTGGCTCACCAGTACGAAGGGTTGATCAAGAAATCCAAGCTCAGAGGAAGGCGCGGGTGAATTTGATCTTCATGGGTCCCCCAGGTTCCGGCAAAGGAACCCAAGCCAAGCGTATCGCTGCTGCCTATAATCTGGTGCAGCTTTCGACCGGCGATATGCTGCGCCAAGCTATCGAGGAGGGCACCGAAGTCGGCCGCCAGGCCAAGTCCGTGATGGACGCTGGCGAGTATGTATCAGACGACATCGCTGTTGCCATCGTCTCCGAAAAAATAGCCACACCGGAGTGTTCCAGCGGTTTCATTCTCGACGGGTTCCCGCGCACCCTCAACCAAGCGGATTCCCTCGATAAGATGCTCACCGCAAAAGGCATGGAAATCGATCAGGTTGTAGAGATCAGGGTCGACGATGAAAAGCTTATCGCGCGGATTGCGGGGCGGTTTTCCTGTTCTGATTGCGGCGCCGCGTATCACGACCAGTTCAATCGTCCTAAGCGCGAAAAAGTTTGCGACATATGCGGCGGAATTCGATTTACCCGGCGCGATGACGACAACGCGGAAGCCGTTGCCGTGCGCCTCGAAGTCTATTACGGGCAGACCGCGCCTTTGCTGCCCTATTACGATGCTCAAAACAGGCTTGTCAGCGTCGATGGCATGATGGACATAGACGAAGTGACCAAGCAGATTAAATCCGCCATCAATGGGCATGGAGACGATTGACTAGATGACTAATTTTTCTATAATCGCGCTCCGCCCTCATCATAGGTTTAATGCGGTCCTAAAGATCAGCGATCCGCATGTTTTTGTCACGAATCAGACGCGTCTTGTCATGATTAAGGAGAACTAGCCGTGGCCCGTATAGCCGGTGTCAATATACCCACAAACAAGCGTGTCGAGATTGCCTTGACGTACATTTTCGGCATTGGCCGCACCAAGGCGCTCGAGATTTGCCAGACGATCGGCCTTCCGCGTGAACGCCGGGTCAATGAACTGGCCGAAGCCGAGGTTATTCAGATCCGCGAGGCAATCGACAGCAGTTATGTGGTTGAGGGCGACCTCAGGCGCACTACCGCCATGAACATCAAACGGATGATGGACATGGGCTGCTACCGGGGGCTGCGCCATCGTCGCGGCCTGCCGGTTCGTGGCCAGAGAACCCATACCAACGCCCGGACCCGCAAGGGTCCCGCCCGGCCCATCGCCGGCAAGAAGAAATAGGAGAGGGCCATGGCAAAAGATCAGGCGTCGCGCGTAAAACGTCGCGAACGCAAAAACATTTCCTCCGGCGTCGCCCATGTGAGCGCGACGTTCAACAACACCATCATCACCATCACCGATGCCCAGGGCAACACCATCGCCTGGTCGTCAGCGGGTGGGCAGGGCTTCAAGGGGTCGCGTAAATCGACCCCCTATGCCGCTCAGATGGCCGCGGAAAGCGCCGGTCTCAAAGCCCAGGAACATGGCATGAAGACCCTCGAAGTCCAGGTCAGAGGCCCCGGTTCGGGTCGTGAGTCGGCTTTGCGCGCGTTGCAAACCGTTGGGTTCACGTTGACGTCCATCAAGGATGTCAGCCGTATTCCCCACAATGGCTGTCGGCCGCCCAAGCGGCGTCGTGTCTAAATAGCTTTTTCGTTTACGGCGCACAGTTGTGCGCGGTTTTGAATTTATATCCGGCGGACTGTTCCGCCCATCGATCGTGAGGTCAAATTCGTGATTCAGAAGAACTGGCAAGAACTGATCAAACCTTCCAAGCTCGAAATCGACGCGGGCGACAATGCGGAAAAAGTGGCGACCATCGTCGCTGAGCCGCTGGAGCGGGGATTCGGACTAACCCTGGGCAATGCGCTCAGGCGCATTCTGCTATCGTCCCTTCAGGGGGCGGCGATTACCTCGGTGCAGATCGACGGCGTTCTGCATGAGTTTTCGTCAATCCCCGGCGTGCGCGAGGATGTTACCGATCTCGTCCTCAACCTGAAGGGCACCGGGCTGCTCATGCATGGCGAAGGTTCCCGCCGTATGACCCTGAAGGCCTCTGGCCCCGGCGAGGTCACCGCCTCGAATATTGAGACCGGTCCCGATATCGAGGTGCTGGATCCCAACCACCACATCTGCACCCTCGATAAGGGCGCCAAGCTGAGCATGGAGCTGACCGTTGAGTCCGGCAAAGGCTATGTGCCGGCGGCGCTTAACCGTGCCGAGGATGCGCCGATTGGCCTGGTTCCGGTCGATGCGCTGTTCAGCCCGATATCGAAGGTTTCCTACAAGGTCGATAACACCCGCGTCGGCCAGGTCACCAACTATGACAAGCTGTCCATGAGGGTCGAGACGAACGGCGCGATTTCGCCCGAGGATGCGGTTGCCCTGGCGGCGCGTATTCTGCAGGACCAGCTTCAGCTGTTCATCAATTTCGAAGAGCCCCGGGTTGCCCAGGCCGAGAGCGAAGCGCCGGCGCCGGCCTTCAATTCCAACCTGCTGCGCAAGGTCGACGAGCTGGAGCTTTCCGTGCGTTCGGCCAACTGCCTCAAGAATGACAACATCGTCTATATCGGCGACTTGGTGCAGAAGACCGAGCAGGAAATGCTGCGGACCCCGAATTTCGGTCGCAAGTCGCTGAACGAAATCAAGGAAGTCCTGACAAAAATGAGTCTCCATCTGGGCATGGAGGTTACCGAGTGGCCGCCCGAGAATGTCGAGGAACTCGCCAAACGTCTCGACGAGCCCTACTAGTCGTCGGGCCGAGTTTTATAAGGATAAGTTGCCATGCGTCATCGCCTAAGCGGCCGCAAGCTCAATCGTACCTCATCCCATCGCAAGGCGTTGTTCGCCAACATGGCGGCGGCCCTGCTCAAGCATGAGCAGATCACCACCACCCTGCCCAAGGCCAAGGAGCTTCGCCCGGTGGTCGAAAAGCTCATCACGCTGGGCAAGAAAGGTGACCTGTCCGCCCGTCGCAGGGCGATGTCCGTGCTGCGCGATGAGACCGTCACCGGCAAGCTGTTCGCGACAATCGCTCCGCGCTATAGCGATAGAGCCGGTGGATATACCCGTGTGTTGCAGGCCGGTTTTCGCCATGGCGACATGGCGCCGCTCGCGGTCATTGAGTTGGTCGACCGCGACCTGGATGCCAAGGGCCTCGATTCCGGGCCGCTGCATGGTGACGAGGACGACTCCGAGGCCTAGTCCGCCTTGGGTTACGTCCCGCAGAGCTTAATCCTTCCGGAGTTGTATTATGGCAACTCTATTTGAATCATCTGCGCCCCGGCCGCTTGCCGACCGGCTGCGCCCCACCGATTTATCCCAGGTCGTCGGTCAGGATCATATCCTCGGGCCCGAGCAGCCAATTGGTCGCATGATCGCTGAGCGCCGCCTCGCCTCGATCGTGCTATGGGGCCCGCCGGGATGCGGCAAAACCACTATCGCACGGCTTATCGCTGATCACACGGATCACGAATTTGAAGCCATATCGGCGGTGTTTTCCGGTGTGGCCGACCTTCGCAAGATCTTCGCCAAGGCGCGCGAGCGTCGCGAGGCGGGCCGGGGAACCCTGCTGTTTGTCGATGAAATTCATCGCTTCAACCGGGCCCAGCAGGACGGCCTGCTGCCTTATGTGGAGGACGGCACGGTGATCCTCATCGGAGCGACCACCGAGAATCCGTCGTTTGAGGTGATCTCGCCCCTGTTGTCGCGCTCTCAGGTGATGGTGCTCAACCGTCTCGACGACGCCGCCTTGGAAATGCTTCTGGCCCGCGCCGAGGCCGAGGAGGGGGCCAAGCTGCCGCTCGACGACGGCGCCCGGGATGCCTTGTGCGATATTGCCGATGGCGATGGCCGCTATCTGCTTAATCTGGCCGAGGAGCTCTTCGCTATGCCGGCGGGGACGACACTCGACCGCGCCGGCCTCGCCGAGGCGGTGCAGCAGCGGGCGCCGCTCTACGACAAGGCCCAGGAGGGTCATTTCAATTTAATCAGCGCGCTCCATAAATCCCTGCGCGGCTCTGATTGCGACGCCGCCCTCTACTGGCTGGCGCGCATGCTGGCGGCAGGCGAGGCGCCGCTCTACATATCCCGCCGCCTGGTGCGCTTCGCCTCGGAGGATATCGGCCTCGCCGACCCCCAGGCGCTGGTCCAGGCGCTTGCCGCCAAGCAGGCCTATGATTTTCTCGGAACGCCCGAAGGCGAGCTTGCCCTGGCGCAATGCGTCGTCTATCTCGCCACCGCGCCCAAGTCGAACGCCGCCTACCGGGCCTTCGGCGCCGCCCAGCGCAGCGCCCGCGACAAGGGCTCCCTCATGCCGCCGAAGCATATCCTCAACGCGCCCACCCAGTTCATGAAGGATATCGGCTATGGCAAGGGTTATGAGTATGACCACGACGCCGCCGACGGTTTCTCGGGCCAGAATTACTTCCCCGACGAGATGGTGCGCGAGAGCTACTACCGGCCGATGGATCGCGGCTTCGAGCGCGATGTTGCCAAGCGGTTGGCCTATTGGGCCAAGCTGCGCCATAAACGTGGCGACACGGGAGAGGGTGAAGGCGGGGAGGGGGTATGAGTACGCTTTTGGCAATCGCCGCCGGCGGCGCGATTGGTGCGATGGCGCGCTATCTGCTGACCATTCAAATCGGCCATCTTTTGGGGCTGGGATTTCCCTACGGCACCATGATCATCAACATCCTGGGCTCGATGTTTCTCGGCGCGCTGATCGAGGGTATGGCGCTGTTCTGGACCGTGGGGAACGATTTTCGCGCCTTCCTGGTGGTTGGCATCTTGGGCAGTTTCACCACTTTCTCGACTTTCTCACTCGACGTCATGGTGATGTTTGACCGCGGCGATGTCCTGCCCGCGTCGCTCTATGTGTTGGCCTCCGTAGGGCTTGCCTTGATCGCCTTCATGGGCGGTATGGCCGCCGTCCGACTGGCGTTTTGACGAGCACCGTGGGGAGCCCGGTCGAAACCCGGATCGTCGCCGACGACGAGGCCGATATCCGCCTTGATCGCTGGTTCAAACGGCATTTCCCCGGCCTCGGCCACGGTCGCCTGGAGAAACTGCTGCGCACCGGGCAGGTGCGCGTCGATGGCGGACGGGTCAAGGCCGGCGAGCGTCTACGCCCCGGCCAGAAAATCCGCATCCCACCGTTCGGCGACGATAAACCGACCTCGCGCCCCGCACGGCCATCGGTCAGCGCCGCCGATAGCAAAGAATTGCGGGCCCGGGTGCTGTATCGCGACGACGACATCATCGCTATCGATAAGCAGGCCGGGCTGGCCGTACAGGGCGGCAGCAAGACCGCGCGCCATCTCGACGCCATGCTCGATGCGCTGGGTGAGAAAGGCGGCGAACGGCCCCGTCTGGTCCACCGCCTCGATCGCGACACCTCCGGGGTGCTGCTGTTGGCGCGCAACGTCTCGGCGGCGGCCTGGATGGGCCGGTTGTTTCGTGGCCGCGATGTGATCAAAACCTATTGGGCGCTGGTGGTCGGCGAGCCGGAGCGGGACGAGGGGCGTATCGATCTGGCCCTGAGCAAGCGGCCCGGACCCCAGGGCGAGCGTATGGTCGGCGATGCCGATGGTCTCGACGCGGTGACTGATTTCAAACTGATAGACCGGGTCGGCCAGCAGGCGGCGTGGCTGGCGCTGAGGCCCTCGACCGGTCGCACCCATCAGCTTCGCGTCCATTGCGCGGCCATGGGCACGCCGATCATGGGCGACGGCAAATATGGCGGCGCCGACGCTTATCTCGGCGGCGGCGGGTTTTCGAAGATGCTTCATCTCCATGCCCGATCCTTGAGCCTGCCCAAACGAAGCGGCGGTATGCTCCATCTCACCGCGCCGCTGCCGGCTCATATGGCCGAGACCTGGCGGCTGTTTGGATTCGACGCCAAACACAGCGAAGACCCCTTCGCCGAGGCCCCCCAGTGACGCCCCCCGTGAAGCCCCGGCTCATTCTCTTCGATTGCGACGGCACCCTGGTCGACAGCCAGCACAGCATTGTCACCGCCATGCGCCGGGCCTTCGCCCTGAACGATCTGCCCGAGCCCGAGGCGCAGGCGATTCGCGGCACCATCGGCTTGTCACTGGATTACGCCATGGGCGCCCTCTTGCCGGCAGCGGGTTTTTCCCTGCGCGCAGGGCTGGTGGAAGATTATCGCCGCGCTTCGTCGGAACAGCGCAGCCGGGGTGAGCCCGAGAGCCCGCTTTATGACGGCGCTATCGAGGCCATCGTCGGGCTCCATGGGGCGGGCTATCTGCTGGGCATTGCCACGGGAAAATCCCGGCGCGGCCTGGATATCATGCTGGAAACCTTCGATCTCGCCGATTATTTCATCACCCTGCAAACCTCCGACAGAGCGCCCAGCAAGCCCCATCCCGGCATGGTGGATCAGGCCGTGGCGGAAGCCGGCGTGACGCCCGGGGAGACTGTGGTGATCGGCGATACAAGCTTCGATATGGAGATGGCGATCAATGCGCGCGCGCGGGCCATCGGCGTCAGCTGGGGCTATCACGAGACCGCCGAGCTTCATCGCTCCGGCGCGCTGACCGTAATCGATAATTTTGCGGCCCTGTCCGGCGTTATCGAGGGGCTGGCGCCGTGAGGCGGGTCTACGATCAGGTTGCTACCAGTGCCGATGAGAGTGGCGTGACGATCACCCTCGACGGCAAGACGGTCAAAACCCCGGCGGGGCGGCCCCTGATTCTGCCCCATGCGCCGCTCGCCGAAGCCGTCGCCGAGGAATGGGCGGCGCAAGGCGAGACTATCGAGCCCGACAGCATGCCGTTCATGCGGCTGGCGGCCACCGCCATCGACCGGGTCACCGATCATCGAAATGAGGTGGTGGATGAAATCGCCGCTTACAGCGAGACCGACCTGTTGTGCCTGCGCGCCGCTGAGCCGGCCGACCTTAAGGCTCGCCAGGCGCAAGACTGGCAACCGTTGCTCGATTGGTGCGCCGAGCGGTTCGGCGCCAGGCTGGTAGTTGCCGAAGGGGTGATCGCGGCGCCCCAGGAAAGCGCGGCAGTGAAGGCGCTGCGGGCCGCGGTCGATGGTTATGACGTCATGTCCCTGGCGGCGCTCCATGGCCTGACGGCGACGAGCGGTTCTCTGATCATCGCCCTGGCCCTGGCCGATGGGCATATTGATGTTGAAACAGCCTGGCGCCTCAGCCGGATCGACGAGAGCTTTCAGGCCGAGCGTTGGGGCGAGGATACGGAAGCTCGCGATTATGCCGAGCGTTTGCGCGTAGCCCTGTTCAATTCTGCGCGGTTCCTCAAGCTGTGCAATCACGTTAAGATAGCGTCATGAGAGAGATTATCGAAAAACTCGAAGCGAAACGGGCGGCGGCGCGCCTCGGCGGCGGTCAGCGGCGCATCGATACCCAGCATGAAAAGGGCAAGCTCACCGCGCGCGAACGCTTAGAGGCGCTACTCGACGAGGGTTCCTTCGAGGAGTTCGATATGTTCGTCGAGCACGGCTGTTCGGATTTCGGCATGGCCGAGCAAAAGGTCCCCGGCGACGGCGTGGTGACCGGCCACGGCACCATTAACGGCCGCCTGGTCTTTGTCTTCAGCCAGGATTTTACCGTGTTCGGGGGCTCTCTGAGCCAGGCCCATGCAGGCAAGATCTGCAAGATCATGGATCATGCGCTCAAGGTCGGCGCGCCGGTTATCGGGCTTAATGATTCCGGCGGCGCGCGCATCCAGGAGGGCATCGATTCCCTGGCCGGTTATGCCGATGTGTTCAATCGCAACGTGCTGGCGTCAGGCGTGGTGCCGCAGATATCCGTCATCATGGGGCCCTGCGCCGGGGGTGCGGTCTATTCCCCGGCGATGACCGATTTCATCTTCATGGTCGCCGATACCTCCTACATGTTCGTCACCGGCCCCGAG
>Ga0209554_1001336_pt1 | contig 18819 bp, 11 predicted proteins | sample MarorgKNORR_S2LV_5_FD_188221 | JGI IMG/M metagenome (GOLD analysis project Ga0209554, IMG submission 188221) | Marine microbial communities from the Southern Atlantic Ocean, analyzing organic carbon cycling - Bottom_A/KNORR_S2/LV (SPAdes) (version 2) | ecosystem: Environmental > Aquatic > Marine...
TCATCTCCGCCACGTTCTCCTGTGAAGTCGGCTCCTCGAACCAGAGCGGACGGTACTTCTCGAGCCGCTGGCCCAGGGAGATCGCTGCTCCGGTAGAGAACTTGGCGTGAACCTCGATGATGATGTCCACGTCCGACCCGACAGCCTCACGCACCGCCGCTACGCGATCCTCGGCGAACTGGGCTTCTTCCAGCGAGATGTTGTAGTAGTTGGCCGTTGCGAAGGGGTCAAACTTCATCGCCGTGTAGCCCATCTCGACCGTCTTCTTCGCTTCTTCGGCGTTCAGCTTCGGGTCGGCCGCCACGGTGTACCAGCCGTTTGCGTAGACCCGAATCTTTTCCTGCTGCGCGCCGCCCAGAAGTTTGTAAATCGGCTGGTTCAGGATCTTGCCCTTGAGGTCCCAGAGGGCGATGTCGATGCCGGACAGCGCGGTGGTCTCGATGCGTCCGCCGCGGGCGTTGTTGTTGTAGTAGATCTCGGTCCAGATCGCCTCCGTGTCGAGCGGGTCTTTGCCGACCAGGAATTTGTCAGCCCACTCCTCGATCAACGACGCCGTCTGCTTTTCGTTGCCGAGCGGGCTGGCGTCGCCGATGCCGAACAACCCCTCATCGGTCTGAATCCGCACGAGCAGCCAGTTTCGATCGGCCGTGTATATGCGAGCGGAGAAGTAGAGGGTCTCGACACCGGTGATTTTCATATGAAGTCCTTTACCTGCCTGGATGGGCGTAAAAAATAACGGGGTTCAGCACGCTGAACCCCGTCGTGTAGATTTATTTTCTGGAGGGGTGGGGCTCGCTCCGCCCTGCCCCCTCCCCCGGCAAGAGAGGCCAGAAGCACAACGGGTGAGGGAGAAGTTCTTCCAACTGTTAACGTTCCTGTGCAATCCCGCCTTTCGAGAGCCTCAGGGTGGGTTAATTCGCCTCATGGCGAGACCCAAAATAAAGGCCCCACGGGGCCTAGTCCCGCAGGTTGAACGGGATGTTCAGCTCGCTTGTGATGCCTTCGAACCAGTCGACGACCTCCGGGTGCAGCGGGATGCCGATCTCGCGGCGTTCCTTTTCGGTCTCAACCTCCATCAATCCGGCGTAAACAACACGGTCGTGACCCGGCGCAGGCTTCGTCTCGCGCAGCCCCTTCATCATGCCGTCCATGTCGGCCTTGAACTCGTCCAGCGGGACGAAGGCTTCTACGTCGTATGCGGCGACGAAGTGGGCGCGGCGTTCCCGTGTGGCTGCGCCGAATCCGGCGGCGCCCGAGAGCGGGCCGCACATGATGTCCACCATCACGCCGAGGCTGTAGCCCTTGTGTGAGCCCAACTCACGGGTGGAGCCCAGTGGGAGCTGCATCCGAACACCGCCGGCCTCGAATTCGGAAGATGCCGCTCCCTCCATGTCTGGGGAGCCATCGTCGTTTGCAACCCAGCCCGGCTGAAGGCCATGGCCGAGACGGTTTGCGAGCCCGATCTTATTCCCGGCGATCGACGTGGTGGCCGCATCAAAACTGAACGGCTCTTCGGTGCCCGTTGGGGCTGCGAATGCGATCGGGTTCGTGCCCAGCTTTGGCTCTGCGCCCCAGGTCGGCACCATCGAGTTGCCGCCTGCGGTGTACGCCGTGCCGATCATGCCTTCTTTCACGGCCATCAACGCGTGATAGGCCATCATGCCGGCGTGGCCCGAGTTCTTGATCGTGACCATGCCTACGCCGGTGTTCTTGGCCTTGGCGATGGCGATCTCCATGGCGTGCGGGGTGGTGATAATTCCGAGTCCGTTGTCGCCGTCATACACGGCGGTGGAAGCGGTTTCCCGGACGATCTTCTCTTTCGGAGTCGGGTTTGTCCGGCCGTCTCCGTAAGAGGCGACGTAGGCACGAAGCATGTTGGAGACGCCATGCGTATCCGCTCCACGCAGGTCTGCCTGCATCAGAACGTCCGTTGCAAGGTCCGCGTCAGTGTCCGGAACGCCCATTTTGAGGAAGATCGCATTTGTCGCTGTGGTCAGGTTTTCGATTTTCACGCGGACAGCGATGTCATCCGGGACCTGGAAATGCTTCAGCAATTCGTGCTACCTCTTTGCGACTCTTCGATGGTGAAATCAGGAATGAGCATCCCCGTTTCCTGATGGTTGGTTTCAGGTGACCTTGAATACGGGCACCAAACGGGCGGGATTGTAGCACCCGCGTGCGGGGATTATTTGGTTGGTGTTTTTGCGGGTCTATCGTCGACGCGTTGTAGGGGCGGACAGCGGCCCGCCCACGTCGGTCTTTCGAGAACCTCGGGACATCACCGGGGCGCACCAATACCGCGCGGGCGTATTGCCCCATACGCCACTACAACCTGGCCTATGGCCGCCGCTCCACCAAACCTCGCAGGTAGGACACCTGGCCCACGTGTTGCGCTGTCTCGTTGACGACACTTGTGAGGCGCACGGCTCGGGTCACGGGCGGGTCCCATGCCCGGTCGATAATCTCGTCGAATTGCTCATCGGTCAGCCCTCGGACATACGCCTCTGTGCGTTGGGCAACAGCGGCCTGGTACTCGGCAAGCACGGTCGGATTCGGGGGAACCAGCGCGCCCACCTGTTCCGATGTGTGACCGTATCCGTGATCTTCCAGGTCTGACGACATCCCCAATTTCCTGTCCCATCCGTCATCAATCCAGAGCTGGTTTCCGCCCTCCAGATGCGCGATGTGGTGATCCTGGACCCGGGTCAGATGCCATGCGAGCCATGCAATGGTGTTGGCCTCTGGGTCGGGTCGGTAGCATTGCTGTTCCACTGATAGACCGTCCAGGCCCGCGATCAGCCTGTCTGACATGTGACTCAAAGCGTCTGCGGCGAAATCTGCGATTTCCATTGGATGTTCCCTTTCCGGTTGGTTCGGAGCTGATTCGAGCAGTATGAGGTGAGGCATGGATTATCTTGCTGTCGTGAGTTTTTTGCATCTCGGTCCAGCGCACTCCAGTTTTCGATCCGTATCTGCGGCATCGGTGTCGTATCTCGTGCTGGTTGCGGTGGCCTGCGGTGGGGGCGACGGAAACGGTGATGTAACGCCCACAACTGACGTTCAAGAGACGGCGACGGCGACGGCCACCCCGATCGTGGCTACGCCGGTGATCACCCCAACTCCCACGGCCGAAGCGTCACCGACCGCGACTCCCGCCGCGATCCCGACCTCCACCGCGATCGTACGCGATCCATCCATACCGACTTCGACCGATGTCGGCTGGTCGAACGGGGACGTGTTCGTGGGAGGCACGTTCACCGTGCCAGAACTAGACCCGGGTGTAATTCGCGCTCCGACTGTGTTGCTGATAGCGGACGGCGGTGGCGCAGACCGTGACTGGTTGTCCACATCGATACCCGGCATCAGCGGCTCTGGACGGTTGCTGGCATCTGCGCTCACGGACGCCGGATACATAACGCTTCGGTACGACCGACGGGGCACGGGACGTCGCATTGGAGAGACGACGCCAGCGGACGGCGAAAACAGGCTGAGCGACTCGGTAGATGAGGTCTCCAGTGCACTCCAGTTCTTGAAATCACGCCCGGAGGTCGATCCCGAGCGTATCTACGTCGTTGCCCACGACGAGGGCGCGCTGCATGTTTTGCTGCGAGAAGCACAGGTCGTGGATTCCGGCTTGGCCGGGATAGCGCTTCTCGCTCCGAGCGCCCTGACGCTCAGGCAGCAGGTCATCCGCAGGCTCGGAGAGCTGACGCTCCAGCCGGAAGATGAGCTTACCCTGGCGAGTTTCGATGCGGCGATGGCGTTATTCATCGAGGACGCTCTGCCGGAAGGCGATCTCGGCCTATCGCCGTCAATGCAGGGGTTGTTCGAAAACCTGACCCACCCGTCGAGACTGCCCTACAACATTGAAATCTGGAACCTTGACGTTGTGTCACTTCTGCCTGAGGCCGCGCCCCCCCTGCTGGTGCTGATCGGCCAGTCGGATACCGAGGTGGACTGGAGCCTTGAGGGGCAGATGTGGGGCGAAGCTGCGTCCGATGGGCAAGACGTGGAATTTGTTTACCCGCAGAACGCTGACCATGTACTTAAATCGACTTCACCCGACGCGGTCGAGACCGGGTTCTCAACCTACAACACGTTTGGCCGGACACTGGATGCTGAAGGATTAACGGCGCTTATCGATTGGCTCAACCGACACTCTGGACTCTGAGCTAAGGCCTGATCTTTTGGATGGGATCAGCAAGTACGCGACCTAACCGGATGGGTGATGCGGGATCGTGTGCGAAATGGAACTCTGGTCGCACGAACTGAACTCAGATAACGGCATGGCGCCGTGACAGCACACGGAGGCATACGAATGCCAGACAAAACACCAGACACCAACCCCCTGACTCAACTTTCCGACGAACTGGCCGCTGCCGTAGAGGTCGCGTCACGGTCTACCGTCCTCGTGAGCGCCCGCAGGCGATTTCCAGCGAGCGGTGTGGCATGGTCGTCAGACGGACTCATAGTGACGGCCAACCACGTGGTCGAGCGTGATGACGAGATCGGCATCCTGCTCCCGGACGGCACCGAGACATCGGCCACCGTGGTCGGTCGTGACCCGAGATCTGACCTGGCGCTACTGCGTGTAGAGAATGTCGAGCTTGTTCCTGCTGAGCGGGTCGCTGCCGATTCCGTCAAAGTCGGACAGTTCGTTCTTGCGGTCGGCCGGCCTGGGCCGGGCTCTCCACAGGCGTCGTTCGGCGTTATCAGTGCTTTTGTGAGCCGCCGCCGGCGTCGCGGTGGTGCGCCACTGATTCGACCTGACCTGACGATGTATCCGGGTTTTTCCGGCGGTCCTTTAATGAACGCGTCTGGACAGGTGATCGGTATTAACTCGTCTCATCTCGGCCGGGACGGCGGGCTGGCGGTACCTTCAGCAACCGTAGACCGCATCGTGTCCGCGCTTTCCAGCGACGGCAGGATCCGGCGGGCATACCTGGGAGTTGCGAGCCAGCCGGCGCGCCTGGCCGCCGAGATCGAGGGCAGCGACGCCGTGTTGCTGGTCGTGATGGTTGACCAGGGGAGCCCGGCAGCGGATGCGGGCCCCTTGATCGGAGACTCGATGGTCTCTGTGGACGGGACGCGTGTCACTTCAGGCGAGGATTGGCAGGTCGCACTGGACGGGATCGACGTGGGAACCGAGATAGCGCTTACCATCGTTCGTGGCGGAGAGACCGCTGAGATAACGATCACCACGGGAGAGCGCCCACAGGGGTGACGCGAATGCCGGACAACAGATCGGCGAATCAAGACAACCACGTTGCCCCACCGGCCTGATGACCGAGTCTGAGCGAGGTAAAGTCGGAAACACCGCGCTGCGGGTGAGTGTCGTCGCCCGATCTCCGGTGGTCGAGTACGGAATTGCAGCGATGCTGGAGTGGGCCGGTTTCGCTGTCGTGGCTGATTCCGGGGACGGGTTTTCTGATTCCGTTTCGTACGCGGACTCTGGGATTAATCCGGACGTCGTCGTTATGGCCACTGTCCAGAGCGATGACATGTCCGGCCCGGAGCTGCATCCCGGGAATCGAGATATCCCGGTCGTGTTTATTACCGATGGCGCGCCAGAATTGCCTGCAAGGACTCGCGGGAGACGGCCGACCGCCTGGCTAAGGCGGGAAGCAGGCCGTGAGGAATTGGCTGCCGCCGTGCGGGCCGTTGCCGCCGGTCTCGATGTGTACGACCCCGGACTTGGAAAGGGCACCGAGGAGGACATCAGCCCGCCGTTGGACTCAAACCGCCCGACGTTCACTCCCATCTTCCCCGAGACTTCAATCGACGGTCTGGAGCCGCTCACCCCAAGAGAGGTTGAGGCGCTAGGTGCTATAGAGGGCGGTCTGACGAACAAGGCGCTCGCGTTCGATCTGGGCATAAGCGAGCACACAGTGAAGTACCACGTCGGTTCGATCCTCGCAAAACTTGACGTTTCAGGCAGAACAGAGGCCGTGGCGGTTGCCGCTCGCATGGGCGTGATCTCATTTTAGGATCGCTTCAACTCGCTGCTCGTACCGCTCTAGACCGCCAATTGCGGCATTCCTCGTCTACACTCGCCATCCCGAGATAGAAGTGCGGCGGAACACCTTGGGGGCGAATTCGTATCCGCCCACGCCCGTACTCCGAGACACTGGAAGCCAACAACACCGTAGGGGCGAATGAATATCTGCCCTAAGGCGGGCCGCTGCCCACCCCTACGACCCGCACACCAAACGATATATTTCTCACCCCAACAACACCGAGGCCGACATATGCCTGAAAACGTGAATCGCCAGTGGGTACTCAAGTCACGACCGGACGGCATGCCGTCCGAAGCGGACTTCGAGCTCGTTGAATCTCCCATCCCGTCGCCTGAGTACGGCCAGGTTCTGATTAAGAGCGTGTGGAACTCGATGGACCCCTACATGAGGGGCCGCATCACCTCTTCGCCTATAGGCGGCGTGATCGAATCCGAGGCCGTTGGGCGCGTGATGGAAAGCCGGCTGGACGGAATCAACGTCGGCGACATCGTGCGGGGGCGCATCGGCTGGCAGGAGTACGGGCTTCTTGATGTGACGTCGGCGAACCCCGTGAATCCTGACTACGGGCCGATCTCTACCTCCATCGGCGTACTCGGGATGCCGGGCCTGACGGCGTACTTCGGGCTGCTGGACGTTTGCGAGCCTAAGCCGGGCGATACCGTGGTCGTTTCTTCCGCATCGGGTGCCGTAGGCGCCGTTGTCGGGCAGATCGCGAAGATCGGCGGCTGCCGTGTCATCGGGATCGCCGGGTCTGACGAAAAGGTCTCGTACGTCGTCGACGAGTTGGGCTTTGACGCCGGCATCAACTACAAGGCCGAGAACGTCAGCGAGGCGCTCGGCCTGGTCGCGCCTGACGGCGTTGACTGCTACTTCGACAACGTCGGCGGGCCGATCACCGAAGCAGTGATGGAGCACCTTGCGATGTACTCACGGACCGTGATCTGCGGCCGAATCTCTGAGTACAACGAGTCCGAACCGTCGATGGGCCCGCGAATATTGCGTTACCTCCACAGCACCAGAAGCCGCATCCAGGGCTTCACGGTCAACCAGTACCCGGCGCAGTTTGAGGACGGCCGAGCTCAACTGGCACGCTGGGTGAAGAGCGGCGAGATCAAGTACAAAGAAGACATCATCGAGGGCTTCGAGAACTGCCCGAAAGCCTTCATAGGCCAGCTGGGCGGCGCCAACTTTGGCAAGCTGCTTATCAAGGTTTCTGATGAGTAGGAGGCTGGATGCCGCAAGGGCGGATATCTATCCGCCTTTAACCCCTCACCCCGGCCCTCTCCCGCAAGGGGAGAGGGGGCAAATGTTCATCTAACCAACCCTTCTTGTTGCTCAGAAACTACACATTGTCATCCTGAGACCGAGGCGAAGGATCTCCCGACTAGCCCTCCGACGCATTCGATATCGTCATCACATCCGTCCATGCCTACGAGGGAACATCAAAATGAGCGGATTCGCTTTGACCCAACAACACTGTAGGGGCGAATGACTATCCGCCCTGGGGTGGGCCGGCGCCCACCCCTACGACCTGCACGCTAGAATCACCCCAACCACCACAAAGGCCTTCACGAAATGCCAGAGAACGTAAACCGACAGTGGATTCTCAAGACCCGTCCGGACGGCATGCCTAAGGAGAGCGATCTCGATCTGATCGACTCGCCGATTCCAGAGCCGAAGCATGGCGAACTCCTCGTCAAAAACCTCTGGATGTCGATCGACCCGTACATGCGTGGACGGCTCCGCGACGGACCGTCATACGCTCCGCCGGTGGCGATCGGCGGCGTGCTCCAGGGCGAATCTGTTGGACGTGTGATGGAAAGCCGGCTTGAAGGCTTCAAGGCCGGCGACATCGTGCGCGGGCACATCGGCTGGCAGGAGTACGGCATCCTTGGAATCACCGGCGCGCACGCCGTGGACACCTCGCTTGGCCCTATTTCGACATCTATCGGCGTGCTGGGCATGCCGGGGTTGACCGCATACTTCGGCCTGCTGGAAGTGAACAGGCCTCAGGCGGGAGACACCATCGTCGTGTCCGCCGCTTCAGGAGCGGTCGGGGCCATCGTCGGCCAGTTAGCCAGAATCATGGGCTGCCGCGCCGTTGGAATCGCCGGTTCCGACGAGAAGGTGTCCTACATCGTTGACGAACTCGGCTTCGACGCCGGCATCAACTACAAAACGCAGGACGTGTCGGCGGCCATAGCGGAGGCCTGCCCGAACGGTGTCGATGGCTACTTCGACAACGTCGGCGGCGAGATTACCGAGGCCGTGATGCCGTACTTCAATCTCTACGCCCGGATGGCCATATGCGGCCGAATCTCCGAGTACAACGATGACGTGCCGTCCATGGGGCCGCGGGTAATGCGCTATGTCCATGCGGCGCAGGCGACGGTCGAAGGCTTCCTGGTGTTCCGCTGGGCCGACCGGTATGAAGAAGGTCGAGCGCGGCTGGCACAGTGGGTACGTGATGGCCAGATTAAGTACAAAGAAGACGTTGTCGAAGGGTTCGAGAACTCGGCAAAAGCATTCATAGGCCAGCTCGGCGGAGCGAACTTTGGCAAGCTGCTGATCAAGGTTTCTGATGAGTAGAGGGTGGACCCGAAACTAACCACCCCCTGACCCCGTCCGACATTAGGAGGGGGCAACAAAAGCCTCCTCCCTGGGAGGCTAATCGTTTAGAGGAGATCTGGAGGTGGGTCGCGTCACGTATCCTCGCTCCCCATTTCCCGAGTCATACAACGCCACGTTCCGAACACAAAAAGGCCCGGAGGCGATTCCTACCTCCGGGCCTTTCTCATGCCGGTCACTTGTCGCCAGAAATCAGGCTGCGCTAAACGCGGCGACCATCTCGTCCGTCGTCTGCACGGAACTCGCCATCATTCGGAAGTTCAGCAGGGCGGCCTCGTAGCCGTTCCCGGCTGAGTACTGGTCGTTCCCGGTCGAACGGGACAGCGAGCTGGTTGGGTGCGTGGTCACGTTTGTGGATATAACCGTTGGTCGCAGGATAGAAACCGAGTTGCGGCAGACTGAAAAGATGGCGGCACTCGGAAAACTGTCCGCCGGCCTGACCCATGAGCTGAACAACCCGGCCGCCGCGACCGGACGCGCATCTGGCCTGCTGGGTGAAGCGCTGGTTCAGTTGCAGGCGGCCAACGTCGCACTGGCACGCGCCGGCCTTGATGATGGCCAGTGGGAGGCGATCACCGAGTGGCATGAGGGACTGCGGGTGCGCGCCGTAGACGCTATCCCTGTGACCGGCCTGGACGCCAGCGACCGTGAAGATGAACTGTTGGGCTGGCTCGAATCCCGGGGAGTCGACGATGCCTGGGAGATCGCACCGGTTCTTGTGAAAGCGGGGGTGCGGAACGATGACCTGGACACCATTTCGGCTGAACTACCGGGCGGAGCAATAAGCAAGGCGGCCGGAAGGCTGGCGCGCTCCCTTGAAGCACAGGATCTGACCGCAGAGGTGGCGCTCAGCTCGGAGCGTATTTCGACCCTCGTGAACTCGGTCAAGTCCTACTCATATATGGACCAGGCGTCGGTGCAGACGATAGACGTTCATCGAGGGATCGAGGACACGATCACCATCCTCGCCTTCAAGCTCAACCAGGGCGTGGAAATCGTACGTGATTACGATCCCGATCTTCCGCATATTAGGACGCACGCCGGTGAGTTGAACGAGGTGTGGACCAACCTCATGGACAACGCCATCGGAGCGATGGACGGGTCCGGGATTATCACGATCAAGACCTATCGCAAGGGTGACAAGTTGACGGTCGAGATCGGCGACAACGGCCCGGGTATTCCGGAGTCGGTCCAGTCCAAGATCTTCGACCCGTTTTTCACGACCAAGGACGTTGGTGAAGGGACCGGAATGGGACTGGATGTGGTGCGCCGCATTATCACACAGCGCTGCAACGGCGAGATAGATTTCACATCAGAACCCGGAAAGACGGTGTTCCGGGTGCGCTTGCCGATAACGGACGGCGAAGAAGATGAGTAGGGGCGGGGTTTGCCCTGCCCGACGCCGGAACCAAAGGGATGTTGTTGCGTACTGTTTGCCCCTTCTCCCCTTCGTGGGAGAGGGCTGGGGGAGGTGGTATAAATCCCAATTTGATAGCCATACACTGATCTTCACCGTCTATGCCATCGAATACGATGCTCAACGCACCGCCCTCGCCGCCACGGCGTCGTACGTCATTCCCGGGAAGTCCTCCCTGAACCCCGCGGCGGCAAGCAGCTTCCGGCCATCGCTCTCGAGCACCGGCTTGCCGTTCCACTCACGTACAACAACCCGACCGCTCATCCCGGCCGCCGCCATCCGCCGATCGCGGAACGCCTTGAGCGCCGCCGGAACGCGACGGCGTAATCCCAAGTTCGTCGTTGCCCTTAGACGTGCGCCGTTCTCCTCCACCAGCAGCACCGGATCGCCGCCGGACATTACGACGTAGTTGCCGGGCCGGCGTGCTGACAACAGCAAGATGGAGGCTTCAGGGTCCTCGATCGCTTCGACCAGCGTCCGGTCCATTACGTATGCCGGGTCGCGCAACGAAAGAACGGACGGCCCCCTGGAGGTTCTGGGTGGCTTTGCACGGAGGTCTTCGACCGCGGACGGCATGGCGAACTGCAGGCCCGGAAGACCAGCCACAAAATATCCACGCCTGGCCGCGCCACGTAGCTCCATAAGACTCAGGGCCGACACGATCGGTCCCCATGCCCAGTCACCGTTTTCCAGATCGATCGTCTGCCGGCTGACGACCCCGTAACGCTCTAGTAGCGCGCTTGCCCGCGCCCGCGCTCGAGACCCGGCATCAACCTCCGGACCCAGTACTGCATATCGCGTCGTCAACGACCATCGAGCCTCCGGCGGCAGAGCCAGCGTCGCTTCCCGGACCCGGCGTGCGGCGTCCCGGGCACGTGTGGATCCCGATCCCCCGCCCCGCCTGCGTCCGCCGGATCGCCGCGCCATGCTGCGGAATCCCCCGTCCGCCCGACGTGCCTCCGGTATCACTGGCGAGTCTTGCAGGTCCGGTAGCAGCCCCATCAGCGCCATCCACGAATCGGCGCTCGCCAGCCCGCGGAACGCGAGATCCCGAAGCGCGCCCCGAAGGTCCATCAGCGACAGACCGCTTAGCGCCGAGCGGAGGTCGGCCGACGATGCGACACCTTCGTTGGCCAGGAAGTCGTAAACACGCGATACGTGATCCGGCAATCCGACCGGCTCGCTTCCGATCGACGCCAGTTCATCGTCGGACAGATACAGGCGGCCTGAAGCCCGGGGCATCACCCGGACCCGGGCGGCGCCATCAACATCTGGCTGCATCACCCAGACGATCTCGCCCTCGCGGAACAGCTCGTCCAGTTCACCGGCCGAAAATTTCTGCACGCGGGACGGCAACACCAGAGCGCTCAAGTCGGACGCCGGAAGGGCCAGCCCTCGGAGCGATTCAAGTGCGTGTCTGAGGTCCGTATTGCTGCTGCTAGAACGGCCGGACGTTATCCCCTGTATTCGCATCACGTTCTCCTGGAACGCGATCGGCGATACCGGGGTCACTTCGGCACGCGTGAGGCTGAGCGTTCGGGCCTGTATCCGGGCCAGGTTCGCCTCGTCGGCCCACTCGATCACCCCGCTGCCGCCGGACTCCTCCGAGAAATATCCGGAGAGCGCCTCGCCGTTCTCGGCAAGCTCATCGACAACCGCCTGTATGTCGTCGCTTGTCCACGGGTATCGGCGCTGAATATCCAGGAACGAGATAGGCCCGCTTCTGGCCAGCAGAGCCCTTAGCGCTGACCGTAAAACGCCTCGATCCCCGGAGCCGGTGAACACCGCTTCGTATTCAGGAGCACGGGCGGTGATGACCCATCGCATTTCACCGTCCGGTAGCGCCAATTCTCGAACGCGCCCGGACGACTCAAGCTCACGCAGCCAACCCAGGGATTCGGAGGCGTCTACGTCGCATCTGTCGACGATCTCGTCCGCCGTAAGATCGCCCAGCTCCTCCAGCAGCTGAGCAAGCTCGTCGCGTGAACGCGCCCGTGAACCGGCGTGTGTGCGTGCGACCGCGCCCGTCACCTCTTCCACAGCGTCCGGCCGCAGCAGCCCGGCGAAGGACGGGTCTCGGAACAGCGCGGCGAGGGCGGCGCGATCGAGCTGGAACGCCTGAAGTGAGCGCTCCGCCTTTGGCGCATCCCACTCGTACATGTACAGCTCGTTGAAATCGAAGTTCAGAGCCTGTGCGACGGGTGAAGGCATCTGGCTAACGAATGTCGTTACGTTGATCTCGCCCGACTGAACTCGCGCAACCACCCGTTCCAATGCCGGCATGTCCATCTCGTCTTCAAGCACATCTCGGAACGTCTCGATGAGGATCGGGAAGTCCGGGATGTTGCGGGCCACGGCGAGCAGATCCCGGGCACGAAGTCGCTGCAGATAAAAGGGCGTTCGGCGTCCACCGGCGCGACCGGGCATCAGCAACGCCCGCTGTGCGTTACCGCGGAACCGAGCGGTAAACACGGCCGAGTCCACCAGACCCGCGAGCACACGCTCCCGGACATCGTCGACATCCAACTCGGTCACGATATCCGTCGGCAACGGCGCGTCTGACTCCGGCACACGCAGCAGGATTCCGTCGTCCCCGACCTGCACCTCGGGATCGACCCCGGTGCGCTCCCTGAGTGCTGCCGCCAGTGCGATCGACCAGGGCGCGTTTACACGTCCGCCAAACGGCGAGTGGATCACCATGCGACGATCGCCTAGCGCGTCCTGGTAGGTCTCAACAAGTATGGTGCGGTTCGACGATATCGCCCCCGCGGCGCGCAGCTGCCTGCGGACGTAGCCAAGGGCCTGACGCGCCCCGGCGTCGTCCAGGAAGTACTCATCTCGAAGCCAACGGATTATCGACGGTGGGTCTTCTTCGGTGTGGACATACGGGGTAACGCGTTCCGCTATCTCCGCCCGGAACGCGGCTAGACTCACGCTGAGATCGTGCGGCCGCCACGGGTAATCGCCCTTCCAGAACGGCATGCGCGGCAGGGCTCCGGGCGCGGCTTCTACGGTTATTCGGTCGTCCTGAATTTCCGACACTCGCCAGACCTGGCTGCCCAACAGAAACGCGTCGCCGGGATGCGTCTCGAACACGAACTCCTCGTCCAGTTCACCGATACGGGTCGTACCGTCGCCGAGATACACCGGAAAGCCGCCGCTGTTGGTAATCGTTCCTGCGTTGTTGAGCGCCTGAAGGCGGGAGCCGGGCAGGGCAAATAGCATCCCGTTCGCCTGATCCCAGTGGATGCGGGCGCGCAGGCTTTTGAACAGGTGGCGCGGGTACTTGCCCGAGACAAGCTGCAACACGCTGTCGAAGCTGGAACGCTGTAGGGCGTGATAGGCGTACGAACCAAGTGTTACCCGGTACAGGTCGTCGGCGGCCCAGTCCTCCATCGCTACCGACGCGACGATCTGCTGCGCCAGAACGTCCAGCGCGTTCTGCGGCGTGTACACCTCCTCGACCTGTTGATGCACCATGCCGTGCGCCACGACCGCGGACTCAAGGAGGTCTTCGTTGTGGGTGGCGTACAGCTTGCCATGGCTCGTCTGACCGACCATGTGCCCGGATCGACCGATGCGCTGCAACCCTCTCGTTACCGATTTCGGGGACTGGAGCTGGACGACAAGGTCTATCGTGCCGATGTCGATGCCAAGCTCAAGAGAACTTGTGCCGATCAACGCCGGTAAAAGACCGTCTTTCAGTTCCTCTTCCATCTCCCTGCGAGCCTCGTTGGACATGCTCCCGTGATGCGCACGAAATGGCCCGTCCTCCGCGCCGGATGCGAACACCGAGCTTGAGTGTGGGAACGATGGTGTGTTGGCGTCGCCCATGTCGTACCCGGCCTCTTCCATGTTGGTCAGGAGCTGGGCGTTCAGCCGATCCGCGGTCCGTTCCGCCTGTCGGCGGCTGTTGGTGAAGATGAGCGTGGTGTCGTGTCGCTGCACGTCCTCCAGGATCTGCGGGATCACGCCCGGCCAGACAGACCTGTCGTGTCCGCCGCCGGTTTTGATCGGCATGCCCATCACCTGGAGCGAAAGCTTCTTCGGGTACTCGGCATCAACCACCGTCACCGGCCGTGGCGAAAAAGAGCCGTCCTTCGCCATGCTTTGCCCGCCAAGGAAGCGCGCCACCTCGTCCAGCGGACGCTGTGTGGCGGACAGCCCTATGCGCTGAAAACCGGGCGATAGCTGTTCAAGTCGCTCAAGGCTCAGCGACAGGTGAGCCCCTCTTTTTGACCCGCTTACGGTGTGGATTTCGTCAAGGATTACCGTCTCGACCGTCCGCAGAATGTCGCGGGCCACGGGCGAGGTCAGGATCAGATACAGGGACTCCGGCGTCGTTATGAGGATGTCCGGAGGCTTTTTGACCATGGCCCGTCGCTCAGATTGCGATGTGTCGCCGGTGCGCACCGCTGATCGCACTTCCGGAACCTTGACGGCATGGTCCAGCGCGTACTTCTGGATTCCACGTAGCGGCGCACGCAGATTGCGTTCGATGTCGTTGTTGAGCGCCTTGAGTGGCGAAACGTACAGCGTCCTTATGCCGGGCTGGCTCTTGCCGGTGGAATCGGTGACCTCGCCAGAATTCGAGAACAGACTGTTCAACGCCCACATGAACGCCGCAAATGTCTTTCCGGAGCCGGTGGGCGAGTGAATCAGCGTGTGTGTGCCGCTTGCGATCGAGGGCCAGGCTTGCGTCTGTGGCGGCGTCGGCTCTCCGACCTCTTCCCGGAACCAGTCCGCGACCCATGGCAAAAACAGCCCGAGCGCGTCGTCGCCCGGGGATGAACCGTCCTGTCTGGATAATTTCCGGTCAGTCATCTTCCTGATCGTTTACTAATCCGATTACCCGGTAGGGCCATTGCTGGTCGGTCGAATATAGACCTTTCGCCCGTCGATTCTGCCCGATGTGGCGCTCACGGTGAATTTTACCGACCCCGAAAAGCCTCAAACACTCTTCAGAGCGAACAGCGATGCGGGTGGAAAGCAGACCCGGCGGCATAACTTTCAGTTTCACGGCGCACACCCCGGCCACACCGTGGTCACACTGTCCCCAATCGCAACAATCACCCGGAATCCACCCGGAATCCACCCGGAATCCACCCGAATCCTACCTGCTGCCACCCGTTTTTGGCTGACCCAGCACCGTGACATCTAGGAGCCTGCATTGATCGGCATTGCAGAAACACGCAATGCGTTTGGACCGAGCGGTTCATTCGATTGAACCCCTCGGTTCGCATCACTATTACGGGGAGCACTACCGTTGATTTATACCGGTGAGGCAGGTCCTCCTGGACGGCCCACCAAACGGCGGAAAGCTCATATCTCAATGCGAAAACTGATTAATCGCATACCGAAGCACTATCTGGGTTTCGTTGCCTTGCTATTCCTGGTCGGAGCGACTGCCTGTGAGCAGTTGATTCAGGAAGGCGCACGTGAGGCCGCAGAGTCCGGACGTGAGATCCGCAATCTCAACGACGCCGAGATCCGTCCCTTACAGGACAGGATTGAGGCTATCCAGTTCGACCAGATCGAGCCACTCCAACGGGAAATCGAAGACCTGAATCGTGAGATCGAGAGGATCCAACGACTGGTCATCGAGCCGCTCTGGAATAACGTCCAGGACCCGTGGTCTCCGGGTGGCGAGCTTTACGAAGCCCAGGAGGCGCTTCAGAGGCAGTACGAGTTACTGGACGAAGAGTACCGTCGGATTGAGATCGATCAGCGTGTCCTCGAACGTGAATACCGGGACTCCACCGATACCCTCGGCGGTTTTGACCCGCTCGTGAGGCAGCAGGAAGACAAGAGATACGACCTTCAGCGGGAGCTGGACCGTCTTTACAGGTTCGGGCAGGACCCGATAGACGAGGTCTGGAATCAGGTGAACTCGCTTAACTCGAACCCGGGCGGGACGTGGGATTCCAGCCAGTTCGAGATCGATCAACTGAACAACAAGGTCGTCGGCCTCTACGACGAGGCCAACTGGCTTCAGTCGGATTTGGACAACAGGATTCGTGAGAAGGAAGACCTTCGGACAAACGTCCAGAACGAACTGAACGACCACCATTCATTCGGTCGGTTTGAAATCGATCCGATTTTCGCCGAGATATTGCGTCTTGAGAACGAGCTTACCGAAGGAACGGTAGTCACCGTTTCAGAAGTCGCCGGCTCATCTGACGAAATAGACGCACTCCGGGCGGAACGGGATGACCTGATCAACGCGCTTAGCGCTGACCTGGCGCAGCTTGATGCCGACATATCGAGCGCAGTCCTTAATCGTGACGACGCGGCGGCCCCGTATCAGGCAACGATAGATGCCAAAAACCAGGAGATCAGTCTCCTGTCTACATCGACCACGACCGACACGACGGCATCGTCCACAACCGAAACGACGTTGACGGACAACTCGGCGCAGATCGCAACACTCCAATCTGAAATTGATCAGGCGGTATTGGACCGTGACGCCGCCGTGGCGCCGCTGAACGAAATCGTGAACGCACTTCAGGCAGATCGAGACGCACTGTCCGCTACACGACAGCCGACGATCGACGAGCTCAACACACAGATCTTCGAACTCCAGAGCGCTGAAGTTGAGACGGTGACCACTACGTCTATCCCGGAGGGAGTCACCGAAGAACTGATCACGCTCCGGAACAAGCTAGCGTTGCTAGAAGAAGACTTCAACGCAACGACCGACAAACTACAGGGCTTGCTGTCGTCCATCGAGAACGAGTTAAACGAGCTCTACTCATTCGGCAATGCACCGGTGGAGCAGATTTACCGGGACATAGAGACGATCAACGCCCAGATCACTGACTACCAGCGGGTTTCCGAGCAGGATCAGCTTGAGAAGAATGACGCCGTTAACTCACTTGCCGCACAGGCAGAGATCCTGCAGAACCAGCTGAACGCAGACATCCGATACTTCGAAGAGCAACTCTTCAACATCGACGACGAACTTCAGCGACTCTACCGGGTCAGTAATGACGATAACTACGATAGCCAGATCGTATTCAACCAGGCGCAGCGCGCCCTTGAGGACAGGCGCTATGATCTGGATGACCAGCGCTGGTTGATTGACCAGGAACAGCAGGACCTGTACTCGAAGAACGTCGACCCGTGGCGGGATGTCCAGGTGAAAGCAGACCTGATTTACGCATCTGAAATTCAGCCACTACAGGACCGCATCGTTCGGATTGATGACGAGATCGGCTCCCTCTGGGAAGAGATCCAGTCGATCGAGCGGCAGATGCGTTCCGCCCGGCGAGGAATTGAGGATCGGGAACGCGAGCTGGAGGACAAAGCCTTCGACTTCCTGGACAGGATCGCCGATGGAGAGACGAAGATCGACGACGGACTTGGTTTCGACCCGATCGGTGAACCGTTCATAGGAGAGCCGTTTGACCCGATCAGCGACTTTGTGGACGACCCGGACGGACTCGGTGACTTTGACCCGTCGTTGATCACGGACGAGCCGGTACTTGACCCGGAGGTTATCGACGACACGACTGAGGCTCCGGTTAACGCCGATGGCACAGTTGCCGACCCGGTCGATGCTCCGGTTGATCCAGAGCCCACAGACGGAACGGTAACGACCGAGCCGGTAGTGGAACCAGTCCAGTAATCGCCAGTAATTAATAGAACACAACAGTAAGCAACGGTCTTCCGGCCTACCAGTCCCTCGTGTAGTGCCGGAAGCCGGGTCCCGGAACGACGCCCGTGGCTCCTCACTGAGCCCGGGCGTCGTCGCGTTTTTCGTTGACACTTTTTCGTAGCCACTGCTACGCTTGCACTTAGTCAGAATCGACGCATTGCAAGGCGGCGGTTCTGACTATTGTGGGGATGTAGCTCAGATGGGAGAGCGCTGCGTTCGCAATGCAGAGGTCGGGAGTTCGATCCTCCCCATCTCCACCACAAAGACATAAAAATAAGACGCCGTCCTGAAAAGGGCGGCGTCTTATCATGTCTGGGAGTGTTGTGCCGGCCGGGGTCGGCAGCCCATCCTGAGGCTCTCGAAGGGCGGGCATCTTACATAACTACGCCGAATTCAACGCGAACCGCTCGATCCGGGTAACGTGAGGCGCACCGATCGACCGAAACATGCCCACGAGAAGGGTCGTCATGCAAGTTACCTGTCTCACCGTAGATTGCCGGGATCCGGCCGCGGTCGCTCAATTCTGGAGTGAGGCGCCGGGCTGGGGCCCCGTTCACGTAAGTGAAAGTGGCAACGGTGCGACCTGCCGTCCTCCTGACGGTGGCGCTTATCTGGAATTTGTTCGAGTGCCTGAGGAGAAGACCGTCAAGAATCGGCTCCACCTTGGCTGCAATGCCGGCACGCTGGACGAGCTTGAAATCGAGCTGGCACGGCTTAAGGGTTTGGGCGCCACCATCGCGTGGGAAGAGGAGTTCCTGCCGGAGGTAGCGGCTCGATATCGGAACGTCATCTTGCGCGATGTGGAAGGCAACGAGTTTTGCCTGGGAGCGGGAGAGAGCGGCGGGTAGGTGGGGCGGTGAGGCACGAAAACGGTTGACCCTGCGCCCCGTTCCAACCAAACCCATCGCTACTCCCGGTACACCGCACGCCCCTGACGCCGTAAAATCTCTTGCGTGCCCCGGTAGCTCAGGGGATAGAGCGACGGTTTCCTAAACCGCAGGTCGTGAGTTCGATTCTCACCCGGGGCACCATACTTAACTCAATCGTGATCGGGAAGTGACGGAACAGCAGGAATCGTTTGAAATGACCGCCACATTGAC
>Ga0209554_1001339_pt1 | contig 18801 bp, 18 predicted proteins | sample MarorgKNORR_S2LV_5_FD_188221 | JGI IMG/M metagenome (GOLD analysis project Ga0209554, IMG submission 188221) | Marine microbial communities from the Southern Atlantic Ocean, analyzing organic carbon cycling - Bottom_A/KNORR_S2/LV (SPAdes) (version 2) | ecosystem: Environmental > Aquatic > Marine...
GAAGGGCAAGTCATCACGCTGAAGGACGTCCATAGCTCGCTACCCATTATGCGCACACAATCTATCTCTAGTAGGTGTGTGCGTCAAGCGGATAGGCATGGCTTGAGCTTCACCCGAAAACAGAGTTACTTGATTATCCTACTTAACTACCGCAGCTTAGTATCGGACAGAATTTCCTCTGTTAATATTGATTCTCAATTCAGCATACACTCATTTCATCCCGTGGCGAAGCAATAATCAGGTCGTTCTATCCTCGGCGATCAGCCGCACCGCTTGCGGATAAATTTGATGCTCGGCGGCGAGTACGCGGGCCGCCAGGGTCTCCGGCGTGTCATTGGCTTCGACGGGCACCGATTGCTGGATGATGACCGGCCCGGCGTCGACTTCCGCGGTGACATAATGAACCGTGCAGCCGGTCGTGCGGACTCCCGCCACCAGGACCCGGGCGTGGGTGTCGAGTCCCGGAAACTCGGGCAGCAGGGAAGGATGGATATTGATCAGCCGGCCGCGCCAGCGCGCGACGAAACCGGCTCCCAGGATGGACATGAAACCGGCGAGGCAGACCAGATCGGCGTCATGGGCGCCGATCGCCTCGGTGAGCGCCTGGTCGAAGGCGTCGCGGTCGCCGTGATCGCGGCGTTCGATAACGGCGGTGGGAATGCCGCAGGCGCCGGCGCGGGCCAACCCCTGGGCCTGTGGATTGTTGGACACCACCAGGGCGACGGTCGCCGGGAAATCGCGCCCGGCGCAGGCGTCGATCAAGGCCTGAAGGTTGCTGCCGCGCCCCGATATCAGGACGGCGAGCTTCAGCGCGGCCATGTCCCTTCGGCGCCGTTAAGGATTACCGCCGCTGCGCCGTCGGCGCGGGGCGTCAACACGCCGATGCGGTAGACCCGCTCGCCATGGGCTTCGAGGGCCGCTGTGGCCGATGCGGCGTGCTCGGCGGCGACCACGGCGATCATGCCGATGCCGCAATTGAATGTGCGCGCCATCTCGTGGCCGTCCATGCCGCCGGCCGAGGCCAGCCAGGCGAAGACCGGCGGTATCGGCCAACTGCCGGTGCCGATCACCGCCGCGGCGCCGCTGGGCAGCACCCGAGGCAGGTTGTCAAGCAGTCCGCCGCCGGTGATATGGGCCAGCGCCTTGAGCCCGCCCCCGCCTCGCGCCAAGGCGGCAAGGCAGGATTTGACGTAAATCTGCGTCGGCTCAAGCAGGGCTTCGCCGAGGCTTTTCCCGGGCTCGAAGGGCGCCGGACCGTCATGGTTCAGGCCCTGGTCTTGTACCAGGCGGCGGACCAGGGAAAAACCGTTGGAATGAAGGCCGCTCGATGCGAGGCCGAGGAGAATGTCGCCGGGCAGGATCGAATCGCGGGGCAGCATGGCGTCGCGCTCGACCGCGCCGACGGCAAATCCCGCGAGATCGTATTCGCCGGGGTGGTACATGTCGGGCATCTCGGAGGTTTCGCCGCCGATCAGGGCGCAGCCGGCCCGGCGGCAGCCCTCGGCGATGCCGGCGATCACCGCCGTGGCGACCTCGACGTCGAGCTTGCCGGTGGCGAAGTAGTCGAGAAAGAACAGCGGCTCGGCGCCCCGGGTGACGATGTCGTTCACGCACATGGCGACCAGATCGATGCCGATAGTGGTGTGATGCTCCGCCGCGAAGGCGATCTTGAGCTTGGTGCCGACCCCATCGGTACCCGAGACCAGCACCGGATTGCGGTATCCGGCGGCGGCCAGGTCGAACAGGCCGCCATAGCCGCCGATCTCGGCCTCGGCGCCGGGCCGCGCGGTGGCGCGGGCGAGGGGCCCGATGGCCTCGACCAGTACGGCGCCGGCGGTGATATCGACGCCGGCGTCCTTGTAGGTGTAGGAATTTTTGGAAATGCTGCCCTCGCTCTCGCCGCGATAGTCCGTTAGAATACGGCGCTTATGACGCTGAATTATGCTGCGCTGAACATACTGCATCGGGAACGCTTTGCAATGGCCGCCATGGCCCATCCCCGGCGCTTGGGCGCCCTTATCGTCCTGGTTGTCGTCGACTTGATGGCGCATCCGCCCGCCGTCGGCGCGGCGCCGCCCGATCCGGCTTTCAGCATCTCCGGGGTGGCTGTCGATGTCACCGCCGAGGACGCCGCCACGGCGCGAACCGAGGCGCTCGCCCAGGGTCAGCGCCTGTCGTTCAGGCGGCTGCTTGAGCGGCTCGTATCGGTCTCCGATTACAGCCGGCTGCCGACGCCGCCCGATCCGGTCATCACCGAGTTGGTGCGGGGCTTCGAGGTGGCGGATGAGCGGGTCGGCCCGGATCGCTATATCGCTTCGCTGACCTTCCATTTCAAACCCAAGGAGGTCGGCCGCCTGTTGCGCGATCTCAATATCCCCTACGCGCCCTCGGCGAGCGAGCCGATTATCGTTCTGCCGCTGTTTCGCGGATCCGGCGGCTTGATGCTGTGGGAGGACGGCAATCCCTGGCGCGCCGCCTGGGCGGGCCTGGCGCCGAGCAATAGCCTGGTGCCGGTGATCGTGCCGTTCGGCGAACTCGCCGATATGGAAATCATCGGTGCAGCGCAGGCCGAGGCGGGCGACCGGGAGCGCCTCGAGAGGCTCGTCGAACGCTACGGCGCCGGCGAGGCGATCATCGTCGACGCCGTGGAGACCGGTGTCTCGGACGCCGGCGGTCCCAGCGTGGCGGTCACCGTGCGGCGGTTTCAAGGGCGGAGCGTCAGGGTCGGCGGCGGCGCCTACGGCGGCATGATGGGCGACAGTCTGGAGACGGTGCTCGCCTTGGCGGCGGCGACCACCCGCCGCCAGCTCGAAGTCGAATGGAAGGAAGCCAACCTGTTGCGGTTCGACCGCGAGAGCCGCCTGGCCATCGACATTCCCCTGACCGGGGTTTCGGACTGGCTCGATATCCGTGACCGGCTGGCCAGTATCGCGCTGATCCGCAAGTTCGAGATCACCGCCATGTCGTCCCGCTTCGCCCGCGCCGTGCTGCATTATCTCGGCGAAGATCAACAGCTTGTCGGCGCCCTCGCGCGGAACGACCTGCGCCTCGTCCGCGAGGCCGATTTCTGGTTGTTGCACCGTCGCGGCGATGGCGATGGCGATAGCGATGGCGACACCATCGGCTTCGGCGATTTCACCTCGACGCTCGATACGATAGCGCCCTTCACGGTCGCCCCGCCGATCGTGCCCGGCGCTATCGGACCCGACACCATCGTGATCGAGTGAATCCACCAAACATCATCAGCCTCGGGCGATTGCTGATCACCCCGGTCATCATGTGGTTGATGCTGACCGGCTCGTTCGGAGGGGCCTTCTGGCTGTTCCTCATCGCCGCTCTGTCCGACGCCCTCGACGGCGCCATCGCCAAACGCTTCGACATGGTCACCCTGCTCGGCAGCTATCTCGACCCGATCGCCGACAAGGCCATGCTGGTCAGCGTCTTTCTGGTGCTCGGCAAGCTCGGCCATCTGCCGCTGTGGATCGTCCTGCTGGTGGTATCCCGCGACGCCCTGATTGTCGGCGGCGCGCTGCTGATGTGGAGGCTGGGACGGGCGATCCGCGTGAAGCCCTTGCTGATCAGTAAGCTGAACACGGTTTTCCAGATTGTCCTGGCGGCGACCGTGATGGGACTGATCGGGCTCGATTTTTTGTTCGATTATTCTACTGCTTTGGGCGTCATCGTGGATATTCTCCTGGTCATCGTCGCGGTGACGACGCTGGCTTCCGAGGCGAGCTATCTGGTGAGCTGGTCGCGCAGCATGAATGATGCGGAAGTGGAGGGCCATAAATGACAGCGCGAAGGCAAGTGGCGTTCTGGCTGGCCGGGATGGCGGTGTTCGGCCTGCTGTTGTTCCTGTTGGCCGATATCCTGCTGCCGTTCGTCGCCGGCATGGCGGTGGCCTATCTGCTCGATCCGATTGCCGACAGGCTGGAAAGCTGGGGCCTTTCGCGGACCATGGCGACCGTGGTGATCACCGTGCTTTTCATGGTCGTCACCCTGGGCGCGCTGTTTCTGCTGCTGCCCGTTTTGTACAATCAGGCGCTCGATCTTATCGGCCGCGCCCCGGCCATCGTCGGCGCCCTGCGCGACTATTTTCTGTCCCTGTCCGAGGGCCTGTTCGAGAGCCTGGCCCCCGACCAGATCGAGCGCGCGCGCGAGGCGCTCGCCGGGTTCACCGAGGAAATCGTCGGCTGGCTGCTCGGCTTCGGCGAAGGGTTGTGGCGTTCGGGACTCGCCCTGGTCAATCTCATCGCCATGCTCTTCATCACCCCCATCGTCAGCTTCTATCTGCTGCGCGATTGGGATCATTTGACCGCCCGCACGGACGCCCTGCTGCCCCGCAAGCATGCCCGGGTGATCCGCGAGCAGGCGGCCAAGATCAACGACACCCTAGCCGGTTTCGTGCGCGGCCAGGGACTGGTCTGCCTGATCCTGGGGCTGTTCTATGCCGTCGGGTTGAGTCTCGCCGGCCTCGATTTTGGGTTGATCGTCGGGCTGTCGGCGGGGGCGTTGTCCTTCATTCCCTACGTCGGCGCGATCACCGGCTTCCTGGTCGGGGTGATCCTGGCGTTTCTCCAGTTCGACGATCTCCTGCGGGTCGGCGCCGTGGCCCTGGTGTTCGTCATCGGTCAGCTGCTCGAGGGTAACTTCCTGTCGCCCAAGCTGGTCGGCGAACGGGTCGGGCTGCACCCGGTCTGGGTGATTTTCGGGGCCTTTGCCGGGGCCGCGCTGTTCGGTCTGGTCGGGGTCCTTCTCGCCGTGCCGGCAACGGCGGTGATCGGCGTATTGGTGCGCTTCGCCATCGAGCGCTACGAGACGAGCGCCCTCTACCGCGGCGACGGCGGCGATGCCGGCGACTCGCCGCCATGACCCAGCTTGCTCTCGATTTCGGCCATCGCACCGCGCATGACGCCGCGGATTTCCTGGTCACGCCGTCGAACCGCGACGCCGTGCTGTGGCTCGACCGCTGGCCCGATTGGCCGGCCCCGGCGCTGGTCATCCACGGCCCCCGCCAATGCGGCAAGACCCATCTGGCGCATGTCTGGCGGGCGCGCAGCGGCGCGCGGATCATAGCGCCCGACGAGATCGACGATGGCGCCGCGGCTGATGTTTTGTTGGGCTCGTCGCGCTACGCGGTGATCGACGGCGGCGATAAGGTGGTCGGCGAACGCGGCCTGATGCATCTCTACAACATGGCGGCGGAGCGCGGCGGCGGCTTGCTGCTGACCGCTGGATCGCCGCCGGCGCGCTGGAATATCGCTCTTCCGGACCTGCGCTCGCGGCTGGTCGCCGCCCCCGCCGTGGCGGTCTCGCCGCCCGACGACGGCCTGATCGGGGTGCTGCTGGTCAAGATCTTTCATGACCGCCAGCTCCGCGTCGGCGACGGCGTGGTGGAATTTCTCACCAAGCGCATGGAGCGTTCGTTCGAGGCGGCGGGATGGATCGCCGACGCTCTGGACCGCGAAGCACTCGCGGCCGGGCGGAGCATTACCGTGCCCCTGGCCAAGCAAATCCTCGATCGATTCGAACAACTCATACCAAGGAGCAATGATAAAGACCCCTAGAGACGGCTTCCCGTGGTTTTCGGCTAGGCGCGTTCGGCGCCGCGATGCGAGCCGCATCGCAAGGCGGGCGGAACGACGTCCAGGAAGCCTCGGGAAGCCGCCGCCTCGGTCGTGTCCGCTCACCCCTGGAGTGTGTGAGATCGCCTAACCGATGCTCAAGCATCGCTCGCGGCTTCCGACCTCACCCGGGAATAAGCGGACACGATCTCTATGGGCCTTTATCATTGCTCTTTGGTATTACACACGGAGAACGGAAATGGACCTCGGAATAGCCGGCAAGAAAGCCATCGTTTGCGCATCCAGCAAGGGCCTGGGGCGGGCCTGCGCCTTTGCCCTGGCGCGCGAAGGCGTGAACCTCACCATCAACGGGCGCAATAGCGACACCCTGGAGGCCACCGCCGAGGAAATCCGCGGCGCCACCGGCGCCGAAGTCACCACGGTGGCCATCGACGTGACCACGTCGGAAGGCCGCGCCGCGCTGCTTGCCGCCTGTCCCGATCCCGATATTCTGATCAACAACGCCGGCGGTCCGCCGCCGGGAGATTTCCGCGACTGGGACCGCGACGACTGGATCAGGGCGCTCGACGCCAACATGCTGACCGCCATCTTCCTGATCAAGGATACGGTCGACGGCATGATCGAGCGCTCCTTCGGGCGCATCATCAATATCACCTCGGCCGCGGTCAAGGCGCCGATCGACATTCTCGGCCTGTCGAACGGCGCCCGCGCCGGATTGACCGGTTTTTGCGCCGGGGTGGCGCGCAATACGGTGCGCCACAACGTCACCATCAACGGCCTGTTGCCGGGGCCGTTTAAAACCGACAGGCATCGCGCGAACTTCGAACATCGGGCGAAGATTTCGGGCCGTCCGTTCGAAGAACTCTATGCCGAGGGCGCCGCCAAGAACCCGGCGGGGCGCTTCGGAGACCCGGCCGAGTTCGGCGACGCCTGCGCCTATCTTTGCAGCGCCCAGGCGGGCTTCATCACCGGCCAGAACCTCCTGCTCGACGGCGGCAGTTTCCCGGGCACCCTATAGAAAAAATTCGCCTTCGCTCATGACCCGGCCGCCGCCGCCGATCCGGACGGTATCGGCGCCGGCGTCGTCCGTGGTCACGGTCACGGCGATCCGGCTGGGGCGGCCCATGTCGTCGCCCTGGTGAATGACGAAAGCCGGGCTCGGCCGGCCGATGTGGCGCAGATAGGCGGGCAGGGCCGCCGCCGCGCCGCCGGTCGCCGGGTCTTCGGCAATCCCGGCTCCGGGGGCGAACATGCGCATATGGACGATCCCGTCGGGCAGATCGTCGAGCGCCACCAAGGCGGTGCCGACCGTGTCGCCGTCGGGCGAGCCCGGCCGGGCGCGGGCCAGGGCCTGCCGGCTCACGGCGCCGGCGAACAGGAAATCCGCGCCCGCCGTGCAGATGATCGGCGCCCCCTGTCCGGCGGCCACGTCGCCGGGCGGCAAGCCGAGGGCAAGCGCCACGTTGTCGGCGTCGGGCGCGGGCGAGGCGAGAGTTCGCGCCGGTTGCGGCGCGGTGATCGTGGCCCCGCCGTCGGCCAGGACGACGGCCACCATGCCGGCCTCGACCCCCAGGGTGGCCGTCGCGCCGATGCGCTCCTCGCGCGCCAACACCAGGCTGGCGCCGACGGTGGGATGGCCGGCGAAGGGTAATTCGCGAACCGGGGTGAAGATGCGCAAGTCGGCGTCGGCGCCGTCCGATCCGGGCAGGATGAACACGGTTTCCGATAGATTGAACTCCCTGGCGATGGCCTGTATTTGCCCATCGCCGATGCCCGCGGCCTCCGGGAAGACCGCCAGGGGATTGCCGCCGAAGGCCTGGTCGGTGAAGACATCGAGGGTGATATAGCGATAGCCGGCCATCAGTCCGCCGCCTCCTCGATAGGGTCGCGCCGTTCGACCCGCAAACGGCCGCCCTTGATCGACAGGGCCAGCTTGCCGGCCTTGAGAGCCAGGGCGTCCTCGCCGAAGATTTCCCGCCGCCAGCCGGCCATGGCGGGGACGTCGGCCTTATTCTCGGTGGCGATGCGTTCCAGATCGGCGCTGCTGGCGATCAGCCGCTGGGCCACGTCATGGGCCTCGCATCGCATCTTGAGCAGGACCTTGAGAAGCTCGATCACCGGCCCGGCGCCGCGGGCCGGCGGGCGCGGTTTGGCGACTCTGGGGCGGTCCTCCTCGGGGGTCACCACACCGGCCTTGACCGCGGCGATCAGGCTCTGGCCCATGGCCCCTTCGGCGAGACGCCTGCCGAGGCCGCGGGTGCGGGCGAGATCCTCCACGGTAATCGGCGCGCGGGCGGATATCTCAAGCAGGGATTCGTCGCGCAGGATACGGTTGCGCGGCAGGTCGCGCCCTTGCGCCTGCTTCTCGCGCCAGGCGGCGACCTGGCTGAGCACGGCGAGGAAGCGCCCGTCCGTCGAGCGTGACTTGATGCGCCGCCAGGCGTTTGCGGGAAGCTGTTCATAGAGCACCGGGTCGGTCAGCGCGGTCATTTCCTCGGCGACCCAGGCGGCGCGGCCGGATTTATCCAGCTCTGCGGAGAGGCGCTCGTAAATGACCCGCAGATGGGTGACGTCGCCGATGGCGTATTCGAGCTGGCGTTGCGACAGCGGGCGGTGGGACCAGTCGGTGAAGCGCGAGGATTTATCGAGGCGCGCGCCGGCCAGCTTGGCGGCCAGGGCCTGGTAGGAAACCTGCTCGCCGAAGCCGCAGACCATGGCCGCCACCTGGCTGTCGAACAGGGGCGCCGGCACCCGCCCGTCGAGGTGGTGAAAAATTTCGAGGTCCTGGCGGGCGGCGTGAAACACCTTGAGCACCGAGGGATCGGCCAGCAGCTCGTAGAGTGGCGCGAGATCGATGCCGGGGGCCATGGTGTCGATGGCGGCGGCCTCGTCGGGCCCGGCCACCTGGGCGAGACAGAGAATCGGCCAGAAGGTGGTCTCGCGCATGAATTCCGTATCGACGGTAATGAATTCGGCGCTCGCCAGACGCCGGCACAGGGCGGCGAGATCCTCGGTGGTGGTGATCAGGGTGACGGTCATGGCTGCCTGTGATGGTGAAAATTCCGCTGCGACGCCGCCCCGGTCCTTGACAATGGGATGGCTTCCGTGTGCTTTACCGCCCGCGCGCGATCCGCGTGCAATCTTATACACAACTATACGGGAAACGGTGATGCATCGCTATCGGACCCATACCTGCAATGAATTACGACCCGACAATGTGGGCGAGGCGGTGCGCCTCTCGGGCTGGGTCCATCGCAAGCGCGACCACGGCAACCTGCTGTTCGTCGATCTGCGCGACCATTACGGCATTACCCAATGCGTCATCGACACCGAGGGCGCGCATTTCGCCGCCGTCGACGCGGTGCGGGTGGAGAGCGTGATCACCGTCACCGGAAAGCTGGTGCGGCGCAGCGAGGACACCGTGAATCCGAAGCTGGAGACCGGCGGGGTCGAAGTCGTCATCGAGGATTTTGTCGTCCAGTCGAAGGCCGATACCTTGCCCCTGCAGGTTCACGGCGACCAGGAATACGGCGAGGAAGTCCGCCTGCGATACCGCTTTCTCGATCTTCGGCGCGAGAAGATGCACCGCAATATCATGCTGCGCTCGGCGATCATCGCCAGCATCCGCGGGCGCATGATCGAGGGCGGGTTCACCGAGTTTCAGACCCCTATCCTGACCGCCAGCTCACCCGAGGGGGCGCGCGATTTCCTGGTGCCCAGCCGGCTCCATCCCGGCCAGTTCTATGCGTTGCCGCAAGCCCCCCAACAGTTCAAGCAGTTGCTCATGGTGTCGGGCTTCGACCGCTATTTCCAGATCGCCCCCTGCTTTCGCGACGAGGATGCCCGCGCCGACCGCTCGCCGGGCGAGTTCTACCAACTCGACGTGGAGATGTCCTTCGTCGAGCAGGACGACGTGTTCGCGGCCCTGGAGCCGGTGTTCGTCGGCCTGTTCAATGAGTTCAGCGACCACGCCGTCACCGGGCCGACCTTCCCGCGCATCCCCTACGGCGAAGCGATGTTGAAATACGGCTCCGACAAGCCCGATCTGCGAAACCCGCTGATCAACGCCGACGCCACCGAGGCATTCCGCGGCAGCGGCTTCGGTATATTCTCAAAGGCCATCGACAAGGGCGCCGTGGTGCGCGCCATCCCGGCGCCCGGCGCCGCCGCGCGGCCGCGCAGCTTCTTCGACAAGCTCAACGACTGGGCGCGGAGCGAGGGCGCCGGCGGGCTGGCCTATGTGATCTTCGCCGACGGCCAGGCCAAGGGCCCGATCGCCAAGCTGCTCGATAGCGACCGTATCGCGGCGATTAAAGGCGCCGCCGGCGTTGCCGCCGGCGACGCGGTATTCTTCGCCTGCGATAAGCTCGCCGCCGCCGAGAAGCTCGCCGGGCTGGCGCGCAGCAAGATCGCCACCGACCTCGAATTGATCGAACAGAATGCCTTCCGTTTCTGCTGGGTGGTCGACTACCCGATGTATGAGCGCAGCGAGCAGACCGGCGACATCGAGTTCAGCCATAACCCGTTCTCCATGCCCCAGGGCGGGCTCGAGGCGCTGGAGACCATGGACCCGCTCGATATCCTGGCCCACCAGTACGACATCGTCTGCAACGGTATCGAGCTGTCTTCCGGCGCCATCCGGAACCATCTGCCCGAGGTCATGTACAAGGCCTTCGCCATCGCCGGCTACTCGGCCGAGGACGTGGAGAGCCGCTTCTCGGGAATGCTGAACGCCTTCAAATTCGGCGCCCCGCCGCACGGCGGGCTGGCCCCCGGCATCGACCGCATCGTCATGCTGCTCGCCGAGGAGCCCAACATCCGCGAGGTCATCTGCTTCCCCATGAACCAGCAGGCCCAGGACCTGATGATGGGCGCCCCGAGCCCGGTCGATGACCACCAGCTCAATGAGCTGAGCCTGCGCATCCAGCTGCCGCTCAAGCTCAAGGGCGAGGGTTAGGGCGGGTTGCGATCGGGTTTCTGTAAATTTATTGCTTCGTGGAGTTTTGCTGGAACGCGATCTTGACCCGGTAGCCGAGCACGCGGGCGTAGTCCTCGATTGTCGCAAGGCGTGGCGAGCTACCCGTATTCACGCTTTCCAGGCGGGAAATATTGCTCCTCTTGGTGCCGAGGAGATTCGCCATGTCCTCTTGGGTGAAGCCCTTGGCCTTGCGCATGGCAATCATATCGCGCTTCATGGCATAGGCTGGAGCCACCTCGTCATAGGCCGCCTTCACATCGGGATTTTTCAGAGCTTCATCTTTGAACTCTCTCAATGTTGGCCGATCAGTCATTACTCATTATCTCCTTCATGCGTTTGCGCGCCTTCTCAAGGTGGGTCTTCGGAATTTTCTGCGTCTTCTTGATGAAGCTGGTCAGGATCACGATTTCCTCGCCCTTGAGGGTGCAAAAAAGCGAACGGGAAATACCCTCCTTGCCCTTCGCGCGGATTTCAAACAAACCCTTACCCAGTGGCGCTGTGTGGGGACGACCGAGCGAGGGTCCAAATTATTCGAGCAGTTCGAGGATATGCAGCAAATTGGCCTGTATTCCCGACGGCAGGGTCAAGGTCTCATCTTTGACCTTCTCGCTATAAAAGGTGACCGTCCATGTCATCTCACACTGTTATCAAAAAAGATAATATTAGTCGAGTGCTGATTTCTCTTCCACCCAAGCTCAAGGGAGAGGGTTAAGGCCCATTATAGACGATAGTGCCCAGTCCGCTGACGTCGTAGCCGCCTAGCTCTTCGGCGCGCTTCGCGAAGGCGGGGGCGCGGGTGGCGGCGAGGAGCTTCTGGAACGGCGGCTCGAAATAATCCCTGCGCCGCATGACCAGATCGTAGCGCTCGCGGGCCAGGGGGACGAATCCGAGCTTCAGTTGATGGGCCACGGCGGCGACGGCGACGCCTGCGTCGGCCTTGTTCTCGAGGATGGCCATTGCGAGTTCGGTCTCGTTGCGCGCCGGCTCGGGCGCCAGGTCGAGGTCGGACAAGGCGAGCCCGGCGCGGTCCGCGAGATGCTCGAGCAGGATCTGGCTGCCCGCCCCGGCCTGGCGGGGAATGATGCGGGCGCCCCGGTCGCGCAGGTCGGCGATGCCGGCCAATCCCAGCGGGTTGCCGGGGGCGACCACCAGGCCCTGATCGCGCCGCGCCCATTCCACGGCGACGACGCCGAGGGCGCCGAGCCTATCGTGCAGCAGCGGCAGATTATATTCACCGCTGGGGCTGTCCAACACATGCAGCCCGCAGATCGCGGCGTCGCCGGCGGCCAGCCGCTCGAGGCCGTCGAGGCTGCCGCCGGGAAGCAGGGCGAGACCGCATTCCGCCTGGTTGACGCACCATTCGAGCAGCGGGTCGTGACTGCCTGCGATGACCGGCGGCGGCACGGCGGGCGGCCCGGCGATACGGGCGTCGCGGCTGACCCAGTGGTCGATGAGATCGCGCGGAAACAGCCATTTCCCGGTGACCCGGGTGCAGGGGATGGCGCCCGCCTTGACCAGATCGTAGACCTTGCGTTGCTTGATGCGCAGATAGGCGGCGACCTCGCGAGTGGTCATCATATCGCCCATGGCGGCGGTCAGAGCAGCCCCATGCGCGACAATTCAGCACTGGCTCCGATAAACTCGATGAAGGTGGTGACGCCGGTCCCCAGGGCGCGCCTGAAATATGTCGCGGCGGCATCGGGATTGCCTTCGATCAGATAGTACTGGCCGAGATAGAAGAAGACTTCGACGGCTTTTTTGCGGCGCGCCTCACCGCTCAACGGCTCCAGGGTTGCCTGGACCCGCCGGGGGTCGGTCTGGCCGAGGAAGAGCTTGACGATGGGGCCCGGCCATGGCGTGGCGTCTATCTTGTCGGCGGCGCCCACCAGATCGACCATGCCTTTCTCACCGCCCCGTTCGCGGGCGAGATAAAGCCAGATAACACGATAGATATCCGCCGGGTTGGCGCGCAGCAGAATTTCGTAATCGCGCGCCGCGAGCCGGTAGTTTCCGAGATAGAAATTGGCGTTGCCGCGATTGTAATAGGCCGTCGCGTAGGACGGCCTGAGCTCGATCGCCTGATCGTAGTCGGCGACGGAGAGATCGTAGAACCCCTTGCCGTCATAGGCGATGCCGCGGCTGTTGTAGCCCGTCGGGTTGTCGGGGCGGAGCTCTATGGCGGAGTCGAAATTGGCCAGCGCCTCTTCATAGACCCCGAGCGAGCGATAGGCATTCCCGCGATTGATATAGGCTTCGAAGAAACTCGGATTGAGCGCCAGGGCGGCGTCGTATTCGGTGATCGCCTCCTTGAGGTTGCCGGCGGCGCGCTGGAGGTCGCCGCGTTTGCCGCGGATTTCGAAATCATTGGGCTCGAGCTTCAATGCCTTGTCGTAATCGGCCATGGCGAGGTCGTAGAAACCCTTTGAGATGTAAGCCAGGCCGCGGTTCTTGAAGACCTCGAAATCTTTTGCATTGAGGGCGATGGCGCGGCTGAAATCGCTGATCGCTCGATCATGCAGCCCCTTCGACAGATAGGCCGCGCCGCGCGCCTTGAAAACCGAGAAATTGGCCCGGTCGAGACCCAAAACGGCGCCGTAATCGGCGATCGCCAGGTCATATGACCCCTTGGCCGAATAGGCGTTGCCGCGATTCCGCAGGGCCTCGATATCGCCGGGGAAATTTCTGATAACGGCGCTGAAATCGGCGATCGCCCGGTCATTGAGGCCCTTGGCGAGATAGGCGTTGCCCCGGCTCTTCAGGGGCGAGTAATCACCCGGCGTGACCCGCATGGCGGCATCGTAATCGGCGATCGCCAAATCGTAGAACCCCTGGGCGCCATGGGCGTCGCCGCGCTTGTTCAGGGCTGTGAAGTTGCCGGGCTTAAGCTCGAGGGCGGCATCGAAGTCATCGACGGCGCGCTTGAACAGGCCACGGTTGCCATAGGCCGTGCCGCGTTCGATGTAATTTGCCGCCTCGTTGGGATTGAGCCTGATCGCGGTGCTGTAGCGGACGATGTCCTGACCGCTCCGGTCACCGCTTTTGCCGCCCGTCTCGGGGATGTAGAAGTTATCGGCATCGGCTTCGACGAGAACGATGGCGCCGTCGTATTCGTTGATGGCGTCCGCTTCCAATCCCTTGCCCTTGAGGGCGAGGTTGCGGCTGGCGATGATCGTCGCGTCGGCCGGCCGCAGGCGCAGGGCGCCGTTGTAGTCGGTGATCGCCCGGTCGTAATCGCCCCGGGCCCGATAGGCGTCGCCCCGGCCCTTGAGCAAATCCGCATCGCCCGGCCGCAAGTCATCGGCGGCGTTGAAATCGGCGATGGCATCGGAGAATTGCCCGGTGGCGTTATAAGCGATGCCGCGATTCTTGAGTAAGCCGAAACCGGCCGGCCGGCCGCCGTCGGCGGCGGTGCTGTAGTCGTCGATGGCCTCATCGAAACGCCCGCTCGCCAGATAGACGTTGCCCCGGGATTCAAGAAGCGCGAGATCGCCCGGCCTGATCGCCTCGGCGGCGTTGTAGTCGGCGATCGCCCCGTTTTGGTAGCCCTGGGCGAAATAGGCGTCGCCGCGGCTCTTGAGCACACCGAAGTCGTTCGGCTCCAGCCCGTCGGCGAAATCGTAATTGATGATCGCGTCGGTGAGCTGGTTCTTGGCGAGATAGGCGTCGCCGAGCCCCTTGAGGGTCTCGAAATCCCCGCCGTCCTGTCCCAGAGCGGCGTCGAAATCGCTGATTGCCCGATCGTATTGCCGGTTCGCCAGATAGGACTGACCGCGCCGCTTGAGCACGGAAGCATCGCTCGCTTCGAGCCTGAGGGCGTTGGCATAGGCCGCTATGGCGAGTTCATGGAGGCCCTGGTCGGCATGGGCCTCGGCATTCGCCACGAAATCGTCGAAGCCAAGCGATTCGGATACGGCATCTTCCTCGGCCTGATAAGCCGGCGCCGCCGACTCGGGCGTCACCGTGGTGACCCGCATCTCGGGCGCCACTTCTCGCGCCGCCGGCGCGGCGGTGTTTGCCGGCGTGGCGGTCTTCGTCCCGGAGCGGGCGACGGCTTCGCGGGCGATGGTCAGGTTATGTTGGATCTCGGGATCTTTGGGATTTATCGCCGTCGCGGTTTCGTAATCGGCGATTGCCCGGTCGGGGAAGCCCTGGGAGGAATAAGCGTTGCCGCGACCCTTGAGCGCGTCGGCGTGTTCCGGGTTGAAGCCGATGGCGGCGTCGAAGTCGCCGATCGCCTGATTGACCAGGCCGATCTCCAGATAGGCGAAACCGCGATTGGTGAAGGCTTCGAAATGATCGGGCTTTTTATCGATGGCGGACGTGAAATCGGCAATCGCGCGATCGTAAAGGTTAAGGCTGCCATAGGCCAGGCCACGCCGGTTGAAGACCTCGTAATCCCCTGGATTGAATTTCAGCGCGGTGTCGTAATCGTCGATCGCGCGCTCGAAGAAGCCCTTGCGCGCATAGGAGATGCCGCGATTGTAATAGGCTCTGAAATAATTCGGGTTGAGCTTGATGGCGTATTCAAACTCGACGATGGCGCGGTCGCGGAGGCCCTTGTCGTCGAACGCGAGCCCTCGGTTGTTATAGACGAACACCAGGTTTTCCGGGGACAGGCCGCCGTCTTCGATGGCCTTGCTGTAGAGGCGGATCGCTTCGTCGATATCGCCCGCGCTCTGCGCCTTGAGCGCCTCGCGCGCATCATCGAGGGCGTCGGCCCGCGCCGCCGCCGGCACGGCCAAGAAGATTATCGCGACCAGCAGCCAACGAACCATCGATCAACCCCGTTACATTTCTACCTCGATCGAATGCGCGCCTCGAGCAGCGCCCATGGGGGTTTTAGCCGGTTGGCGGCGGCGCGTCGAGCCAAGGCTCTTGCCGACGGCGGATTTACGCCTAGATTTGTAATAGTGCGAATCGTGTAACCCGTCATGGCGTCGGTGGTATAACAACTGGACCAGGGCGAAATACCGACGTTGGGGCTGATTGAGATGATCGATCCGTTTGGCAGGGAAATTACCTATTTGCGGGTGTCGGTAACCGACCGCTGCGACTTCCGCTGTTTTTACTGCATGACGGAAGACATGACCTTCCTGCCCAAGGCCGAGTTGCTGACCCTCGAAGAGCTCGACCGGCTATGCGGCGCCTTCATCGGTCTCGGCGTGCGCAAGATACGCCTGACCGGCGGTGAGCCTCTGGTGCGGCGTAATATGATGTCTTTCGTGCGCAATCTCGGACAGCGGGTGCGCAGCGGGATGCTCGATGAGGTTACCCTGACCACCAACGGCAGCCAGCTTTCGCGCTTCGCCGATGAGTTGGTCGATTGCGGCGTGCGCCGGATCAATGTTTCCCTCGATACCCTGGACGCCGACAAGTTCGCGGTGATCACCCGCTGGGGCAAGTTCGACAAGGTGATGGGCGGCCTGGCCGCCGCCAAGCGGGCCGGGCTGGCCATCAAGATCAACATGGTGGCGCTCAAGGGCGTCAACGAGGACGAGATCGACGGCATGCTGCGCTGGTGCGGCGACCAAGGCTACGATCTGACCCTCATCGAGACCATGCCCATGGGCGAGATCGACGGTGACCGCAACGATCAGTATCTCCCCCTGTCGGTGGTGCGCGGCCGATTGGCCGAGACCTGGAGCCTGTCCGACATCGATTACAAGACCGGCGGCCCGGCGCGCTACATGGCGGTCGCCGAGACCGGCGGTCGGCTCGGCTTCATCACGCCGCTGACTCATAATTTCTGCGAATCATGCAACCGGGTGCGGCTGACCTGCACCGGCACCCTCTATATGTGCCTGGGCCAGGACGACGCCGCCGATCTCCGTGCGCCGTTGCGTGCCAGCGAGTGCGACGATTTGCTTGTCGCCGCCATCCACGAAGCCATCGGGCGCAAGCCCAAGGGTCACGATTTCATCATCGACCGCCGCTCCGGAAACCGCCCCGCGGTCTCCCGTCACATGAGCGTGACCGGCGGTTAAGACCCAGGAGCAATGATTAAAAACTCTTAGAGACGGCTTTCCGAGTCGCATCGAGCGTCGTTCCGCCCGCCTTGCGAAGCGGCTTACATGGCGGTGAGTGGTCCGCGCCTCGCCGAAAACCACGGAAAGCCGTCTCTATGAGTCCTTATTTTTGCTCATGGGTATTAGGGAGCGGCTTGCGGGTATAGCCGGCTGATGATTTCAGCGATCAGCGCCGGGCGCTCCTCTCCTTCGATCTCGATGATGCAGCCGGACGTGACCCGCGCGCCGTCGCCATCGACGGCCTCGACGGCCTTGATGGTGAGACGCAGGCGCAAACGTGCGCCTACGCGCACGGTGTTGGTGAAGCGGATGCGGTTGGCGCCATAGTTGAGGCTTCGCCCGAGGTTGCCGATACGGTAGGTCAGGCCGATCAGGCGGGGCAGCAGGGACAGGGTGAGATAGCCATGGGCGATGGTGGCGCCGCCGGGCATGTCGCGCCTCGCCCGCGTCACATCGACATGAATCCATTGGTGATCGCCGGTCGCCTCGGCGAATTTGCCGATCATCGCCTGGTCGATCACAAGCCAGTCGCTGGGCGCGAGTTCCGCACCGACATATTTCGCCAGATCGAGCGGATTTTCGACGCTCAGCATTACTCGAGAATGATCCGGTGGGCGAATGTATCGCCGTCGGAGATGGTGATCTGGGTGAACCCGAGCAGCTTCACCAGGTCGAAGAAGGTGAGGAAATCCGCCAGGCCGAGCTCCTGGAGCAGGGGCGTCGTGCGGGCGATCGAGGTCAGTTGTGCGAGCATGGCGCGGGCCCGGTACAGGGTGTCGATGTAAACGTCCTTGAGCGCGACGATGATCAACTTCTCGGCTTCATCGCCCTTGGCGAAGATGACGAGGCCGGGCGCATAGGGCCGGCTCAGCATGTTCCGGGTGATGCCGATGATGAACCCCAGGCGCATCTTGCGGTCGGCGTCGGCGATGGTAATGGTAATGGTGCGCGCCGTATAGGTTTCGGTGGAGCCCGGAGGCGGGTAGTAATAGCCGGCGTGGCGCTCGGCGGCCCCGGCCGCCGCCGCCGGCATCAAAAGCATGATCGTCACACAAGCCGCGACGACTTTCGTCATATCCCAGGCTCCCGGTTTATTGGCCCGTGAGTGTGCGGTCTGGGGTGAATTTTGTCACCCGGCAATGAACAACAACCCTGGCGCGGCAGACTCGCGCGGGTATACTGCCGGTCCGGATAAGCTGCATAAATCAAGGGGATAACCCATGGCCTACGAGAAGGTTGCCTTCGTCTCCAGCGGTTCGCCAAAGGCCCAGGAAGCCTTCAAGCTGTTGTGCAAGCGTTACGGCGGCGCCCAGCCGGAGGAAGCCGATGTGATCGTCGCCCTGGGCGGCGACGGCTTCATGCTCGAGACCCTTCATGTCTACCTTGATCGCCAGGTGCCGATTTATGGCATGAATCGCGGCACCGTCGGCTTCCTGATGAACGAATACCGCGAAGAAGGCCTGATGGAACATCTCGACAAGGCGGCGGAAACCGTCCTCAATCCCCTGCAGATGATCGCGGAATGCGCCGATGGCACACGAGTCGAGGCGCTGGCCATCAACGAGGTCTCCTTGCTGCGCCAGACCCGGCAGGCAGCGAAAATCTCGATCAGCGTCGACGGCAAGCTGCGCATACCCGAATTGATCTGCGACGGTGTGCTGGTCGCCACGGCGGCGGGCAGCACCGCCTATAATCTATCCGCCCATGGCCCGATCATTCCCGTCGGCTCGGACCTCATGGCCTTGACGCCGATCAGCGCCTTCAGGCCCCGGCGCTGGCGTGGCGCGCTGCTGCCGGCCCGGGCCAAGGTCAAGTTCGAGATCCTCGAAAGTTACAAACGGCCGGTCAGCGCGGTGGCCGATTCCATCGAAGCCAGGAATGTCCACAGCGTGACGGTCGAGGAGCGAAACGACGTCTCCCTGACCATGCTGTTCGACCCCGAGCACAACCTCGCCGAACGAATCCTCAACGAGCAGTTCACACCGTAGAGGGTGAACCGCCGGTAGATTGTTAGATAATTGCGTTCCACTGGGGACGGCTACCTGATCGCAGGGACTCTCAGGCGACCGGAGTCGACCGCTCATATTCGCCGCACCATTCGCCGGATTGGGTAACCGGTCCCTTCAACCACTCGGGCACCCATCCTATTTAACGATATCAATAACTTAGCAACTAGAACATTTGTGAACATCGCAAAATGGTCACAAAAATG
>Ga0209554_1001341_pt1 | contig 18775 bp, 21 predicted proteins | sample MarorgKNORR_S2LV_5_FD_188221 | JGI IMG/M metagenome (GOLD analysis project Ga0209554, IMG submission 188221) | Marine microbial communities from the Southern Atlantic Ocean, analyzing organic carbon cycling - Bottom_A/KNORR_S2/LV (SPAdes) (version 2) | ecosystem: Environmental > Aquatic > Marine...
GATAGCCGTCAAGCGGCGTTGCTGCCGCGCCTGCTGTGCCGGGTATATTCACCAAGATCGCCGGGATACCTGCCCCCATGCGTGACGATGCATAGAGCGCCACCATAAAGGTCAAACCGGTTTCGGGGTCCATGGCGAGCGTCAGCGGCAACAATATGATGATTGTGTTTGCGGCACTAAAACCAGGGATTGCGCCGACAATCAGGCCCAAAAAAATAGCCGGCAGAATAATCCACCAAAAACCTAAGGTACGAACAAACATCTCACCGTAGAATGTTAAATCATAATCGAGTTCCATTTTAGAAGAATCCCTTCATGAAGTTTTCAAAGGGACCGGCCGGAAATCTCGTTTTAAAGGCGACAATAAACAATAGATAACCGCCCAGGGACAGAGACAGAGAGATCGCAAGAATAAAACGTTTTTTCTTCCCCTCGCTCAGCAGCAACATCGCCATGCTCAAAAACAAAAATGTCGTAATGGTAAAGCCGAGCGACGGCACGATAAATACATAGCCGACGGTGAGGGCCAATAGCCCAAGGCGTTTGGGAACGTAGGATTTCGGCCTGATGAGATTATCGAAGTTTAGTTCGCCGCCACCCGCCTTATAGGTGCGATATGACTTAATTAAAATTAACGCCACGAGCAGAAGGAGTATATCTCCGACAATGAAGGCTGCGACCTGGGCTGTCCAAGGAGCGTGCCAAATTGTAATAAAATAGTAGATTGTGAAAAATAATGCAGCGACAGGAATAATTAACTCGCTGCCAAGCGAAACTTTTTCAGAACCTTGAGCATCGGCATTTTCTGCCATCAGCCAAACTCCCCCAAATATTTTAAAAATTGGAAATGGGCGGCCCTTCGCATCGAAGTTCGCCGCCCATCGCCGATAGACTTATCTCAATTAGGTTCTTTTACCGGCGAGCAGTTCTCTGAACTCCGCACCAATCTTTGTGATGTTTTTTGTATACTCCAACGCTTGAGCAGCATCGCGGTAGCCAACGAACTCCCAAGGAGATTTAGTTTTCGCATAAGCCTTTTTAAACGCTGGATCAGTAAAAACAGCTTTCAAAGTGGCTTCCAATCTGCTGAAACGATCTGGATGTTTCGCTATTGCTGACTTCTTAATACCAAAAGCACGTGAACCAGCGATTAGCGATGGCATATTGCTTTTGAAGTGATCGTTCATGGTTGGTGCGTTATCACTCCGCCCTGGAAGCGGATTTTTGTGCGAGAACATCAACAATACTTTAAAGCTCTTCTTCCGGCTAACAATACCGCCTGATGGTAATGCCCCAAGATCCATTTCGCCGGTCGCTACTCCCGCGCGGGTATTTTTACCGCCCGACAATGGGATTGGATTGAACTTCGCGCCTGTGAGTTTACCCAATGCCAAAGCACCCAATGTTGCCGGGTGAGCCAAGCGGCTAACGCCAACATTCAGCGTCCGCTTTTTGCCTTCAGCAATGACATCATCAATGGTTTTAAACTTAGAACGACGGCTGACAAATATAATGCCGGGGTCGCTATCAACTTGTGCAAAATACTGGAATGTATTGAGATCATAAGTTGGTTTTTTCACCACCCAGTTGAGCACTTCCGGTCCCATATTGCCGAACAACAATTCATACATGTCGTCCTTGGCAAGGCCCATGTATTTTTCATATCCGACACGGCCTGCAGCACCGGGGAAAAATGTCGGCTCAAAATTGACTTTCAAGTAATTTTTCCAAACACTGGTAATAGAACGCAGCAAACGGTCTGCACCGCCGCCTTCGCGTGTCGGCACGTAAACCTTTATGTTGCGGTCTGGATAACCAGCGGCCAATGCATCGCTAAGTGGAAAACTTGCAGCCGCAGCTGCGCCAGCCACAGCCATAGAACCTTTAAGAATATCTCGACGACTTAAGCCAGAATCAAATTTGGGGTCGAATTCGTTATCGAAGTCCATAATATATTCCTCCCTTGGAATGTTTGATCAGTATTTTCTATTTTTTATGAAACGATCTTAGCTGCCGTTTTTACGATTTACCAGTGCACAAATACGTGAGTTCATCTACCCCCTGAAAATAGGCTCAGGTTGCGTCAAAAATGTGTGCAAAATCTGATAGGTCATCAGGTAGTTAATTTGCTGAAAACTGGCGTGGGATATGCCCGACATGACTTTGAACTGTTTGTCTGGATTGGGCAGCAGATTAAAGAATTTCAGCAAATCCTCCATCCCGGCAATGCCGTCCCATTGACCGCGCATGATCAGCGTCGGCATCGTCATTTTGATGGGATCAACCAGCGGCAAATTCTCACACATATCGACATAAGTGCCATTTGGAATAGAATCATCCAGTGCACAAATCGCCGCGGCGAAAGCCTCGACTACTTTATCTTCGGCGCAGCCCGGATGGTCGCGACTAAAGATCGAGCGAACAAAATCGAGATCAATTGGCCGACGGCGGTTGGCTTTAAACTCAGGCAGTTTTTTCTTGCGATTTTCCAGGGTCGGACTGCCCTCGCCGGTCCACACCATCGCATCAAGTACGAGCCGATCAACATCACCCGGATTGCGCTCTGCAAATAAGGCCGCACGTAATGCGCCGGACGAAATGCCGTACATGTCGACTTTGTCGACGCCGCGAGTCGCCTTGATGTAATCGATGGCTGCTTTCAGATCATCTGCGCCATTCGAAATGTTGAAGTGATCGTCTCGGTCTTTGTCGGATTTGCCGTAGCCTTCCATATCGACACACCAGCAATCAAATCCTTGGAGCGCGAAATAATTCATCGCCGAAGAATACGGCCGCCCTTCAACATGCAGATCGAATGTTGGTTGAGACGCCATGGAGGAGCCATGGACAAACACAATTGTTCGCTTGGCATCGGCAGGGCTATCGACATATTTTTCCCACAGGAACAGCCGAATATCGCCTTTATTGGTCCAGTGTTCTTCCCCGGTGACGTCCGTTTCCGGACGATCATTTTTTTCGCTCATCGGTAAACTCCAATGTTTTGGTATTTGGTATGTGTTACACCCTGCCAACTAGAATCGAAGAGAGCAAGCTCTTATATAAGACTTTGCGAAAAAAATACTGAGAAAACTAAGCAATCGTTAATTATCAACAGTTGATAATTAACGAAGTTGTGAATTTGTGTGAATTAAGTGACTGTCACTTAATTAACTTTTGACGTTGCGTTTTTAAAAAAAGCTTCAAATTCCGAGACAACAGAAGTGTCGCTGAACAAAACATCGCGCGATTCTTGAATTTTGGTGGAGATTTTTGCACGGTAAACTTCATCGGTGCCAAGTTTCAGGGCGATCTCGACATAGCTCTCGAGGCTCTCGGCAATCCAACACCCTTTTCCATCGTTTCATTCCCGCGGCCACTTTGTGCCAGCAATGTTCCCAATAGGTGAAGCGTATCGGCGTGTTCGGGATTTACGCGCAATATTTCGATATAGATTTTTTGGGCTTCCGCAAAGCGCAGCGCCTGATGATGTGCCTGAGCTTCGGCAAATTGTTCCTCGATATTCGGTTTTGACGAGGCCATTCGCAGGCCCGATTAAATCAAGCCAGACAATGGCGAGGATGGATCGGCGTACAACTTCTTAGGCATGCGCCCGGCCAAATAGGCAAATCGCCCGGCTTCGACACCGGCCTTCATTGCGCGCGCCATCTTGATTGGATCTTTTGCTTCAGCGATCGCCGTATTCATCAGCACGCCGTCACAGCCGAGCTCCATCGCAATAGCTGCGTCCGATGCTGTACCCACACCCGCATCAACCAATACAGGCACAGAGGATTGCTCTTTGATCAAACGAATGCCGACCGGATTTTGAACACCCAGGCCGGAGCCAATAGGGGCAGCCAAAGGCATGATGGCGTGGCAGCCCAAATCTTCCAGACGCTTCGCCATAATCGGATCATCACTGCAATAGACCATGACTTTGAAGTCTTCTTTGAGAAGGATTTCAGCGGCCTCTAACGTTTCAATCATTTTGGGATAAAGCGTTTTTTCATCGCCCAAAACTTCGAGCTTCACCAAATTCCAGCCGCCGGCTTCTCTTGCCAGACGCAGAGTTCGAACGGCATCATCGGCGGTAAAGCAGCCCGCGGTATTTGGCAAATAGGTATATTTTTTCGGATCAACGTAATCGATCAACATCGGCTGGTCCGGATCAGTAACATTGACGCGCCTAACGGCGACAGTGACAATCTCTGCACCCGAGGCTTCAATTGCCGCAGCGGTTTCTTCAAAATCTTTGTATTTGCCGGTGCCGACCAACAGGCGGGAGTTAAACACCTGACCGGCGACTTCAAAGCTATCATCGGAAGCCAGATTGGCGGTGCCTTCGGGCGCCCCGCCACCGATAAAGTGGACGATTTCAAACTTATCACCTTCGTCTATGGCAACATCGGCGTATTGCGATTTAGGCACGATTTCGAGATTGCGTTCAACAGCCACTTTACGGCCATCCAATCCAAGATTCCCAAGGAGTTGCTCTACCGTTACCGGTCCATCGATACTGCGATCTTCGCCATTGATAATTACGTTCATTGAATTTCCGTCATTTGTTCTACAAAAAGCCCTACTGATTCTGGGCGCAGTATGTGCCTGAAACAAAGAGCTTTCAACCCGATTTACCGGCAATTACGAGATTAAGAGTTCATTCATCGCTGTGGTTTAGAGTTGAAATTCAAGCTGTCCGTGATATAACCCGGTCACTTAAAAGTACCAAACGAAAGATTAAGAATGACTGATTCAATTTTAATATTGAATGGACCGAATTTAAATATGCTTGGGACGCGTGAGCCGGAGGTTTACGGGAGCCAATCGCTTGCCGATATCGAAGGCTTGTGCCAAGCGAAAGCCGCAGAGCTCGGATTAAATATTGATTTTCGGCAAAGCAATAGCGAAGGCGAATTGGTTGATTGGATTCAAACGGCAGCCAAAGACCACGAAGCGATAATATTAAACGCCGGCGCTTATACGCACACCTCGATAGCGATTTTGGATGCCTTGCGCGCATCCGGCTTGCCGATTATCGAAGTTCACCTCTCCAATATTTTCCAACGTGAAGAATACCGCCATACTTCCTACGTATCTGAAGCGGCAAATGGCGTGATCTGTGGATTTGGCAGCAAAGGCTACGAATTAGCGCTCGACGCCACTAAGACGTTGATCGATTAATATCCTTTATTTGGCGGGATTCTTGGATTTCCCAATTTAAATACCCACTTAAAGTACCGAATGCGAGACTAAACGAGACACTTCTGATGACCAGTTCTGATGGCCGATCGCCTGAGCAAATTAAGCTGACGCCTGAAATCATCCTGCGTGCCTATGCCGCTGGAATTTTCCCGATGGCGGAAAGCCGGGAAGACCAGGATTTATTCTGGGTCGATCCGGAAATGCGCGGCATCCTTCCACTTGATGACCTCTACATTTCTCGCAGCCTGAAAAAACGCATTCGCCAAGAAATCTATGAAATCAGATACAACAATGATTTTGCCGGTGTTATTCAGGGATGCGCCGAATCAACCAACGATAGACATGAAACCTGGATCAACAGTGAGATCATCCGACTCTACACTCGGCTCTTCCAAAAGGGGCATGCCCATACCGTTGAGTGCTGGCAAGACGATGAACTCGTAGGCGGTCTTTACGGCATAACGCTGCAAGGGGTCTTTTTTGGCGAGAGTATGTTTTCGCGCAAATCAGATGCGAGCAAAATCGCGCTCGTACATCTCGTAGCGCGGCTTGTCGAAGACGGCTTTACACTTTTAGACACCCAATTCGTGACAGATCATTTGGAGAGTTTGGGAGCCATAGAAATTCCGCGCGATCAGTATCATGAAATGCTCGATGAGGCCCTGTTAATCGATGCTACATTTAATGCCAAAGGCCCAGAAGACATGCATCGCGCCTATGTTGATCGGCTTTTAAGCTAGGCAACTTTTGTTATTTCGCTTGCTTAATTAATCTGAGATAAACCTGTTCCAAGTTTTCGGTGAACCGAGCAACATCAAAAAGCGGTTCCGTTTTCAAGTTTTCTTTCAACTTGGCCTTTAAAGCATGCTGTTTTGCGTCATCGCTCGCAATCTCGACCGCCCTTGCGATATAGGAATTAATATCGGGACAGATCATTTCCGGCAAACCGACAGCCCGTAGCATCGTTTGCGATATCCGCGACGGGAAACGGTCACCGGCGACGGCCAAAACAGGCAATCCTGCCCACAAGGAATCAAGCGCCGTCGTTGAGGCATTGAGCGTCAATGTATCCAGAAACAAACAGGCATGCTGATGGCGGGCCAGATGATCAACCTTATCAGCAACTCGATCGGCAAATATTATTCGCTCCTCTGCTACACCCAAACTGTCAGCCCGGGCTTTCAAATTTTGAATCAGAGAAGGCCATCCTCTTTTTGACGATAGCCACAAAACACTCTCCGGCACTTTGCGTAATATCTCCATCCAGGCATCAAATACTTCTTGGTTTATTTTTTCTGGATTATTAAACCCACAAAACACCGGACCTGTCTCCGGTAATTTAAAATGAGCTCGACGCGGCACATTTTCACTAATCGGGTGCGGAGCGGCGCAGTGATAGATATCTGGAAGATCGACAACAGTGTCTTGGGTATGATTTCGCTCCGCCTCCGGCAGCACAATCTGATCGGCAATCAAACCATCAATGTAGGATTGCCCCACCCCGCCAGCATGGCCCAGCCAAAACAATTGGAATTGCGCCGGACGATGCGCCTGAATACGAAGCCCTTTGGAACTCATAAACCCATCCAAATCAACGAGGATATGAATGCCTAATGCGTTGATCTGTTGCGCGGCCTGTTCGGGCGGCACTTGCCCTACTTGGTGAAATTCATCAAAGTCATTTTTTAAATTATCGGCAAAGGACTGACGTTCCGCCGTTCTATCATTCAGCGAAAACCCGAAAATTTCAAATCGGTTGCGATCATGCGCTTGGAACAAGGCAGATGTCACATGACCAACCGGGTGGTCACCAAAATTGGAGGACATATACCCAACACGTATTTTTTGAGCAGGTTTGTCGAACGATAAGCCCGGATCAACCGGCGTCACCAAGCTGTCAATTCTGGAAGTTACTTCACCGAGCAATTCGGCTGGAATTTCGGTAAATAGATTTTGGTAGGCGACGCTCGCAAGAAACTGCCAATCGGTGGTTTTCCCGATCATCTTGGGCAAATTTTGCACGAGATTTTCATAATGCAACGTGACCGCCTCGAAATCGCCCGCACCCTGCGCCAATTTCAAAAGCTCGAGATGAACGCCCGCATGATCGGGCTGGAGTTTGCTGGCTCGAAAAAAAATATCTTTCGCTTCGTTCCAGACCTCAGTGGCGATCAGTACGTTGGCCAAATTCACCAGCGAGGCAAAATCATCGGGCTGAAGTTCAAGTAAAGTCCGAAAGCAAAATGCCGCTTCTGCAAATTGCTTGAGCTCTTTATAGCAGACTCCTAAATTTAAAAGAGCCTCGGCATGGCCAGGCTCACGCGTCAAAACGAAATCAAAATTCTCAATGGCCGCTGAAACATCGCCGAGCTCATACAGCGCGGTCCCCAAATTATAGAGAGGATCAATTGCGTCCGGCTCAGCCTCAATCGCACGGCGATAAATTACCGCTGCTGCTGAAAACTTTCGTTGCTGATAGAGACTGTTGCCAAAATTGTTGAGCATTTTAGCATTGACCGGTTCGATATCCGTGGCCTGTTTGAGATACGCTTCAGCCTTTTCTCCTTCACCGGATTGAAGTGCAACGACGCCCAACATGTGCAAAGCGCCGCTATGGTCAGGCCAGATTTCATGGACTTTATTATATACAGGAATGGCCGCATCTGTATCACCAGAGCGATGCAATTCGACGGCTTCGTCGAAAGCTTTTTGGAGCTCTTGCTGGTCGGCATCCTGAGACGTCATTTTCTCAGCAAATCTGCTTCATCGTTATTGCAATCCACCACCCAGACATCATAGACGGGATGTTCCATCGCAGCCAAAGCCGGACTGGAGGCAAACATCCAGCCACGATAAACACTGACGGCAGGCTCGCCTGGCCGCACTTCCCAGACATCTAAAAAAGCCGCACTTTCAGGAGTTTCTTCGGGCGGGCGCTTGTCGCAGGTACGGGCAATTATCTCCAAGGTGCCAAACTTAACCGTCCGGCCAATCGGTGCGGTGAATGTTGAAACCCGCGCCGTCACTTTATCCAGCCCTTGCAAGACAGCAGTCGCATATTGGGCCGCGTCGACAGAGGAAATGCCGAACGCCAAAACCACGCTCAATAACAGCGCATATTTAAAGTGATCGATCATCGAGAGAATTAATATCAGGATGCCAACCGTCCAGCAAATGATATGGCCAAAGACGAAGGCCTATTTCTTTTTATTATCGCCGCTGGTCGCAAGGAATATGATCTCGCCAACCTGATCTTCCAGCGATTTAAAATCTTCTGTCTTGTTAATTGAGCCACCTGGTTGGATATAAGACTTTGATGATCCGGGCCGCAAACGAACATATTTTCCGCCGATCATGCCTTCGCTCGCTATCATCGCAACGGTGTCTTTCGGCAGCTTTACCGACGGCTCGATCGATAATTTTATGACCGCATCGTAGGTTTCAGAATCTAGTCCACTGGAAATTACCGTGCCGACATTGATGCCACTGATCCGCACGTCGCTGCCTTTTTGAAGGCCGCCAATTTTGGCGAAAGCAGCCGACACGCTATAGCCCTCGACGGCACTAATCTGAGCGGTATTGACAAAGAAATAGAGGAATACCATCGCAACAGCTAAAACCATGCCGCCCATAACGGTCTCTGCGAAATTTCTACCCATTTTGCTTCTCCTCTATTTTGCGCCTCTTATTTAGCGCGCTTAGATTTTGCTTCACCGATGATTAAATCGAGCAAATCCTGCACAACAACAGAATCCTGCGTCATAGTTATTGCGTCTCCCGAGCCGAGATATTCTTCATCGCCGCCGGGTTCCAATGAAATGTATTTTCTACCAAACAATCCGTCCGTATGAATAGCGGCGGAGGTATCGTTGGGCAGCTTAATTGGCTGACTGATCTGTAAGATAACAACCGCGGTAAAATCTTTCCCCAATGAAAGATCGGTAACTTTGCCAATTACAACGCCGCCCATGCGGACATCGTCACCGGTTGAAAGTCCATCTATCTGATTAAAAACCGCTTTGATGGTGACATCGGAACTGGATTCAATTTTACTGGCTGAAAAAGATATGCCGCCAACAAACACCAATAGGACCAAGGTGATCATGCCTAGGATGATATGTCTAACGTCCTCTTTCATATTAAATTCCCGAAAGTAATACCTGAAATTTACATTTAGACTATTTAGGCGTCCAAGCCTCATAGTCGCCGGTTGCCGCAGCGCGTTGGCCACCTTTAAATTCGTGGCCTGCCGGACGATAGGCATTGGCCGTCCCCGTCAGATTCGGAATATGAGCCAATTGCCACGACCGCGATTTAGCCGCCTCTTCGGTCAATGGTTCCTCAAAAGTGTGGTGCAGCCAGCCGTGCCACTCAGAAGGCACTTTTGAGGCCTCCGCCTGACCTTTATAGACAACCCAACGACGTTCACGGCCCTGCAACTTTTTGCCTTTGCCACGGTAATAGCGATTGCCGAACTCGTCTGTTCCGACAATATCCCCGTTCAACATCGTATAAATCCAAGTACCCAAACTCATTTTTTGAACTTTCCTTACGGGTCAACACCTTAACTGCAAATTAGGCGGCCACTGAATAGGTGGTTGTTCATACTCTTTAAATGAGGCCAACGAGGTCCTAAGTCAACTAAAATGCCAATTTCTCGTGTGCTACTTGCCTATTTTGGAGCTTATCGGTAAACACGTTTTATGGCGGATCAACCTGAAACTCTATTTGCGGTCGCGCAGTCTCTCGAAAAACAAGGAGATTGGGCCGGTGCAGCTGACCAGTATCGTGCTGTTTTGGCGGCGCAATCGGACTTTCTTGAGGCGCATCATAATTTAACCATTGCGCTCCGTCATCTCGATCAAACCGATGAGGCATTGCTCTACGCCCGCTCAGCAGCAGAAATTGCACCGGATCATCCGACGGTTCAGTTCTCGCTCGGTGTCTCCCTGGAACATGAAAAAGAGATCGAGGCCGCCATCGAAGCCTATAAAAGATCAGTGGATCTGCGTCCCAATTATGTCACTGCACGCAATAATCTCGGCAGATTGCTTGAAGTCACCGGTCAAATACCTGAATCGCTCTAATATTTAGAGCGTGCGCTCGCCATGGCACCCAGCAATCAAAGCGTACGTCTCAATCTTGCAAACAGTTATTTGCAGGGTGGGCATCCTAAAAAATCCTTGAAAATCCTCGAAACCCTGGCATTAGAATCGCCTGAATTATCGATCGCACATAATTCACTCGGCGTTGCCGCGCATATTATTGGAGATCAACCGCAATCCATCCTCCATTTCCGCGATGCGATCATAATGTGAGCCTGACTTTGCCGAGGCGCACGAAAATCTCGCCCAAGCCTTGTTATTCGAAGAGGAGTACGAAGAAGCATGGGCAGAATATGAATGGCGCTGGCAGAACGATAGCAATACACAATCCAAGTACAAATTTAAGGAACCAGCCTGGAATGGTGAAAGCCTTTCAGGCAAAACGCTTTTAGTTCATGCTGAACAGGGATTTGGTGACGTCATTCAGTTTGCGCGCTTCCTATCGATGATCGAAAAACACGGTTTCCACCTCATTTTGGCCTGTCATTCAGCACTAATTGAGTTACTTTCTCAACTTAAATGCGTTGATCAAGTTGTTGATTTAAATAGAGAATTTACGGCATTCAAATACCATTTGACTATCAGGCCCCGCTGCTGAGTTTACCGCGCATTTTAGGGGTCGATGGCACCAATATTCCGAATGCACCCTATCTCAGCGCAGAATCGTCTACACTGGACGGCGATTCGAGCTTATTTAAAATTGGCTTCGCCTGGGCAGGACGCCCGCGGCACGAATCTGACCCCCACCGCAATCGTTCATGCCCACTATTTGGGTTTGAAGCCTTGTTGAATATCTCTAGTACCCAGTTTTATAGCCTGCAAACCGGTCAAATTTTAGATGAACTTGCAAATTTCGATGAATTTGGCTCCATATTCGATCTAGAACCGCAAATTAACAGCTTTTATGATACCGCGAGTCTCATTTCGGGCCTAGATTTGATTATTACAGTGGAAACGGCCCTCGCTCATCTCGCCGGCGCGATGGGTAAACCCGTTTTGATCCTTCTTGCAACCTGCGCCGACTGGAGATGGCAATCCAAAGCCGAAAATATTGACAATAATCTTTGGTACCAATCTGCGCGCTTATTTAGACAGTTAAGTCCCGGAGAATGGTCTGACCCGCTACATGATGTGGAAACACATATTCGCGATTTGATTCTCTAGATTCGCGCTTACTTGCTAAGTACCTCTTTTTAAACCTTAATCTAATTTTTTGTTCTCCTGTGAATAACTTTACCTAAGCCATTGTTATTAAATGATAAAGTTATCCACAGATTGGAACGGCTTTAATTGGATAAATCTAATCCTTTGATTTTCAAGCATTTTCAATCTGACAAATCAGCATATTGCGATTTATTTAGTGCAAATCACAAGATATTGCGGATTTCCCTTGCGTCAAAAATCCAGTGGGTCTAGATTTGCTACTTCGGAGGCCAAGGTCACACTAAATGTTGTGGCTGTTGGAAGTACAAATTTTATTAATATCGTCCTGGGAGACTGCATCGAACACATAACCCGTCGTTCCCATAATTTGGGGAGAAGGAATAAAGTTCACAGTTGATTACTGCCGGGGAAGACGTCGGGGGACGCATGCAAATACAACGCTATTTTACAACGAAAGATTCAGGCCCTTATGCGGAAATAGAGTTCCGTACCACTTCAAGCGAAATCCGTAATCCGGATGGATCGTTGGTGTTTTCCCATGATTCCATAGATGTTCCTGCCGATTGGTCTCAGGTCGCGTGTGACGTTTTAGCGCAAAAATACTTCAGAAAAGCAGGTGTTCCAATCGCCTCCAAAAAAGTCGAGGAAAATGATATCCCGGCCTGGCTGTGGCGCAGTGTTCCGGATCAGAAAAAGCTCGCAAAATTACCCGAAGAAGAACGCACCCGCGGCGAAAATAGCGCTCAGGAAGTATTTCATCGCCTCGCAGGCACGTGGACCTATTGGGGCTGGAAAGGCGGCTATTTCGATACTGAAGAAGACGCCGTCGCCTATTACGAAGAAATGTGCCACATGCTTTGCAAACAGGTGTGTGCACCGAATTCACCACAATGGTTCAACACTGGTTTGCACTGGGCCTACGGCATCGATGGTCCCTCTCAAGGCCACCATTATGTCGATTTTCAGTCGGGTAAATTAGTCCGTTCGAAGTCATCTTATGAACATCCACAGCCACATGCGTGTTTTATTCAGAGCATCAATGATGACCTGGTGAATGAAGGTGGCATCATGGATCTTTGGGTGCGTGAAGCTCGTTTGTTCAAATACGGCTCCGGCACCGGCACAAATTTCTCCAATTTGCGCGGCGAAAACGAGCCGCTCTCAGGCGGCGGAAAATCCTCCGGCGTCATGAGTTTCCTCAAAATCGGTGACCGAGCAGCCGGCGCGATTAAATCCGGGGGCACCACCCGGCGAGCGGCCAAAATGGTGATTCTGGATGCCGATCATCCAGATATTGAAAGCTTCATTAATTGGAAGGTGAAAGAAGAGCAAAAAGTAGCCGCTCTTGTCGCCGGCTCCAAGGCAATCGGACATCACCTCAACAAGGTCATGGCGGCATGCCAAGAAGACGACACAGAAGATCGCTTCAATCCACGCAAAAACAAAGCTCTTAAAAAAGCCGTCATTGGCGCACGCAGGGCAATGCTGCCGGAAAATTACGTTCAGCGGACAATCGACTATGCCAAACAAGGCTTCACCGAAATGGAATTCCAAACCTACGATACAGATTGGGATTCGGAAGCCTATTTGACCGTTGCCGGGCAAAATTCGAACAATACCGTCCGCGTCACAGACGAGTTCCTACGCGCCGTTGAAGAAGGTGCTGACTGGAATCTCATTCAGCGTATAGACGGAGAAATTGCGGAGACCATCAATGCCCGTGATTTGTGGGAGCAAATCGGCGAAGCGGCCTGGTCTTGCGCCGATCCTGGCCTGCAATATGACACCACTATCAACGATTGGCACACCTGCCCGAACACTGATCGGATATATGGCTCAAATCCGTGTTCTGAGTACATGTTCCTCGATAACACAGCCTGTAACCTGGCATCGCTAAACCTCAAAGCGTTCCAGGATGAAGACGGTGTTTTTAATGGTGAAGCGTTCTCGTATGCGACGCGTCTCTGGACGATAAATTTGGAAATCGCCGTCTTAATGGCGCAATTCCCATCTCCTGAAATAGCTCAACTCTCTTATGAATACCGAACATTAGGTCTGGGGTATGCCAATATTGGTGGCCTGTTGATGTCGATGGGTCTTCCCTATGACAGCAAAGATGGTCGCTCTATTTGCGCTGCAATCACCGCCTTGATGACCGGTGTTTCCTATAAAGCTTCGGCTGAAATGGCGTCATTATTGGGCACTTTCCCAGGCTATGAAAAAAATGCTGAGCCAATGCTGAAAGTGATCCGCAATCATCGCCAAGCGGCTCATGGTGAAGCCAAAAAATATGAAGATTTGGCTGTGTTGCCGGTGCCGCTCAACGATAGTGAGCATGCCGAAACCCAAGGCTTGATCAAAATGGCACGCAAATCCTGGGACGATGCGTTGGCGCTCGGTGAAAAGCATGGGTTTAGAAACGCGCAAGTTTCCGTAATCGCGCCAACCGGCACCATTGGCCTGGTGATGGATTGTGATACCACCGGCATCGAACCTGATTTTGCTTTGGTAAAGTTTAAAAAACTCGCCGGCGGCGGCTATTTCAAAATCATCAACCACACAGTGCCTGTTGCATTGCAAAAGCTTGGATATGACGAGACACAGATCGAAGCGATTATTCAATATGCAGTTGGCCATGGCACGCTCGAAGGCTCACCGGCAATCGGCCACGAAATTTTGCGTGAAAAAGGCTTTACCGACGATGCCTTGGCGACCCTCGAAGGCGCTCTTGGGGATGCCTTTGACATCAAGTTTGTTTTCAATAAATGGACCCTTGGTGCAGAATTTTGCACGTCAACGCTTGGCTTTAGCGAAGAACAGCTCGATGACATGAGTTTCGACATGTTGTCTGAACTTGGCTTCACCAGTGCTGATATCATGGCAGCCAATAATTTTGTTTGCGGTGCCATGACTCTCGAAGGTGCTCCCGGGTTGCACGAAGATCACATGCCAGTCTTTGACTGCGCCAATCCTTGCGGCCGGAACGGCAAGCGTTACTTGTCGGTAGAAAGCCACATTCACATGTTGGCGGCAGCTCAACCGTTTATATCCGGCAGCATTTCCAAGACAATCAATATGGCAAATTCCGCCTCGATTGAAGATTGCAAAGACGTCTACATGCTGTCCTGGAAGCTTGGACTGAAAGCTAATGCGCTTTACCGAGATGGCTCCAAACTTTCGCAACCTCTTAACGCACAGATTGTCGATGATGATGAGTTAGGGGAAACATTTGCCGAGGAAGTTGCGGAAAAACCAGCCGCCGCCAAAGCTGAAATCATCGCCGAACGCGTGGTTGAGCGTTATATGGCAAAACGCCTTCGGCTCCCGCATCGCCGCAAAGGCTACACTCAAAAAGCGACAGTCGGGGGTCACAAAGTCTATCTCCGCACCGGCGAATATGAAGATGGCCGGGTCGGTGAAATATTCATCGACATGCACAAAGAAGGCGCGGCCTTCCGCAGCTTGATGAACAATTTCGCGATCGCGGTGTCTATCGCGCTGCAATATGGCGTTCCGATGGAAGAATTTGTCGAAGCCTTCACATTCACTCGGTTTGAGCCGTCCGGCATGGTCGAAGGCAATGATTCGATCAAGATGTCGACCTCTATTCTCGATTACCTGTTCCGCGAATTAGCGGTTTCCTATCTCGGACGCAATGATCTCGCCCATGTGGTGCCGGAAGATCTTCTTCCAGACAGTATTGGCCGCGGCAAAGGTGACAAACAAGTCATCAGTTCGGCCACGCAAGAAGTCATGACCAGTATGGAACGCCTGACCAGCCAAGGCTACATCCGCTCTAATTTAACACCCGTCAACGGTGGCAAGGACAACGGCGGTTCGAATGGCGGCAACGCAGTGATCGCGCGTGCACCTGAACCGGCTATGGCGGATGCCGTTGCTGGAATGAGCATGGAAGCTGTCGCCGTTGAAGCGACCGTGGCTCAGGCGCCTGGCGGCCAGATGGATCAGGTTCAAGAAGCTCGGATGAAGGGATATGAAGGCGATGCTTGCGGCGATTGCGGCAATTTCACGCTCGTTCGGAATGGCACCTGCCTCAAATGCAACACCTGCGGTGCGACGAGTGGATGCTCGTAACGCCTCATAAATTGAATTGAACAAAAGTAACGGAGTACAGAACACAGTTTAACAGTTTGAACGGATTTTGAGCGAGAGGGCTCATGCAACAGTTAACCAACGAAAGAAACAACGCTTTCCTCCCTGGTGAACTTGGGGATCGGATAGACCAGTGTCTGCTACACACACTCACTGGCCCGACCTTTCCCCATTTTTTCAGTCAGGCGGATTTCAAAGGGAAAACCTTGATGAAATCCAAAGAGGAAAGGCCAGAGTTCCTCCCTGGTGAACTTGGGGTGCGTACGGTGCCCTGCCAGCCAACTACCAAGCCGGATGCACCCCATTTTTTTCACCATTTTCGGGATAACGCTAGATTGCCTATCGATTTTCTCCCTGGTGAACCTGTGTAGTTGGGGTGCTTAGTCGTTTTGATCAGCAATTGATCAGAACAGGCACCCCGTTTTTTTCATAAATTTAAAAGTAATTGAATCGCAGGGCGCTTTGCTTGATATGGCGATTGCGTCTGCTTTGGGCGGTGGTCTCAATTGATTTATCTAATTGTGCGAGGGATTAATTTTGACACTTATTTTTCACACTGGTGCGAATCATTCAGGATAGGAAATTTTATGCCCCTCTTGGTATCCCAAGCCACTTCATGGCCCTGTTAACATCCCGGAACGGCTGACGGTCGGCTCACAGCAGCACAAGCGTCCGAGATAAAAATTGTATCATAAACCCTAATACGCCTACTGGTCTTAACCAAGTAGACAAAAAAATTCCCAACTGCACTAAATTGATTAAGTCAGGACGTTACCGCGGAAAACCAATCAGTAAAGCGTCTCTCAAGTTCTACCTCGGCCACCGTGCTCAAGCGTATTTTAAGAAACAAAAATATGACCTCGCTCTTACTGACGTAAACAAAGCAATTAAAATGGACGCGAAATATTTTCAAGGCTATTTTTTACGCGCACAAATCCATTACTCCATGGGACTTAAAGAGAGTGCTATTACTGACTATACCAAGGTCATCGCGATCAAGCCCAACTGGCAAGTATTCAACAATAGGGCCAACGCACACGCTAAAATAGGCCAGAAGAATAAGGCCATCGCAGACTTTCGTAAGTCTCTCGCAATGAACCCATCTAATCATCGGACCAGGAAGGGACTCGAACGTCTCGGCGTCACGCCTTAAATTCCGATCGACCAATGTCGTCTTTTGGCTAAGGTCGGAAGATTTTTTCGCCAAAGCATTTACTCGCTCAACCAGCGTGATACTCTTTGGAGAAATCAGCGAACAACTACTTATAGGAACATCATGGCCGGCACAATTGACGCACGACTTTCAGAATTGGGCATTGAACTTCCGGAGGCTGCCACTCCAGTGGCGAACTATGTTCCCTACATCATCACCGGCAATCTGGTGTTTGTCTCGGGGCAGGTCGCAATCGCAAATGGTGAAATCCAATATTCCGGCAAACTTGGCGATACCGTTTCCATCGAGGATGGCCAAAAAGCGGCGCGCCTCTGTGGCTCGAATTTGTTGGCGCAACTCAAGGCAGCCTGCGGCGGTGATCTGGATCGTGTCACACAGGTCGTTAAGCTGGGAGGCTTCGTCAATGCCACGCCTGATTTTACGGATCAAGCCCAAGTCATAAACGGTGCTTCGGACCTCATGGTTGAAGTATTTCAAGACAAAGGAAAACATGCGCGGGCTGCGGTCGGCTGTGTTGCTCTTCCCCTGGGAACCGCCGTCGAAGTTGATGGCATATTTGAGATATCCTAATGGCGATATTTAAGCGCATTGATCACGTTGCTCTCCATGTCAGCGACCTCGTGGCCTCAATTGAATTTTATGAGAAACATTTTGGCTTCGAGAATTATTTCGAGCATGACACGCCAACCGGCATTCAAATCGCCTATTTAAAAATGGGCGACACAGTACTGGAACTTACCGGCCGCGCTGATCCGCCGATGAGCGGCTTTCATTTCTGCCTGGAAACCGATGATTTTGACGGTGCCGTCAGCCAGTTAGAGGCCGACGGTGTTGAGCTTCAGCAACCTCCACATAACACATCAGCCCGAGAGCCTCGTGAAAAAAACTGGCGCCGTGTTGTATTTAAAGGCCCGGACGGCGAGTTGATCGAGATCAGGGGGTGATAAAAATTACGGCTTGGGTAGGCGCTTTTTTATTTGCGTCGTGCTGCCTCTTAAAGCTCCCGTAACGAGTTTTTCTAGATTGGGAAACTAGTATTCAGCCATATTTTCGAGCTCTTTTATAAGTTCTTTTATGACAGTTGGTGCAGTCTCATATTCAATGACGATTTGCCTAGATCTTTCGTCATCCGAAATATTTAGCATTGATATGTGAGTATCAGGAGTGTCTTCCAAAAAGGGTTCAGCAATATTGAAGAAATCAGATTTCTCGACCAACTGGCGAATTTTCAAAACTTGCCTATCGGACAGTGTTTTGTCATCCCCAGAAAATTTTTTGGATTTACCGACGAGACCACCAGACAGAACAAAATCCACTTTCATTTACGTTCTCAAATTACCTTAACTGCTTTCCATGCGTTTTCGACTTTTTGCGCCTCAGATTGGGTAAATAATTCATTCGCCACCTGAATTGTCACTTCAGCGGCACGAACAAACGTTGCATTTGATCCCAATCTACCGCCGCGCAGAGCATTGTACCAAATTTTACCTGCCACGTCCCACGCATTTCCACCGATCGCCGTAGCGAGCAAATAAAATGCATGATTAGGTATGCCGGAGTTTATATGCACACCACCCCGATCCACCCACATCGGTAATCATAGAATTATACTCTCTCGATTGTAAATAGTTTTTTATTTCTATCTTTAGGGGTTGTTATTTCAATAAATGTAATTTCCAACCTTGCGACTTGCTCTCAATTGGATAGCGTCCTATCAATAATCCATGCCTGATGGTCGTGAAGAAATATCCGTAAAGGTCGTTACCAAGATCAGTGACATCCCTGCCGAAGACTGGGACGCCTGCGCAGGCGACACCAATCCTTTCATTCGTCATGCTTTTTTGAACGCGCTGGAGGAAAGCGGATCAGTCACGGATAAAACCGGCTGGCTGCCCCAACATCTGATTGCCTATGACGAAAATGGCCAAGCAGCGGCGGCGATGCCGATGTATTTGAAAAACCATTCCTATGGTGAATACATCTTTGATTGGGGTTGGGCTGAGGCCTATGAACGCGC
>Ga0209554_1001343_pt1 | contig 18754 bp, 18 predicted proteins | sample MarorgKNORR_S2LV_5_FD_188221 | JGI IMG/M metagenome (GOLD analysis project Ga0209554, IMG submission 188221) | Marine microbial communities from the Southern Atlantic Ocean, analyzing organic carbon cycling - Bottom_A/KNORR_S2/LV (SPAdes) (version 2) | ecosystem: Environmental > Aquatic > Marine...
CTTCACTATCGGAGGTTTCGGCGAGCGACATGAAGGCTTCGCTCCGGATCGGCGTGGCCAGTTCGACCGGGTAGGGATAGCTTGCCACTCCCAAAAACGACCCCCCGCGCCGGAAGAGTGCAGATGCTCGCCGTTCGGACCGCTATTCAACACGTGGTTTTGCTGGCCTTCCTCGTCGCAGGTCCGCTCTCGGGGCAGGCCTTCAACGACCTGCTCACCCGGGCGGAACGTACCGAGTTTCGGGAGACCAGCTCCTACGCCGAAGTCATGGAGCTCTCGGAGCGACTCGCCGACCTCTCCCCTGATATCCACATGACGTCCTTCGGATATACGAACGAAGGGCGGTCTCTACCGCTGCTCGTCATCGGGGCACCCGACGCCAGTCCGGCGGCGGTGCGCGCGACCGGAAAAACGCGCGTGTATCTGCAGGGCAACATCCACGCGGGAGAAGTGTGCGGGAAAGAGGCTCTGCTGATGCTGTTGCGGCGGTTCGCGTCGGGCGACTACCCCACGTGGACGGACGAACTGGTCTTGCTCATCGCGCCCATTTACAACGCGGATGGGAATGAGCGGGTCTCGCTGAACAACCGTCCGCGGCAGCACGGGCCGATCGGCGGCATGGGACAACGCCCCAACGCGCAGGGCCTCGACCTTAACCGCGACCACACCAAGCTCGACTCGCCCGAGGCGCGTTCCCTCGTGGCGATGCTGAACGCGTACGACCCTCATGTCGGAGTGGACCTGCACACCACGAATGGGACGCGACACGCGTACCACCTGACGTATTCGCCGCCCCTGCACCCCAACACACCCGCGGCGATCGACGATCTACTCAGAGATCGCTGGCTGCCCGAGCTGACCCGCCGCATCAAGGAGAAGCACGGCTGGGACTACTACTACTATGGCAACTCGGGCGGACGTGGCGGCGGCTCCGCTGCGTGGCGCACGTTCGACCATCGCCCTCGCTTCAACAACAACTACATCGGGCTACGAAACCGCGTCGCCATTCTGAGCGAGGCGTACGCGTACGCCACCTTCGAAGATCGGGTTCGGGGCACCCTTTGGTTCGTCGAGGAAGTGCTCGACTATGCCGAGCAGAACGCCGCCGAGATCCGCGATATCGTGGAGGCCGCGGACCGGCTTCCCGTCGTAGGTAGGCGGCTCGCGACCCGGGCCGCGCTGCAGCGGTCTGAGCAGGAGGTGACGATCCTGATGGGCGAGGTCGAAGAGCAGCGCCATCCGAACACGGGCCGAACCATCCTGCTGCGCAGGGATGTAGTGAATCCGACGCGCATGTACGAGTACGGCACGTTCACCGCGACCGAGTCGGCGGTGGCCCCTGAAGCGTACTACGTGCTGCCGGATGCCGAAGCCGCCATCGAGCGCTTGGAGGCGCACGGCGTCACCGTGGTGCGTTACGCCACCGCGCGCGATTTGCCGGTGGATCGATTCAGGATCGACTCCACGACCGTAGCGGGGCGGGAGTTCCAGGGGCGGACTGAGCGCACCATCTACGGAGAGTGGGTCGCGGCGATCGAGACACTTCCGGCCGGTACCGCGTACGTCTCGGTGGACCAGCCGTTGGGCCGCCTCGCGTTCACGCTACTCGAACCGCGCTCGGACGACGGCTTCGTGGCGTGGGCGATTCTCGATCCGCAGATCGAGCAGGGGCGCTTCCCCGTGTTCAGGGTGCCCGCTCCGGGGATGTAGCTACAGCTCGTCGACTCGCTGGAAGATCTGCACGTTCCGGTCCTCGAGATGTTTGATCACGGAGTCGAAGCACTCGCGTTTTGGCCGATGACTTCGGGCGGGGCCACACCCGGCTCGGTCCATAGCCCGCGCGCAATGAGCTTCACCATGCCCGTGCACGTGTACCCCGTGGTGCGCGCCATCGAGGACGTTTCTGTTCTGTGTCCGTGTTGTAGTAGTCGAGCAGATTGTACGTGTGGCGTAACGCGCGGTCGTCCTTGGCGCCCTCGATGACGATGCTCATCACCGTGAGGTCCATCTCACCATCTTCGAAAAGCCACGTGCCAAACAGAAGGGCGGCGGTAACATCCAGCGGTCTCGCCTGACCGGACGCGACGAGCACATCCTCGCTCGAGAAGAAGCCGGCCTCACGAAGCATCCGCATTTTCTCTGCGTGGCCGGGGTAGCGCATGGTCTTCTCGACCATATGAGGCGTCTTGGACGTCCGGAGCAGTGAGCGCAGACCATCCGTGTTGAAGGCCTCCAGAGTGCCGAGACCCGCGAAGTCGACCAATTCCACGTCAGAGAGAGCCGGGAGGGTGACTTCAACCCCGTGGCGCCGAATGCGAGCCGGCTGCTTGTAGACTTGAATCACGTCCGCCGGGCTGAATGGGGCCTTGTACTTCCAGGGCCATGTCCGCTCCACCGGCAGCCCGCCCACGAGGCAACGGTAGCTGTACGTTTCGTCCAAGTGTGCTTCCACGCGGCCCAAGATCAGGTTGCTCAGTCCGGGTGAGATGCCGCAGTCCACGAGGCAGGGAACCCCCCCCTCCTTGGCCAATTCGTCCAGGCCGAATGCGTCCTCGCGGAAGAACGAGATATCGACGACCGGTCGTCCCTCCTGGAGGACACGTTGGACCGTCTCGTAGCCCATGAAGCCCGGCACTGCGCTCACGACGAGGTCCGCGTCCACCACGGCTTTCGACACCGTATCGGGGTCCGATAAGTCTGCCACCACGCCGTCCGCGCCGTGCTCGGTCAGCTGCTCGACCGCGTCCGGGTCCACATCGACGACCAGTACCGACAAGTCGTCCTCTGCAGCCAGATCCCGCACGATGGCGTTTCCGACTCGTCCACCGCCCAGTACCACGATCTTCTCGGTCGTCCCTCCGCCTGTTTCCGATTTGCCGGACCCGAAATCAGGTCACACCCCATCGTGTGTGCAAAGGGGCATGCTTCGTGCGTCAATCAGGGCGTAGGAACCGAACGGACGGGAGGTGTGCGATGCGAACCGGAAAGCGAGCGAGGTACTGGGAACGAACGGCGTTGGCGGCGCTCGCCGTGCTTCTTTTCAGTGGGCAGGCATTGGAGGCGCAGGGCTGGATCGAATCCCGCATACTCCGAGGCGGCTTCGCGGTCGACAAGACGCGGAGCGACGTTCGCATTCGCGTCGAAGGGTCCGTTGGAATCGTCGAGGTGACGGAGTGGTTCTTGAACGACGGCGAAGCGATCGCGGAGGGCGACTACCTGTATCCTCTGCCCGGCGAGGCTGTCTTCCAGGGCTTCTCCCTGTTCCAGGGCGACACCGAACTGAGCGGCGAGATCATGGACGCCGACGAGGCCAGACAGGTCTACGAAGGTATCGTGCGCCGTCGCGGGGATCCGGCCCTCATCGAGCTCGCGGGACACGGTTTGCTGCGTGCCCGCGTCTTCCCGATTCAGCCCGGGGAAGAGCGGAAGGTCACGCTACGCTATACCCAGGTACTGCCGCGCGCCGGTAACGCCCTGCAGCTGGTATATGCGGGCGCGGTTCAAAGTGCGAACGGTGCGATCACTACCGACTCGCCCGAGGGCCGGCCCCTGCCCGAACCCGTGAACATGTCCTTCGAGATTCACCTGAGCGACGCTGGGCGGTTCCTGGAGCCGTTTTCGCCGACCCACGAGATCGACGTCGATCGCCACGGCTCAGCGATGGTCGTGACGATGGAGAAAGAGGTCCTGGGGCGTTTCTCGGTCTTCCTACCGCTCGCCGGCGACGCAGTGGGGCTCTCCGTGGCGACGCATCGGCCCGTCGGGGAAGACGGCTACTTCATGCTCACGCTTTCCCCGGGCCCGCTCACCGGCGAACCCGCGCCGCGAGACGTGACGGTCGTGCTCGACGTCTCGGGCTCGATGTCGGGTGACAAGATCCACCAAGCGAAGCAAGCGATCCGCCAGCTACTGGCCTCTCTCGACCGCGCGGACCGATTCCGCCTGATCTCCTTCTCGAGCGCCGTTCGTGTTCACAGCGCGGGCTGGCGTGGCGCGACCGGATCGGAGCTCACCCGGGCGAGCGAGTGGGTCGACGGTCTCGTCGCCGACGGCGGCACCGACATCGGGGCCGCCTTGGATGAAGCCTTCCGCGTGCGCAGCCCGGCCGAGCGCCTCCCGATCGTCGTCTTCGTGACCGATGGGCTCCCGTCGGCTGGTGAACGCTCACCGGAGCGACTCGCGGACCGAGCCGAGCAGCAAGCGTATCGCGCGCGCGTCTTCGCCTTCGGCGTGGGACACGACGTCAATACGCACCTTCTCGACCGCCTCGGAGAGGCGGGTCGGGGAAGCACCGATTACATACAGCCCGGGGAAAGCGTGGAGCGTGCGATCGGCTTGCTCTCCGCCAAGATCCGTTACCCCGTGCTGACCGATCTGCAACTCGAAGGCGGCCCGAGTCGCCTCGTCGAAGTGTACCCGACACGCATCCCCGACGTCTTCGCCGGGCAGGAGCTCGTGCTTTTCGGACGCTACCAGGGCGAGGGGTTGGGGCAGATCTCGGTGGAGGGCACGCAAGCGGGAAGCACGCTCGAATTCACGACCGAGCTGCGCTTTCCGAGCGCCGCTACGGCCAACTCGTACATCCCCCGTCTTTGGGCGTCGCGCAAGCTCGGTCACCTGGAGCGCCGGCTTTGGACGGAGGGTGAGACCGCCGAGCTCATCGAAGAGATTCGCGGTCTAGCGCTGCGATACGGACTTCCCACGCGCTACACGTCCTATCTTGTGCAGGAACCGAGTCAATACGCCGCGCCGCTGGATCTGAGGTCGGTCGTCAGGGCGCCTGCGTCCGTGGCCGTCGCCCGTGCGATGCCGCGAGTGCGGGCGGACGCAGCAGCAGAAGCAGCACGCGCAGCCGCCGGCGAGGAGGCAGTGCGCCGGGCGTCCCTCGCTCGCGCCCGCCGAGAACTCAACTCGCTGAGCGCGATGACGGTGATGGTCGCAGAGATGGATGTATCGCTCGAGCAGCAGGGGGAGAATACGCGAGCGCTGGCGGGTAGGCTCTTCCGGCTTCGTGACGACGTGTGGACCGACGAGGCTCACACCGAAGACCAGGCAATCATCCGCATCAAGCCGTTCAGCGCGGTGTACTTCGGACTGGTCGCAGCACTTCCGGAGATTGCTCCGGTACTAAAGGAACTCGAACACGTAGTGATCGCGGGGGCCGCAGTGAGTCTGCATGTTACGGATGAGGGTATAGACGAATTGACGAACACGGGGTTGAGTGAACTCGTTCGTCGGTTCCGAGTGGGGGAAGAAGCGCCATGACAATCGACTGGACAGAGGTGTACCGGACCACGTTTCCGGATCTGGTCCGCTTCCTTCACCGCAAGGTGTGGGATCTGGAGCGTGCGCAGGATCTGGCTCAGGAAGCATTCGTTCGAGCACTGCGACACGAGCCCAAGACTCCCCGAGCATGGCTCTTCCAAGTTGCGTCCAACCTCGCCCGTGACGAGGCGCGCACGGCGATCCGGAGGAAACGGCACCTCACTCTGTTGAAGAGTGAGACCGAGGACCGCCAGAAGTCGATGCCGGACCCGGCGCGCGACCTCGCGGAGCGAGAGCGCATGGGCCAGGTCCGGGACGCGCTCGATTCCTTGAGCGAACGAGATCGTGAGGTTCTGCTCCTGTGGGATGCGGGACAGAGTTATACAGAGATCGCTCGGCAGGCGGGGCTGGCCATAGGCGCGGTGGGTACCACCCTCGCGCGGGCCCGGCGCCGTTTGGCCGATGCGTACCAAGAGAAGGAGCAGGTCGATGTCGCACGTTGACGAAGGCACTTTGCACGCCTATCTGGACGGCGCTCTCGATGAGCTGCCGTTCGGCGACGCGCAGGTGATCCGCGAGCACATCGCCACGTGTCCCGAGTGTTCAGCGCGGCTGGAGGAAGAGCAGCAGATCCGAGAGGACGCGATTACGATCCTTTCGGGTGCACTGCCGCACGTCGAGCTACCACCGCTCGAGGAGCTGCGCTTGCGGGCGGAGGCGACGAGCCCTCCAAGAGTTCCACGGAGCGGGCGACTGCACCGGATGGGCTGGGCCGCTTCCGTCATGTTGGCGGTCGGTGCGGGCTGGATGCTTCGCGGTGACCAGGTATTTCCGTTCAGCTCGAGGGATGGCTTCAACGTGCCGGGTCAGGTGCCTTCTCTGCCTCCCGCTCCGCCGGTTCGGAGCGAGCGGGACGGGTCGGCCGATGAGCCGTCGGAGAAGGCGGCGAGTCCCGTCGCCGATCGGTCGTCGGCCGCGAGCGTATCGGTTGCCGAGGCGGTCGCGCCTCTCGACGTCCAGGCGCAGTCCCGCCGGCAGATCGGGGACCAGGAACGGCTGGCATTCGCGCCGTCGGCCGCGATCGTGACCGATCCCGCTCGGCGAGTGGGCTTTCAGTTGGTCACGGCGCGGGAGCCTGTGGCCTTCAGGGATCTTCTCCAGGAGAAGCCGTCGCCACCGGTGTCGCGCGGGGTGGTGGAACTTCCGCAGCGTGAGATCATGGTCGGCGGGATCGAGCCCGTGCTTCCCAACGCCAGCTTGGTGGCTACGCGCTCGTCGAGCGACGGTGGTGTCGCGCCGCAGCGGGACGAGCGCGAGGCGCCTCGGGGGAGGGTCGTGAGCAACGCGAGCCGCTCGCGTGGCTCGGCCTCGTTCGCGAATCGGCGTGCTCCAGAAGGCCGAGACAGATGGCAGGACTCGGGCCGGAGAAGGGGCGGTGTCGAAGGGCAGTTGGTGGTCCCTGGCTTCGAGCTGATTTTCATGGAGGCGATCGAGGTGGGTTCCGCGGCTGGAGGCTTGCGGGTGGTCCAGCGGCTCACGCCCGGAGATACGCTCGAGCTCCTTCACTTGCCCGAAGGTGTGCAGCCTTCCGATCTGCCCGCGCTCGGGGATGAGGGTCTCGGACAGTTCAGCATGTCGAGAGACGGCTTGTGGGTCGTTGCTCGTGCTCGCCGTTCTGGGCAGGAGTTGGAAGTCTTGCTGGAGCGTCTGGACAACAACCGGTAAGTTCTGCGGATCCATCCGCTGACATCTTACCGGCCGCAACATGATGATGAAGCTTCTGTGCGCCCTTTCAGGGCGCGCCCTGCTGGGGCCCGCACTCCTGGTGATCGCCGTCGCTGTCCCCTCCGCTCTCGCTGGCCAGCAGCAGGGGGTCGAGCAGGCAGCCGCGACGATCACCCCCGACGACTACGCCTGGCGCGTCGGAGTCATCGCACACGACTCGATGCAGGGCCGCGATACGCCGAGCGCCGGCCTGGACAAGACCGCGGAGTGGATCGCCTCCGAGTTCCGACGCATGGGTCTACGCGGTGGGGCCGAGGACGGCGGATTCCTGCAGCACTATCCGCTTCGCACCCTGGTCGTCGACACGGATGTCTCGCGGCTCGAGGGTGGTGGTGTGCGGCTCGCGTTTGGTGAAGACGTGTTGCCCGGGCGCGGGATGACTGCCGGTGAAGCCAGCGGGGGCCTTTCGATCATCTCGGGTTCGCTCGGGCTCGAGGCCGTGCTTACCGAAGACCGGCTGAGCGGGAAGCACGCCGTGCTCGTGCTGGGACAGAACTCGCCGGGTCTGACGCGGGTGACCCTTGCTGCACTCCGGGGCGCGGGAGCCATCTCGGTCAACGTAATGGTCGACGTCGGCGATGAGGAATGGACCTCGGCGGCTTCACGCGCGCTCCGCCCCTCGGTGCAAAAAGGTTGGGGTCAGGCGAGCGCGGGCAGCGGCACGTTCGCTCCGATGCTTCAGGTCCGGCGCGGCTCGTTGGCGCGTCTCGTGGAGGCGCACGGCGTGGACCTGGGTGCGCTCCAGGCCCGCGCGAACGAAGGGGCGAGGATCGACGACGTCGCTGGCCTCGAGCTCTCACTCAGGTTCGCTCGGCACGAAGAGTCGATCACGGCGCCGAATGTGGTCGCGATCCTCGATGGTAGCGACCCCGAGCTGAAGGACGAGTACGTCGTCTTTTCCGGGCATATGGATCACGTGGGTATGGGCAGCCCAGACGCGAACGGAGACTCCATCTTCAACGGGGCCGACGACGACGCCTCGGGTACGATCGCCGTGGTCGAGATCGCAGAGGCGATGGTCGCGCTGCCGACCCCGCCGAAGCGTTCCATGGTGTTCCTGCTCGTGAGCGGGGAGGAGAAGGGCCTCTGGGGCAGCGAGTGGTTCGCGGACAACCCGACGGTCCCCATCGAGCAACTCGTGGCCGACCTCAATACCGACATGGTCGGTCGCAACTGGACGGATACGATCGTGGCCATTGGAAAAGAGCACTCCGACCTCGGTGAGACCCTCACCCGGGTGAACGGCGAGCACCCCGAACTGCGCATGACGGCCATCGATGACATTTGGCCTGAACAGCGCTTCTACTTCCGGTCCGACCACTACAACTTCGCGCGCAAGGGTGTGCCGATCCTGTTTTTCTTCAATGGCACGCACGACGACTATCATGGTCGTGACGATGAGCCCGACCGCATTGACGCCGAGAAGGCGGCACGAATCGCGAGACTCGTCTTCTACCTCGGCGTCGACATAGGAAATGCCGCCGAGCGACCGAAGTGGAACCCGGAGAGCTACGCCAGAATCGTCTCCGACCGTTCCCCTTAGATTCGGGGAGCAAGCGCTGCCGCGCGCGATGGACGACGGTGGCGAGGGATTCCTCGAACTCATCGAAGCATGGGACGGCGTCGGCCTCGTGGTCCGGTATGACGAGCAGACAGGCTCCTGGATCTTCATCGCCCTGCACGACGACACGCTCGGTCCCATGGTCGGTGGGTGTCGGATGCAGGTCTACGCGCGCCCGGAGGACGGGCTGCGCGACGCGATGCGCCTCGGGCGAGGCATGACCCACAAGTGGGCGGCGATCAACTTCCCGTTCGGAGGCGCCAAGGCCGTACTCGCGATACCGAAGCCTCTCGTTGGCTCGCAGCGAAGGGGTCTTCTCCACCGCTTCGGGGCGCTGCTCAATTCGCTCGCCGGTGCCTACGGCACCGGCGAAGACCTCGGCACCACGCCGGACGACCTGCGCGCCGTAGCGAGTATCTCGAAGCACGTGATCGGAATCCATGGTATCGAAGACGCCCCGTCCGACCCCGGCCCGTTTACGGCGTTGGGCGTCTTCGCGGGGATCCGGTCCGCGCTCCGGCATCGGCATGGCAGCGACGACCTGACCGATCGCAGTGTGCTCGTGCAGGGAGTCGGGCACGTCGGCGGGCCGTTGGCGCGAATGATCTCCAAGGCGGGCGGGTCGGTGCTGCTCTGCGACGTGGACGCGGACCTTGCGTTCGCGATTTCGGTGGAGATCGGTGGCAATGTGGTGACTCAGGAAAACGTCTACCGGACTCGGTGCGATGTGTATGCGCCTTGCGCCGTGGGTGCGACGCTCAGTCCGGCGACCATCCCGAATCTACGCTGTGACATTATCGCAGGGTCGGCGAACAATCAGCTCGAATCGGTGGCCGATGCGCACGCGCTTGCCGAACGTGGCATTCTTTACGCACCCGACTACGTCGTAAACGCCGGTGGGGCCATGGCGTTCACGCTCATCTACCAGGGAGAACGCCACGTGGCCGAACTGGAGCGGAGGGTGCGCGGCATCGGAGACGCTCTGGACGAGATTTTCGCGGAGGCGGAAGCCGCCGGGGAATCTCCGCTGGAGGCTGCGCAGCGGCGTGTTCAACGCGCATTGCAAAGCGCCGAGAACAGAGACTGATCACCAGAAATCTGCGCTAGGGTTTTTCTTCTGACTGTCCTCTGAGAAGGACGATCCGCCGGTACAATGAAGTGCCCCGAGGCGGCTTTCGCGGCCCCGGGGCACTGTGACTTCTGCCGTACGGCCCGGTCAGTTCATCACGTCTGAGCCTGGGTAGTGACGGAACAGGTGGTCGAGGCCCAACACCCGCAACACCCGAGCTGTCTTAGGGTTGATCGCCCGCACCCAAACGCTTTCATGCAGCGGCGTCTTGAGTCGAGCCGTGAGAATGAGGGCGAGGTCCGCTACATCAGGCTTGTTGAGCCCGGTAAAGTCGAAGACAATATGATTGCCCGCCCCGGCTACATCATTCCGGTCCTGGAGGTGTTCTTCGCCCCCAAGCAGTTGCAGGCTCCTACTGCCCGATTTGTCCTTGTCGTCCTGTCTCATGGCTGCCTCCCACTGATTCGTACCCCTCGTCCACCGAGGCGCACATCCTCTTAAATGCAAGAGTCGTGCCAACATCGTTCTGTCATCTCGACAGAGTTTCGCGGTCGTCTCGGGACCGCCCCATGGCGCGTTGCGCCCCTCTGGCCCGAATCGTGTATCTGAGACAAGATTGAAAGCGGAGCCTTGATTCCCGGGGGAGGACGGCGTGGGCACAATACGACGTAGCGCGGTGGTTTCTTTTGCTCTGGCGCTGGCCTTCGGCGGGGCCGACGCACAGGAGGTCGACATCGCTCAGGAAGGGTATTTCCGAGCGGTCGCGGAGTTCTTCGACGTACCGTCGTCGGAGATCGACATCCTACGCGACTGGCGACTGCCGCCCGACGAAATCCCGGTCGTCTTGTTCTTTGCGGAGGGAGCAGGCGTTGCGCCCGAGGCTCTGGTGGCCCTCCGTCGCTCAGGGGAGAGTTGGGCCGGAATCTCCGATCGGTACGGTGTCGGCGCGGCGGAACTGCACCTTCCGCTGCCCGATCAGGCCGCCGCAGGTCCTCTGTCGACAGTCTATCGACAGTACCGAGACCTCCCCGCCAACCAGTGGCGAGAGATTCGACTCGATTCGGATGACATCCTGGCCCTGGTCAATGTGCGTCTGCTTTCACAAACTCTTGGCGTATCGCTGACGCAGGTCCTCTCTAGGGCCGGCTCTACCGAGTCGTTTGTACAGCTGTACGGCGAGTTGATTCGATAGCTCGGTTCGTCGAGTAGGAGCGCGAGCGCGCCGATACTGGGAGCAACCGAGATCCTCAGGTCCAGTCACCATTTTGAGGCAAGCCAGCACGTGCGAGTCGAGTACTTACTGACGGCGCGGAGCGTCACCCGATGACCGCGTCCGGCTCGGCCCGCGCCATTGTGGCCCCTGGGGAAGCGGCCTCCATGTATGAGCGTGTCCTCGGCAGCGTTCGCGGAGAGCGACCGGGCCCCACGCTCATCTGCGTCGGAGGCATCCACGGCAACGAGCCCGCAGGTGTGCTCGCGCTGAAGCGGGTGCTCGAGCAGCTCGAAGGGCGAGGGGGCGAACTCAGGGGTGAATTCGTAGCGCTTGCGGGGAATAGGGTCGCGTTGGCCGCCGGTAGCCGTTTCGTCGATCGTGATCTGAACCGCGCGTGGACCGACGAGCGGCTGGAGCGTCTTCAACGCGACGGCGTAGCGGGTGGGGACGCTGAGGACCGGGAGCAAGTCGAGCTTCTCGAGGCGATCGACGGCATCGTCACTCAGGCGCGGGGGCCGGTGTACCTCATCGGTCGGCTTCCATACGACGTCCGGCTTCGGAGGCACGTTCGCCGACTCTCTTCGGAACCGGGACCTCGCTCGGCCTGTCCCCCTGCCCGTGGTGCTCGGGCTCGAGGAGCTGGTGCAGGGGACTTTGCTCGGCTTTCTAGGCGAGCACGGCCTCGTGGCGATCGCAGTCGAGACCGGCCAGCATGAAGAGAATCGTGCGGTCGACCGGGCGGAATCGGTGATCTGGATCGGCCTCCGGACCGCTGGGCTTCTGAGTCCCGCCGATGTTCCCGAGGCGAAGATCGGGCAGGCGATGCTCCGCTCGGAGGCGAGGGGGTTACAGCGGGCCGTCGAGATGCGGTTCAAGTACGATGTCACGCCCGACGACGACTTCGTGATGAAGCCGGGATTCGAGAACTTCCAGACGGTTCGAGAGGGCCAGCTCATCGCCGAAGACCAGGATGGAGACGTCCTGGTCGCGGAAGATTCGATCCTGCTCATGCCACTCTATCAGGAACAGGGCGAGGACGGCTTCTTCCTGGTTCGTGAGTTCAGCGCGTTTTGGTTGCGAGTGTCGCGCGGCCTGCGATCGGTCCAGGCTGGTCGATTCGTGTCTTGGCTACCGGGCGTGCGCCGTGATGACACGGACCCCGACGTGATGCACGTCGACCGGGGCGTGGCACGCTGGTACGCGCTGCAGCTCTTTCACCTACTCGGTTTCCGGAGCGTCCGGGACTCGGGTGACCACCTCGTCGTGCGGCGCCGCCGCTTCGACGAAGCGCGTTTTCTGTCGAGGGGGGTGGCGCCCGAGGACCGACGGTAGCTCATGTGCGGTCGGTACACCCTCGGGACTGAGGAGGATGCCCTCATCGAGGCCTTCGATGTTCCCTCGCTGGGCTTCGACTTCGTGCCTAGCTATAACATCGCGCCCGGCCAGAGGGCTCCTGTCGTGGCCGAGGATCGCAGCGGACGCCGCATGGGGTTGCTGACCTGGGGCCTGGCACCGTCCTGGATGGATGAGCCCAAGTCGGGCTTCATCAATGCGCGCGCCGACTCGGTCGCGAGTAAGCCTGCGTTCCGGGAGGCGTTTCAGAGACGCCGTTGCCTGATTCCGGCGGACGGCTTCTATGAGTGGCAGCACACGGCGGACGGGAAGAAGCCGCATTGGTTCCACGCCGCGGACGGTGGCCTTCTCTCTTTCGCGGGGGTCTGGGAGTCGTGGTCACGACCGGGCTCGGAGCCTCGGCATACGTTTGCGATCCTGACGACCGAGGCCAACTCAGATACCGCGCCGGTGCATGACCGCATGCCCGTGGTGATCGAGGTGACGGATCGGGCCCAGTGGTTGTCGCGGGCCACGCCGGCGCGCATCGTTCGCGCCCTGTTGAGGCCCGCTCCAGCGGGGACCTTGGCGGTGCGTCCGGTCTCCAACAGAGTGAATCGGCTCAGTGAGGACGACCCGGGTTTGCTAGAGTCGGCCTAGCCTACCTGCGGCACATCAGTTCGCCCTCACGGCGCGTCCCTCTGCCCACTCCCGCATTCGCTGCCTCAGCGCCAGGTCACGTCCATCGCGAAGAAGTGATCGAAAACCTCGCGCGTGGGGTGGTTCTCCTCGTTCGCCTGGGGACTGCGAATGAAGAAGTCCAGTTGTACCTGCGCCGGGTTCACCGCGCCTGCCGTGGCGCCCGCGCCCCCGCGCACCGCGAGCGTCTCCCGATCGCGCATGCCCTGGGTGACCATGAAGTGGATCTGGTACTCGTCGTGTAGCGGCTCGCCGTCGAGCGTCGCGTTGCCCCAGCCCCATCCCGCTACATAGAGGAGACTCTTCGGCCAGTTCCCGTCACCGCAGCCAGCGTTTCCGTGCTCGTACAAGAATGCTGCGATCCCGCCGTCCTGACACGGCGAGAACTGCTCGAAACGATCCAGTTCGACCACATAGGTGCCCTCGGGCAGCTCCAGTTCGGCGCGAAATGTGCCGGTGTTCGCGCGCTCGTCGACGTCGAACTCGATCGTGCCTCCGACGGGCCTGACGTTGCTGGCGTCATCACCCATGTGATCCCACGGGGACGTATCGCCGAGCGTGCCCACCTGATGGACCCTCGATCCGCTGACGACGAAGTGGCCGTCGTAGTCGCTGTGCTGTTCGGGAGTATAGATCCCGAATTCCGCGCCAGGCTGGTAGCGGGCTCCCGGCTCCTGTTCGGCCTGTGCCTCGGGGGCCGCGTCCGCCGGCGGCGCAGAGCAGGCGGAAAGCGCCACAGCGAGGACGGCGCCCAACGACGCGAGCCCAGCGCGCCTGATGAGACGGAGGGAGCCGAGCTTCAAACCGTTCATTCCATTACTCCGAGATCGGGGCGCCACCGCGGCGCGACGTGATAATCTTTCCTGGCAGCGAGTACAGGATCTCACCGCCCTCGACCACGAACTCTCCGTTCACCAGGACCTGATGGATTCCCGCCGCGTGCTGATGCGGGTCGAAGAATGTCGCGCGGTCCGCGATCGTCTCCATGTCGAAGACGACCAGGTCGGCCCAGTATCCCTCACGGATCTCGCCGCGATCGTTGAGGCCCATGATACGTGCCGGCAGCGAGGTCTGCGAGCGGATCGCTGCCTCGATGGACAGCGCGCCGACCGTGAGCGCGTATTGCCTGATCTTGCGCGGGAAGGTCCCGTAGAAGCGGGGGTGAACCGGGCCGTCCTCGGCAACCGCGATGCGACCGTCCGACGCGGTCGCCACCCAAGGCTGAGCCGCATACGCTTCGACATCGGTCTCGGACATCGAGAATCCGCGCATACGTCCTCCACCGCGGCGGTCTGGGTCACCCTCGAGTTGAAGCTCGATCGCCATCTGTACCATGTCGGACTGACCCCGCAATTCAGCGACCTCCTGCAGGGTCTTGCCGATGTACTGCTCCTCTGGGTAGTCCATGATCATTACGCGGTCGGCGCCGCCTCGGCGGCGGATCTCGTGCGCTATGTCTTGGCGGATCATGGCCTCTTTGGCGGCGTCGCCTAGGTTCTCTCGCAGCATTTCGGCCGCCGGACGGCCGTCCTCCCTTCTGCTCGCTCGAGGGTCGGCGAGCGCCCAGCCGGGGATCAGCACGGTGTTCCCGTCCGAGCCGCTCGTCGCGTAGGGGTATTGATCCGCGAACACCCTTACGCCCTCGTCGCGCGCCCGCTGAATGAGCTGAATCGCGGAGCCGCTCGAGCCCCAGTAGTGGGCGCCCTTGGCCTTGATGTGTGAGGCGACGACACGAGCGCCGGTTCGTCGACCGATCTCGATCGTCTCCATGATGGCGTCCTGGAGCGTAGGAGGTCCGGGCTCGTCCTGGCTCGGCCAGTACCACATCGGGTCGGCGCCCTCCGAGCGCTCGTGAGAGATGTACACGCCGTCGTACGGTACGAGCTCTTCAGCCAGCGCGGCGACTTCGTCGGTGGTGCTCCACCGCCCTGGTGCGTACTCGAGTCCGGCGGACATGCCGACCGCGCCCTCGTCCATCGCTCGGCGCACCAGCGACTGCATCTCGGCGACCTCTTCAGGTGTCGCAGGGCGCCGGAAGTCATCGCCCATCACCTCCCGTCGCACCGTCCCATGACCCACCATCATCATGACGTTCGGCCCCACGCCCTGGGCTTCCAAGAGCGAGCGCTGGTCTCGGATGGGCCAGGGCGAGCGCCCGTCGTGGTTCACGACCACCGTCGTCACACCCTGAGATACCACGTTGGGTGCCGCCTTTCTCTCGATCTCGTTCGTGCGGATCGTTGCGCCGCCGATGCGCGATCAAGTCGGCGATGGAGCCCATTTTCAGACCGTGGCGCTGGCAGAAGGCGACCAGGTCGGGCATGCGCGCCATGGTGCCGTCGTCGTTCATGATCTCGCAGATCACCCCGGACGGATTGAGGCCGGCGAGCCGCGCCAGGTCGACCGCCGCCTCGGTGTGGCCGGCGCGCGCCAACACGCCGCCGGCGCGGGCGCGCAACGGGAACACGTGGCCCGGCGTGGTGATGTCGCCCGCCGCGTGCGCGGGATCGATGGCGATCTGGATGGTATGGGCGCGGTCGGGCGCGGAAATGCCCGTGGTCACGCCCTCCTTGGCCTCGATGGAGACCATGAACGCGGTCTCGAAGCGTGACGAATTGCGCCGCTCCATCGGCGTCAGGCCAAGCTCGCTCACCCGCTCCTGGGTCAACGACAGGCAGATCAGACCGCGGCCATGGGTGGCCATGAAATTGATCGCCTCGGGCGTGGCCATCTGGGCCGGGATGACCAGGTCGCCCTCGTTCTCGCGGTCCTGATCGTCGACCAGGACGAACATGCGGCCCTCGCGCGCGTCCTCGATGATCTCGTCGATCGACGACAGGTAATCGAGGTCGGCCGGCAGCCGCCGCGGCGCGGGGTTCAATTCGGACATGGCGCGCCCTCCCCGGCCAGCGCCCGCGCCACGTAGCGGGCCAGGACGTCGATCTCGACATTGACCCGCTGGCCCGGCCGCGCCGCGCCCAACGTGGTGGCCGATTGGGTATGGGGAATGATGTTGACGCCGAAGCGGTCGGGCGCGACTTCGTTGACGGTCAGCGAAATCCCGTCCAGCGTCACCGAGCCCTTGGGCGCGATGGTGGACCGCAGCCAGTCCGGCAGGGCGAAGGTAAAGCGTAGGGAATCCCCGTCCGGCGCGCGGTCGAGGATTTCCGTGACGCCATCGACATGGCCGGCGACGAAATGGCCGCCCAGTTCGTCGCCCGCCTTGAGCGCGCGCTCCAGGTTGACCGGATCGCCTTCGCGCCAGTCGCCCAGCGTGGTGTGGGACAGGGTCTCGGCCGACGCGTCGACGGCAAACCAGCCGGCGCCGGTCTCGACCACGGTCAGGCAGGCGCCGGAACAGGCGATCGAGCCGCCCATGGCTATGGCGGCGGTATCAAAGGCGGTTTCGATGACCATGCGCGTGTCGCCTCGTGCCTCGATCGAGCGAACCCGACCGATATCGCTGATGATTCCAGTGAACATCGCCGGAAACTATGACAAGACGACGTAGGATTCCAGTATATCGTCACCGACTGGCGTCACATCAACCCGGCGAAAGCGCGGCGCGGCCTCGATGTCCGTCACGCCGAGCGCCGCGGCCGAGGGCACGCCGTCGCCGCCCAGGACAAGCGGCGCTCGGAACCATTCCAGGCGATCGACCAAACCCGCGCCCAACAGGCTGGCGGCCAGAACGCCGCCGCCCTCGACCAGCAGTCGCGTGACGCCGCGCTTGGCCAACGCGGTCATGGCCTGGGCCATGGATGGACGGCCGCCGTCGTCGGGCCGCGCTTCGATGACCTCGACGCCGCATTCGCGGAACGCGTCGAGCCGGCGCGGCTCCGCGCCGGTACGGGTGACGATCCATGTGGGCACGTCGCGCGCGCCGGCGACCAGCGGGCTGGTCAGCGGCAGCTGCAGGCGCCCGTCGGCGACGATCCGGACCGGCGAGCGTTCCTCGAGACCGGGCAGCCGGCAGGTCAATCGCGGGTTGTCGGCCAGCGCGGTGCCGATGCCGACCATCACCGCGTCGTTTTGCGCGCGCATCAGATGCACGCGCCGGCGCGCGTCGGCGCCGGTGATCCATTGGCCGCGCCCGGCGCGCGTGGCGATGCGTCCGTCCAGGGTGGTGGCCATTTTCAATGTAACCAGGGGGCGGTGGCGCTCGACGCGCGAAAAGAAGCCCGCGTTCAGCGCGCGCGCCGCCTCGGCGCAAACCCCCTCGATGACCTCAAGACCGGCGTCGCGAAGCCGCGCCAGGCCGCGCCCCGAGACGCGTGGGTCGGGGTCTTCGAGGGCGACGACGCAGCGGCTCACGCCCGCGTCGAGTAGCGCCTCGGCGCAAGGCGGGGTCTCGCCAGTGTGGAAACAGGGCTCCAGGGTGACATAGGCGGTGGCGCCGCGCGCCGCCGCGCCGGCCCGCGCCAAGGCCTCCGTTTCGGCGTGGGGGCGCCCGCCGGGCTGGGTCCAGCCCCGTCCGACCACCACGCCTTGGCGCACCAGCACGCAGCCCACCGCCGGGTTGGGCCATACCGCGCCGAGACCGCGCCGCGCCAGGGCCAGGCCAAGGCGCATGTAGCGTTGGTGAAGCGGATCAGTCTCCGTCACTTTGCAGCTGACCGATGAAATCCTCGAAGTCCTTGGCCTCGCGGAAATTGCGGTACACGGAGGCAAACCGCACATAGGCCACGGGATCGAGCTGCGACAACGCGTCCATTACCATTTCGCCGATCACCGTGGAGGGGATCTCGGACTCGCCCGAACTTTCCATCCGCCGCACGATTCCGTTGACCACGCGTTCGACGCGCTCCGGCTCCACCGGGCGCTTGCGCACGGCGATCTGGATCGAGCGGGCCAGTTTCTCGCGGTCGAACGGGGCGCGCGACTCGTTGCGTTTGATCACCGTCAGCTCACGCAGTTGCACCCGCTCGAAAGTGGTGAAGCGCGAGCCGCAGGCCGGGCAGAAGCGGCGCCGCCGGATCGCGGTATTGTCTTCGGTCGGCCGTGAATCCTTGACCTGCGTTTCGAGGTCGCCGCAAAACGGACAACGCATCCACTCTCTCCTTGCCGCTTAGACTGGGTCGAGGCCGCGATAGATCGGAAATCGGCCGCACATCGCCAGAACTTCGGCGAGAACGCGGCGTTCGGTCTCGCCATCGGCGCCGTCGCCGTCGGAGGCCGCCACGGCGTCGATCACATCGCCGATCATTTCACCAATGCGCCGGAATTCCGCCAGCCCGAAGCCGCGCGTGGTGCCGGCCGGACTGCCCAGCCGGATGCCGGACGTGACGGTCGGGCGCTGGGGGTCGAACGGCACGGCGTTCTTGTTGCAGGTGATGCCGGCGCGCTCCAGCGCCTTTTCCACCACATCGCCGGTCAAACCCTTGGGGCGCAGGTCGACCAGCAGTAGATGCGTGTCGGTGCCGCCGGTGACGATGTCGAGGCCGCGCTCGGTCAGGGTGGCGGCAAGCACGCGGGCGTTGTCGATCACGGCGCGCGAATAGGCGGCGAATTCCGGCCGCAGCGCCTCTTCGAACGCGGCGGCCTTGGCGGCGATGACATGCATCATCGGCCCGCCCTGGAGGCCTGGGAAAATCGCCGAGTCGATGCGCCGCGCGAGTTCCGCGTCGTTACTCAGAACCATGGCGCCGCGCGGTCCGCGCAGCGTCTTGTGGGTGGTCGTCGTGACCACGTGCGCGTGCGGCCACGGCGAGGGATGAACGCCGCCCGCCACCAGGCCCGCGAAATGCGCCATGTCGACCATCAGATAGGCGTCCACCGAGTCGGCGGCCGCGCGGAACGCCGCGAAATCGATTTGGCGGGGATAGGCCGA
>Ga0209554_1001345_pt1 | contig 18723 bp, 20 predicted proteins | sample MarorgKNORR_S2LV_5_FD_188221 | JGI IMG/M metagenome (GOLD analysis project Ga0209554, IMG submission 188221) | Marine microbial communities from the Southern Atlantic Ocean, analyzing organic carbon cycling - Bottom_A/KNORR_S2/LV (SPAdes) (version 2) | ecosystem: Environmental > Aquatic > Marine...
TGATATCTTTGATGAGGACCTTCAAGCGTTGGTTACAGAAGCTCAGGCTGAAGCTACAGAAGTTATCCGTCTAATTTCACTGAAAGTTTGTACCGAGACGGGCAAAAAAAATACTGCAAACATCACCCTTTTAATTGACGGCAAAGAGAAAAGCGCCTCTGCAAAAACTTCAGGAGCGGTTGATGCAACTTTCAATGCGATCTTATCTTTGGTCGATATTGAACCGACATTGCAATTATATTCCGTGACAAATGTTACTCAGGGGACTGATTCTCTTGGAGAGGTTAATGTTCGGCTCGAGTATCAGGGAAAAATTGTTAACGGCCAGGGGGTTGATACTGATATTATTACATCTTCAGCTAAGGCCTATGTACACGCATTGAACAAGGTAATGGAAAATGTAGAGAGGGCGCGCCCGCAAATATGACTCCAGAATTAAGGAATGACTATCTTGAGGCTTTGGATATACCTGAGTTTCTTTATAAAAAGAGTGATTCAATTCCAAGGACCAAAATTAGGGTTCATTGTTTATTGGTAGAAACTAGCCCAGAGAAATCATTTTGTGAGCCAGGTGATACCAAAAACCTGTTAGCAAAGATGTTGTTTTCGATTGGTTTGTCATTAAATAATACGACTTCTATCTCGATTCAATCTGGCGACCTTGAAGAGAGTATTAAGAGTCATCCAGCCAAGGCCGTTTTGGTGATGGGAGAGGCGATCAACTCGAAGTCAGATAATCTATTCTTTACTCACCATCCAAGAGATATTCTGAAAAATCCAGCCCTTAAAAGAGAAGCTTGGGAGGTATTAAAAAAGGTGAAAAAATGTCTCAGTTAGACTACTCACTAAAATCCTATAAACGTCCAAAACTTTCCACACCTAATGGTGAAAAGAAGTTATTGCTTCATTCATGCTGTGCCCCATGTGCTGGAGAGGTTATGGAAGCGTTGGCAGCTTCAGATATTGACACAACGATTTTTTTCTACAATCCAAACATTCACCCCATCGAAGAGTATGAAATCCGTAAAGAGGAGAATATTCGGTTTGCTAAAAAGCTGGGCATGCCTATTATTGATGCAGATTACGACCGAGATGAGTGGTTTGAGAGAACAAAAGGTCAGGAGAACGAGCCAGAAAGGGGTGAGCGCTGTTCAACTTGTTTTGATATGCGTTTTGAGAGGACTGCTCAATATGCAACCGATAATGACTTTGATTTGATTTCTTCAACGTTGGGGATTTCTCGTTGGAAAGACATGCACCAAATAAATGCTTCTGGTGCAAGATCATCTGCGCCATACAACATCCCTTACTGGGATTTTAATTGGAGAAAAAAAGGCGGCTCTTTAAGGATGCTCGAGTTGTCTAAAAGGGAGGGCTTTTATCAGCAGGAATATTGTGGCTGTGTTTACTCTTTAAGGGACACCAATCGTTGGCGTGTTTCGAAAGGTCGCGAAAAAATTGAGAGAGGAGTAAAGTTCTACCATGAGGCGAAACTCGAAGTATCTCAGGATGGTTAAGCTTCGATGAGATAAAGCAGTAACGCCTTTTGGGTATGCAAGCGATTTTCGGCTTCATCCCATACCGCACTCTGCTTGCCGTCAATCACATCTGCGCTAACTTCTTCACCACGGTGTGCAGGAAGACAATGCATAAATAGAGCATCACTGTTTGCAACAGACATCATTTTTTGGTCGACCTGGTAGCCTTTGAAAGCTGATTCTCGCTGTTTTTGCTCCGATTCTTTGCCCATACTAGTCCAAACATCTGTCACCACAAGGTCGGCAACTTCACAGGCATCCATTGGGCTACTGCAATAATTGATATTGTTTTGATATCTTTCAACAAACGAATGATTTGGTTCATAGCTATTTGGAGTCGCGATAGTTAAATCAAAGCCGAATATTTCAGCTGCCTGCATATAGGTCTGACAAACATTATTGCCGTCGCCAATCCAAGCTACTTTTTTGCCATTTATAGATCCTCTTTGTTCTTGAAAGGTCATCAAATCGGCCAGTATTTGGCAGGGATGTGACAGATCAGAAAGGGCGTTAATGACAGGTTTATTTGAGTGTTTAGAGAATTCAATAATGTCTTTGTGAGAGGATATTCGAAGCATCACAGCGTCAACCATGGAGCTTATAACAATGGCACTATCAGTTATCGGCTCACCCCTACCTATCTGTATGTCTATGTTTGAGAGAAAAAGAGCATGACCTCCCAGCTGCGTCATTCCTGCTTCAAAAGAAACCCTAGTTCGAGTCGATGATTTATCAAAAATCATTGCCAGGGTTTTGTTTTTGAATGAATTATTGATGACACCCTCATTGTGCTCCTTTTTAAGAGCTATTGCACGATCAATAATGTTCTGCAATACTTCGAAAGAGAGGTTATCAAAATCGATAAAATGTTTTGTCATAATATGTCCTAGGCGTTGATTAATTTTATAATCTTTTTAATCAAAATGTCTACCTCTTGCTGAGTGATAATCAGCGGAGGCAACAATCTAATCGAGTTACCTGTGATGTTAATCAGTAATTCGTCTTCCAGTGCTTTTTGAAGTAATTGAGTGCAATCGATAATATTTTCATCCAGTCCAATACCTATCATTAAACCTTTAACACGAATCTGGGTCACTGCAGAACAGTCTTCTAGATTTTTTTTGAGTTGATTATTAATGTAATCACTCATCGCATTAACGTTTTCAAGGATTGCGTCTTCTTCAAAGACATCTAAAACGCTCAAAGCAACCTTACAGACCAATGGGTTGCCTCCAAAAGTTGAGCCATGAGTGCCAGCTATAAGCATTTCAGCGGCCCTTCCTTTTGCCAGGCAGGCTCCGATTGGGACGCCATTGCCAAGCCCTTTCGCCAAACAAAGCACATCAGGAGTTAGATCGTTGTATTGGTGAGCAAAGAGCTTACCGGAACGACCCATGCCAGATTGCACTTCATCCAAAATAAACAACCAATCGTTCTTTTCGCATACTGCCTTGACTTCATTTAGATAGTCTTGTTGAGGAATAATCACGCCGGCCTCTCCCTGGATAGGCTCCAACATCACGGCGACAATGTTTTTATTATCGTTGTATTGATTGATGGCATCGACATCATCAAAATCGACATGTATAAACTCACTCATTAGGGGTGAGAAACCGGCCTGGACTTTACTACTCCCTGTTGCAGAAAGTGTCGCCATTGTGCGACCATGAAAGCTTTCTTTTGCGGTCAAAATAACTGGTATATCAATGCCTTTTTGTCGAGCAAAAAGTCGAGCAATCTTAATCGCCGCCTCGTTAGCCTCGGCACCAGAATTAGAGAAAAACACTTTATCCATGTTGGCTAACTTACACAGTCGCACCGCAAGCTCCTCTTGGTGTCCAATACGGTAACAATTCGAAGTGTGTAATAGTTCTTGTGACTGCTCTATAATGCTTTGAGTGATTTTAGGATGGCAATGACCAAGATTAACCACACCAACCCCCGAGAGTGCATCAAAATACCTCTTACCAGAAGTATCAGTGAGCCAGCAACCTCTACCCTTTGCGAAGGTCACATCGAGAGGTGAATAGTTAGACATTAAATTTGACATAGTGTTTCCATTTAAAAAAATAAAAAAGCCCCATAATGGGGCCTTTGAAACTAAGTTGAATGCATTATTAGTGCAATAGAACCGCCATTGATAAAACTGTCAGAAGACTAAGTCTTCGAACCATATTTTTTCTTAAAAGCTTTATAGTGCTTAGCATTTCTCTTTCAAAATATTTAAAAGAGTAATTATATCCTAGTCTTGTGATTATATTTTTCTGAAATTCTATTGAAAAAAAAGATAAAAAACTCAACATTTGTTAGAACTTTATGACACAATATAGTTGTTTTTATTTATATTTTATTTCATTCATTTAAGGAGTAAAAATGCAATTAAACATCTCAGGCCACCATCTCGATATCACACCAGCCCTCAAGCAACATACAAGCGAAAAACTCTCAAAAATTAAACACCACTTTGACCAAGTAATGAACGTCAATATGATTTTGGAAGTGCAAAAAGACGTTCAAACAGCTGAAGCCACGATTCACGTGAGGGGCGCTGATTTATTTGCAAAAGCGGAAAGTCATGACATGTATGCGTCCATTGATAAAGTCATCAATAAGTTAGATTCACAAATATTAAGGCACAAAGAAAAACTACATAGCCACAGAGGCTAGTCCATATAAATTATAATATGTCCAATTTTTGCATAACAAGCTTGGCTTGATATGTTCCTATTGATGACGGATTGTAATTATGGCTGAAATTGAACTCACTTCTTTCGAAGTGTGCCTACAAAATTTAATGACCGCCCTAGAAGCTTCAAACCATGAGGAGGCAAAAGACCAACTCAAAGATTTGCATCCCGGTGAAATTGCACTCCTTCTGGAAGCCATAAAACCAAAGGATCGGACTGTTATTTGGCCAGGCATAGAGGCCTCTATTCAGGGCGAGGTGCTAAAGGAAGTCAACGAGGATGTTCAATCCCAGTTGATCGATGAGATGTCGGTTGATGACTTAGTTAAGGCAACTGAAGACCTGGATACTGACGATTTGGCTGATATTGTTCCAAATCTCCCGGAATCAGCTGTCCATAGTCTGTTACTGACATTAGATTTCAAGCACAGAGAACACCTCAACAAGGTCCTGGCATACCCTGAAGACTCTGCCGGCGGATTAATGAATACCGACTTCATTACGGTCAGACCAGATGTCACCATTAGTGCTGTTTTTCGTTACTTAAGGCTGCTTAAGGAGATGCCTGTCGACACAGATCAGGTGTTTGTTGTTGATAGGAATTTTACTTATTTAGGTTCTCTTCTCATATCAACTCTTCTGACAGAGGAGCCTGAACAGGTCATCATGTCGCTAATCAATAGTGATTCTTCAAAACCAATCCATGCCGACACAGATGAAGCTGAAGTGGCACTCCTTTTTGAGCAAAGAAATTTAATTTCTGCCCCAGTGATTGACGAAAACAATCAATTGGTTGGAAGGATTACAATCGATGATGTGGTTGATGTTATCCGAGATCAGGCTGAGCACTCAGTGATGTCAATGGTTGGTTTAGATGAAGATGAGGACGTTTTTGCACCGATTATTCAAAGCACAATGCGTCGCAGTATCTGGCTTGGTGTGAACCTAGTGACTGCATTCATTGCGGTATATTTTATTGGCTTATTCGAGGCAACTTTACAGCAAAAAATTGCACTAGCCATTCTAATGCCTGTAGTTGCCAGTATGGGAGGTATTGCTGGAACTCAAACCCTAATCATAGTGACAAGAGGTATTGCAACTGGTAGGGTGACAACAGCCAATATCAAATCCCTAATCAATAAAGAGGTTGCGGTTAGTGGATTGAACGGTATTATTTGGTCATTCGTCATTGCCTTCGTAACCTATTATTGGTTTAATGATGTTGTGTTGAGTGTTGTTATTGGCTTGTCTATTATTGTCAATTTAGTCGTTGCTGCATTTTCGGGTGCGTTTTTACCACTATTGTTGACTAAACTTAAAATTGACCCCGCATTGGCGGGAGGTGTCATACTGACTACGATTACTGATGTGATTGGCTTTGTTGCTTTTTTAGGTTTGGCAACATTGGTTATCTAAGCTAAGAGGTATCAAACTTCTGCTAAGAACTTCAAATACGATTAATTGTTAACCTTATGAAGCTTGTATATACTCATGAAAATCGCTTAATAGTTCTGAATGTGAGGAACATTTTGAGCGAACATGGAATTGAAGTTGTTCTTAATAAAGAATATGCATCGAGCGCTGCAGGAGGTTTGGCCCCTATCGATACATGGCCAGAAGTATGGATTGTAAATGATGACGATTTTGGCTCATCGATGAACATCATTGAGTCGCTTGACGTTGATCTTAAGACAGCGATGTGGCAGTGTAGTGAGTGCCTTGAAATGAACGATGAAACGTTCGATTATTGTTGGAAATGTAAGCGAGATAAATCTTGATATTTCAACACTAACTATTTGGATGTTTTGATGGAGCTTAATGTATGAATGTTTTTCATCTAGCATATACAGTTGGCGATCTTGATTCTGCAAGAAGATTCTATGGTGAACTTTTGGGGTGTCAAGAGGGTAGAAGCACAGACACCTGGGTTGACTTTAATTTTTTTGGCAATCAACTGTCGCTTCATGTAGGTGAGTTAGTTAAAAGAAGCAAAACCACCTCAAAGGTGGAAAATATTTCTGTACCTATCCCTCACTTTGGTTGTGTTCTTGATTGGAACAGTTTTCATGATTTGGCTGACAAGCTTCAATCGGCAGATATTAAATTTATTGTTGAACCTAGTGTTCGATTTCAAGATTTACTAGGAGAACAGGCAACCATGTTTTTTGAGGACTATTCTGGTAATGCGATTGAATTAAAGGCTTATCGAAACCCCTCTGAAGTTTTTAGTAAATAGTTAATTGTGAGACCCGTAAATGTTTGAAGTATTAAGTATTGAAACGTTAATCGCTTTTGTTACCGCCTCGGTAGTTTTAAGTCTAGTCCCTGGCCCAGATAATCTCTTTGTAATGAGTCATTCAGCTTTAAAGGGTTGGAGGATTGGTTTTTACATCACGCTTGGTCTATGCACAGGTTTGATAGGGCATACAGTGCTTGTTGCGATAGGCGTTAGCGTTATCTTTCAAACTAGTGCAATTGCTTTTAATGGACTAAAAATCGTTGGTGCGTGCTACCTTCTTTATCTCGCATGGCTTTCTGTTCAAAACAAAGAGTTAAATTTAGGTGGAACTGACAGAGACAGTACAAATCGGTCATACTACTTTACTGGCGTTATTATGAATCTAACCAATCCAAAAGTGGCGCTCTTTTTTTTGGTTTTTTTACCTCAGTTTGTAAACACCAGCAATGACAATGTCACAATCCAAATATTTTTACTTGGACTGTTATTTATCCTCAGTGCGCTTTGTGTCTTTACATCAATTGCATATCTAGCTAGCTTTCTGGAAGATATTCTCAAGAAATCGAAAACGGTAAACAAGAACCTTAACATACTTGCAGCTTTAATATATTTTGCTCTTGCAATTAACCTATTTTTTGTGAGCTGGTAGACAGAATATATTTGAATGAATATTACATCCATAATTTGTGACTATGAATCCCATACTGAGGATATCTGTGCAATAAGATACGAGGTTTTTGTTGATGAGCAGAATGTACCAGAAGAGCTAGAAATTGATGGCCTTGATGGCGAAGCGAAACACGTTTTGGCTTTTGTTGATGGTCTGCCAATAGGCACTGGCAGAATATTAAATAATGGGCATATTGGTAGAGTCGCTGTTCTAAAGAATTACCGAGGCCTTGGAATTGGCAAGTCAATTATGAAAGATCTGATTAAGTGGGCCCAAGACATGAATCTAGAAAAGGTTTGGTTGTCTTCGCAATGGCATGCTCATAGTTTCTATTTAGATCTTGGTTTTGTTTGTGTTGGTGAGATTTACAAAGAAGCTGGAATTGACCACATTAAAATGTTTAATTCACTTTGATTAACTTTAAATATATAAAAGATAAGAGTCCAAATTGCGTTTGATGTGTGAGATAGAGCTATGCTAGAATGCTTTCTTTAAGTTCTTTAAATGAGGATTCTCCTTGCAGTTCTCTGACAATTTTAAGAGCGAAATCTATAGCAGTTCCGACCCCCTGAGAAGTCATCACTTTGCCATCGATAATGGTAGATTGGTCATGGTGATAGCCGTCAATTCTTATCTGATTTTCGATACTCGGATAACACGTAAACTCTTCATTCAGAACGTCAGCAGTGTGAAGTGCTAGAGGTGCTGCACAGATGGCACCAATGTATTTACCCTGTTCTTTCATTTGCTTCAGTATTGATTGAACATTTTCGCTCTCACTGAGCACCAAAGTTCCTGCTAAGCCTCCAGGCAAGGTAATCATATCGAAGTTATCGATGTCCAATGAGTCTAATAGACAGTCGGCGGCAACTTCGATTCCCTGGCCACCTTTAATGGTCATTTCAGTGACTCCAGCAACTGTGACATCAATGCCACCCCGTCTACAAACGTCAATAATAGCGATAGCCTCTATTTCCTCAAAACCCTCGGCCAAAGGGACTAGCATTTTAGGCATAAAAGTCTCCAAACAATATTAGCTAGAGATACAGAATATCACATTCATTGAGTAATGATACTGTCTTCTACGATTTTAGTTGAATGGTATGTTCGTTACTGCTGCTATCCTTGAACCCCAAGGAGTATCTACATCAACTTTTGAACCGATAGCATTAAAACCTGTATCCATCGTTGCAATGGCTATGTTCTTTTTCAATCTTGGAGAGTATGCAGCACTGGTGACTTTTCCGCATGTTTTGTTGCTACTTGAGACCTTCCATGGGCTAGCGCAACCACCGACGAATGCTTCACCCTCAATAATTAAACCAATCACTTTCCTAGCAACACCTTCAGATCTAATTTTGTGGAGTGCGTCACGACTCAAGTATTCAGCACTCTTGTCGAGCTGACAAAACTTTTCAAGTGGCAATTCAAGTGCATTAGTGTTTAGATCCATGTCATTACCCCAGGAAAAAAGGCCTGACTCGATTCTTTCAATGTTGTTTGGAGAGCCCGGTTTAATGTCGTATTTGTTGCCTGCTTCCATAACCATATCCCAGAGTCTTTCACCCTGAGCTCCATCTCTTAGGTAGAGCTCAAAGCCACCTTGTTTACTCCAACCTGAACGTTGAACAATTAAAGGTATTCCGTCCAGTTTAGTTTCCTTGAAAAAGAAATATTTAAGCTCTTTAACCCAGTCACCAAAAAGATCCACCGTTAAAGGTAAACTATTTGGTCCTTGGATAGCCAGTGGGGAGACATCAGGCTCATTAATCTGGACATCCCAACTAAGTCCACAGGCAAGTCCACGAGTCCAAAGAAGGACGTCACTGTCCGCGATTGAAAGCCAAAAATGGTTCTCACCCAAACGAAGTATGATAGGGTCATTGACGACGCCGCCATTTTCATCAGTAATCAGTGCATATTTACCTTGTCCAATCTGAAGGCTGGAGAGGTCCCTTGGGGTGATATATTCCACGAAACGGTAGGCGTCATTTCCGGTTATCTCAACTTGACGTTCGGCGGCAACATCCCAGAGCGTGACATTGTTAATCAGATTCCAGTAGTCATTATCTGATCCCTCGTAAACTACAGGCATAAGCATGCGGTTATAGATAGTAAAACTTTTAGCTCCAGAACGAAGCGTAGCTTCGTAATATGGAGACTTTCTTAAACGATCTGATAGTGTAATTTCTAAATTACCAGCCATTGTTTTCCCTTAGAGTCTAATGTCTGTTAAAAGGTTTTACAAGTCATCAAACCTTGTAAAAATAGATGTATATTTATACCTTATTTTATTGCTTATTTACTATAAATTTTTAGTTGAAATATTATTTTTTTCTAGCCAATCTTTGAACTGATTTTTAATGGACTTTAATGCCTCTTTGTCATTACCCTCAAAACGCAACACTAAACAGGGTGTGGTGTTGGAAGCTCTCACCAAACCCCAGCAGTTTTCATAGTCAACTCTGACACCATCAATGGTGTTAATTTCAGAACCTGGAAAGTCAACACTGTTGGAGAGAACCTTCATGGCATCGTGTTGTTGGCCTTGTTCATCAAAATGAATATTAATCTCGGGTGTACTGACACTGTCAGGTAATTCGGCAAATATCTCGGCGCAGGTTTTGTCAGTTTTTGAAATTATTTCTAGTAGCCTAGCTCCAGTATAGATAGCATCATCAAAACCATACCAACGATCATTAAAGAAGATGTGGCCTGACATCTCTCCCCCAAGCTCTGCATCTGTTTCCTTGAGTTTGTTTTTTATAAAGCTATGACCAGTACGTGACATAATCGGTTCACCACCATGCTCAGAAATATCTTTTGGCAGCAAGGAAGAACACTTTACATCAAAGATAATTTTAGCACCCGGTATTCGACTCAGAACATCCCTTGAATAGAGAATCATTTGCCGATCAGCCCAAACAACATTGCCGTTATTGTCAACCAAACCTAAACGGTCACCATCGCCATCAAAAGCAAGACCCAAGTCAGCTCCAGTATCGACAACTTCTTTAATTAAATCTTCTAAGTTTTCTGGATTTGAGGGATCCGGGTGATGGTTAGGGAACCTTCCATCAACCAAACAAAAAAGTTTAGAAACTTTAGCACCAAGTGATTCAAATAGTTTAGGTGCGATGTTTCCTGCAACGCCATTGCCGCAATCAACGACAATGTTGAGTTCTCGCTCTAGGACAATGTCAGACTTAATAGTATCCATGTAGTCTTGGTCAATATTGATTGAGGTTGAAGAACCAGAACCAGAAGAAAATTGTTGGTTGAGGATTCTTGAATACAGGTTCTGGATTTTGTCCGCTGAGAGTGTCTCACCAGCAATCATGATTTTAAAGCCATTATATTCTGGAGGGTTGTGTGAACCAGTCACCATGACCCCTGAGCTTGCACCCTTCGTATAGGTCGCGAAATACACCAGAGGTGTCGGAACCATGCCAATATCAACGACATGACAGCCACTCTCAATGAGTCCAGATATCAGCGATTCGGATAGCACAGGTCCCGTTAGGCGCCCATCTCTGCCGACAACTATGCCTCTCTCACCTTGGGCAATTGACTCACTACCAATCGCCATGCCTATTAATTTGACTACTTCGGGAGTTAACTCTTTTTCAACAATTCCACGAATATCGTATGCTTTAAAGATCGAACTTGTAATATCCATTAAAATAGTTGATAAAATAAGCGTAATCTCTATTTTATCAAAGAATGATTTTAGAAAATGAAAGAAGATTTTGAAGTAATTGAAATAACACGTGACTCGATGACCATCAAAGCTGATAGACAGAGTGGCTGTAATTCGTGCTCTTCAAAAAGTGTATGCGGTACTGGGGTTCTTTCGGATTTATTTTCAGGCTTCAGTCTGTTTAAAAGGCCTTTACAGAAGGGTGTAAAGGCAGGTGACACCATTACTTTAGAGATTTCATCGAAAGAACTTTTTTTGCGTGCTAGCCAGCTCTATCTTATGCCTTTGTTGGCGTTATTTGTTGGCGCTTATCTTTCAAATCTTTTTTTTCCTTCAAATGATATTATTCAAACTCTAGTTGGCCTGTCATCCCTGGCAGCCAGTCTAGTGCTGTTAAGGTTTTTAATTAGGTAAATTTACCTTCAATTATTGAGGATAATAATCCCGAAAGTTGAAATAAAGAACATCTTTGATTGAATTTAATTATATTTTATGTCTGAAAAAGATATTGATCCCCAAGAAACTACGGAATGGCTGGAAGCGTTCAGGTCTGTTTCTAGATTTGAGGGAGAAGATAGAGCAAAATACATCCTTCAGAAGCTCATTGATATGGCCCATGAAGACGGAATGGACCTCCCAGAAGGTGTCAACACTGCCTACCTTAACACAATTCCTGTAGAACAAGAATCTGAATTAGTCGTTAAGCACGAGATTGAACATAGGATTAAGTCAATTATCCGTTGGAATGCGATGATTATGGTCGTTAAGGCGAACCAAGAGTCATCTGAGTTGGGAGGTCATATTGCTTCATTTGCTTCATGTGCCACACTTTATGAGGTTGGTTTTAATCACTTTTATCGTGGTAGTAAATTGGACCAGGGTGCTGACTTAGTCTTCTTCCAAGGCCACATTGCTCCTGGAATCTACTCAAGGGCCTTTTTGGAGGGCAGGATTACTGAAGAACAGATGCTTAACTTTAGACAGGAGGCTAACCAAGAAGGTCTCTCCTCTTACCCACACCCATGGCTAATGCCTAATTTCTGGGAATTTCCGACTGTTTCTATGGGTCTTGGTCCGATTATGGCTATTTTCCAGGCGCGTTTCATGAAATACCTACATCACCGAGAAATCATAAAGACTGACAAGAGAACCGTTTGGGCTTATATAGGCGACGGTGAGACTGATGAGCCAGAATCATTGGGCGCGATTTCATTGGCTGGCAGGGAAAAACTCGATAATCTTATTTTCGTGATTAATTGTAACCTTCAGCGCCTAGATGGACCCGTTCGAGGTAATGGAAAGATAATACAAGAATTGGAGGGAATGTTTCGTGGTGCTGGCTGGAATGTCATCAAGGTTATCTGGGGTAGGGGATGGGATGCACTCCTTGCAAATGACTCCTCTGGGCTCTTAAAGCAGCGCATGGAGGAAGTTGTTGATGGTGAGTATCAGGCTTATAAAGCAAAGGATGGAGGTTACGTTCGGGAATATTTTTTTGGGAAATATCCTGAACTTTTAAAGCTCGTTGAGCATATGTCTGATGAGGAGATTTTTGCCCTTACTCGTGGCGGTCATGATCCAAACAAGGTTTATCAGGCATATAAGAAGGCGAAGGAACATGTTGGCCGACCTACAGTCATCTTGGCAAAGACCGTTAAGGGTTACGGGATGGGTGAAGCAGGAGAAGGGAAAAACACCACCCACAACCAAAAGAAATTAGCCGTAGAAGCCCTAATTAAAGTTGCCAAAAGATTTGACATTCCTGTCACTGAGAAGGATGCAGAGGAGCTTAATTTTTATAAGCCCGATGAAGATAGTGAAGAGTTAATATACTTGAGGCAACGTCGAGAAGCATTGGGTGGATATTTACCAAGCAGAAGTTTTGAGTTAGAGAAGTTCAATATACCGAAAATAGAAGTTTTTAAGCCATTACTAGAATCTAGCGGCAAAAAGGAAATGTCCAGCACAATGGCGTTTGTGCGCTTCCTGTCACTATTAATTAGAGATAAAGAGCTTGGTCCAAGAGTAGTGCCTATCATTCCAGATGAAGCCAGAACTTTTGGCATGGAGGGTCTGTTCGGGCAGATGGGTATTTATTCTTCCTCAGGGCAACTCTATGAACCTGAAGACTCAGATACAGTGATGTGGTACAAGGAAGACATCAAAGGACAAGTTTTGCAAGAGGGTATCAATGAGGCGGGTGCAATTTCTGACTGGATAGCTGCAGCAACCTCCTATGCATCTCACAATGTCACCATGATTCCGTTTTATATCTATTACTCAAAGTTTGGTTTTCAGAGAGTTGGAGATCTTGCTTGGGCAGCCGGAGATATGCAAGCCAAAGGTTTCTTGTTGGGAGGTACTGCTGGTAGAACAACTCTGGCTGGCGAAGGTTTACAGCACCAGGATGGCGACTCATTGATTGTTGCAAATACGATTCCAAACTGTGTCTCCTATGACCCAACCTATGCCTATGAGCTTGCAGTCATTATTCGCGACGGTATGCAACGCATGTACGAAAAGATGGAAAATATTTTTTATTACATCACCTTAATGAATGAAACCTACACTCACCCTGCAATACCAAAAGGAGTAGAAGAAGGCATTATTAAAGGAATGTATCCTTTAAAAACAGTTGGAAAATCTAAAGTCGAAGTTCAATTACTGGGAAGTGGTGCCATTCTTAGAGAGGTCGAAAAGGCTGCAGATATGCTTGACAAGGATTGGGGTGTTAAATCCCATATCTGGAGTGTTACTAGTTTTAATGAAATAACCCGTGAAGCCCAGTCTGTTGACCGTGACAACCTCTTTCAAGAGGGCGACAATAAGAAAACGCCATACATTACTGAATGTTTGAAGAAATCTAAAGGTCCTGTGATTGCTGCAACTGACTATATGCGAAATTACGCAGAACAGATTCGTAAATATGTACCGGCACATTATGAGGTTTTAGGAACTGACGGTTATGGTCGGTCAGACACTCGTAAAGAGTTAAGGTACTTTTTTGAAATAAACTCCAACTATATCACTTATGTAGTATTGAAAGCGCTTGTTGATGATGGGATCTTGGATTCAAAGACGCTTAAAAGTGCAATAAAAAAACTTAAAATTGACAAGAAAAAGTCAAACCCGATGTATACCTAAGGGTCTAGTGAACACTAAACAATACTTAGAAAAGTTAAAATCAGGCGTTCAGATAAAATTTTCTGATTTCCTTGAATTGATAGAGCAAGAGTATATATTTTCAAACATTGCTTTTACGAATAATGGTCTAACCAACCCTAAAGACGAAAACCAAGGTTCAGCCAAAGTTTTTTGTTTTGGATTGATGCACTCTCTAGATGAGAAAGATGTAATAAGATGTTTTGGTGAGCACTACAAATCAGTACTCGAATCACCAGAGGATTTAACATCACATTTAAATGTCCGAAACTTTATGAAAATGGGCTGGGAAGGAGTTTCAATTGATGAAACTGCTCTTTCAGTTAAATAGACTGATTTTTATAGAGGGTAAAAGCTAAGCAATTAATGACTGAAAATAAATCAATTGACAGGACTATATATAGCTGCTTTCTAGGCGCTTTCCTGATGCTTTTTCAGATTGGAGTTTATTTTGTTTATATTCCCTGGAATGTTGAAAGGTTACAAATTTCCGAATCAGAATTAGGATTTGGACTTCTGGTTTTTGGTATATCAAACCTCATCAGTAATCAGATCTCAGGTAGATATATTGTGCCAAATATTGGTACAAAAAATTCCATGGTATTAGGTCTTGTTACTGTCGCTTTTTGTCCCTTGATTTTAGTATCAGCACCTAATTACTTATTATTTTTGTTGGCTTACATACCGTTTGGGATTGGTGTTGGATTATTTCACCCTTCTGCACAATCTCAAATCTCAATGATTGAAAATAAAACATCTCGAATAATTACACCTGCATATCAAGCAGCATTCAGTGCAGGATCATTGGTAGGAGCTATTGCAGCAGCCTTTTTCATAAAAAATATAAGTGATCCTCGCCTAATATTTTTATTTTCAGGTTCGATATTGACACTAGGTTCATTAACTATTTTCAGGCTTGGATTAGTAAAGAATTTAGAAATCCTTGAAAAAACTCCAAGATTTAGGTTACCAAAAAACAATATATTAATTTTCGGATTTCTCCTGATGATGAATTATGCAACCATGGGTATCATCCTTGATTGGTCAGCGCTTTGGTTAACAAGAGATTTGTTGGCGCCTCTATTCTTAGGAGGAATTATTATTATTGTGTTTAATATTGGCGAGATCGTTTCAAGACTATTAGCATCAAAACTAATCAAACGTTCTAGCGAGAGATTTATTGGAGGATATTTAAGTATATTTTCTGGAATTATTCTATTTCTCTGCATAATGACGTCAAATTTATATGTAATCATTATCGGTATGGTAATTTTTGGTTTTGGTACGGCAAATTTTGTTGCAATTGTCATACGCCAAGCCATCAATATAACTGACGAACCAATCCCTTTGACTGTTTCAAATTTAGTCACTCTTGGTTTTGCTGGTTTTATTTTTGGACCTGCCCTTGTAGGTTATTTGGCAGAATACTTAGGTCTAACTTTTAACATGTACCTAATTAGTGTAATTTGGGGACTCAATGGGGTGGCCCTTCTTGTTATGATAAAGCGTATAAAATATGCTTAAATCATAGACCCTCTGCAGTTTCACTGATTAGCATATCCACTACATCTTTCAGTGCGTCTTCGCTATTATTACCCGCAGCAATCGATAATTCGTAAGTTTTAAGTTGACGATGGGCGCTTGTTCCTCGGCTCAAAATATCCTTTGTAGCGGCAACTTCCGATTCACATCCGAGCGATTTTGCATCCTCAAACGTAAGTTCTATGAATTCATCTAGTAATTGTTCGAACGGAATAATGCTGCCGATGCCGAAATCGATGAGTCCCTCGTCAAAACTATAGCGCATTGCACGCCAGCGATTCTCCCTAATCAGCATAGGATTATATTCGCGCCAACGTTGATTTTTGATTCTTAGGCGGTAGAGCATGCGTATCGTAGAGACAATAGGGCCCTAGTGAGATTGCACCATCAATGCGTGTACAGACATCCATAATGCGTGTCTCAAGTGTAGGGTATTTTGCGCTTGGTCTCAGATCCCACCAAATCTTGGTTGAGTCTTTCATGACACCAGCATTGATCAAGATTTGTATATGTCGCTGATAGCAGCGTAACTTTGAAATTCTTCAGGTAGCCCCGTTCTAGGCAAATTATCAAAGATGGTTAGACGATAACTCTTTAGCCCGGTATCCTCGCCATGCCAGAATGGCGATGAGCAGGATAATGCAAGTAGGTGGGGAAGTAAATAGGTGAGTTGGCTCATTAAATCAATACGCAATTCATCTTCACTAATACCTACATGTACATGCATACCACAGATAACCATTCTCCGAGCCACCGCCTGCATTTCTGTTGTTAGTAATTCATAACGATCTTTTGGCGTTAGTTCTTGCTCGGACCACCGACTAAACGGATGTGTCGAACAAGCAATCGGAGCAATACCATGCTGTCCAGTTACCTCTATGACATGTTTACGTAATTTCGCGAGGTCTTGGCGAGCTTCCTGGATGTTTTTGCATACCTTTGTACCAATTTCAATCTGCGAGCGCAAAAGTTCATTTGAAACCTGATGCCGAGAAATTCCTTGCACTCGCTCAACAAAGACTCGGGTGGATCAACGACAAGGCTGCAAGTCTCCTTATCAACCAACAGATATTCTTCTTCGATACCTAGAGTGAATTGTGGCTCATCATGTGTCATCTTAAAGATTTCTGTGTTTCAATGTTTTTTGTTCTAGCACCTATCCTATATGTACTAATGATTTCTTTTAGGGTGTCCGACACTAGCTTAACACCATCATCATGATTAATAAGATTCTGACATATTTCGATACCCACATGCTGCAATCCAGTTGATTCAGCGTGAAAGTCAATTGTGAAGTCTTCAGGATCTTTACCAGAGTACGGTTTATTATCACCAACCAAATAACCTGCCTCGACGAGTCTAGTTAAAAAAATCTCAGCCGTTACAGGATCTTTGTCCCAGAGAACGCCTATTTCCCATTCTCGGTCATTGCCATTAATAACAGGAGTGAAGCTGTGAATTGAAATAATAATTGGATCAATACCATGCTTCTTTAGGCGAACGATCTGATCTTTGATAGAGTTGTGATAGGGCCAATAGATTTCGGATGCCCGTTTCTCCTTCTCACTTTCTTGAAGGTCGTGATTGCCGGGTACGTTAACACCATCGCTATATTTAAGAAATGCGCTGTCATCGATTAGATTGCGATTACAGTCAACAATCAGGCGCGAATACTGACAGAGTACCGCAGTTGCACCAAGATTGTCGGCAAGCGACTCGGCAACTGCACCCGCACCAATGTCGAGTGCAATATGGCTAACTCTATTCAGGTAATCGAGGCCCATCGTCCCAAGCGACCGTGGGAAACTATTGCTGGCATGGTCACAAACTAGCAGAACTGGCAGAATTGCATCCGAATTAAGGATTATATAAGGAGGCGGTTCATCAGGAGCTAAAAGCGTTTCTGTGAGTTCTTTATTTTCAATTTTCAATATATTAATAGGTTTATTATCAATTGCTTTTCATAATATACCAATTGAGTATTAAATACTAAAAATAATCTAACTAGTAGTGGGGAGGTTTGTCATCATTGATGAGTACTTGACTGGATTGAGGGCTCTTTAAGTTTTCCAGTTTCTCTTTTAATTCTTTGATGTGATTGCTGAGATTTTCTATCGTTTCTCCCTGACGAAAAACGACCATATTTAAATCATCAAGCATGTGTTGAATGTGTGCAATTTTTTCTTCAAGTGCAATAATTTTATTGTCAGGCATGAAATTCAATAATTTAAATAAAAAAGCCACCTTTCGGTGGCTTTAAATCAACTTACTTATCTATTAAAACTTTACGTGAAAGTTTAATTCGACCTCGGTCAACTGCAAGTACTTTGACCTCTATTTCTTCACCTTCTTTAAGGTAATCCTCAACTTTATTAACTCTTTCATGAGCAATCTCTGAAACGTGAAGTAGTCCATCCTGATTTGGCATAATTGTTATGAAAGCACCAAACTCAACGATCTTGGCAACCTTACCGGTATATACCTTGTTAACTTCTGGTACTGCGGTAACATCCTTAACCATCTGTACAGCCTTTTCAAAGCCCTCATCATCGTTAGCAAACACATTAACGTTACCGTCATCGTCGACATCAACACTTGCACCAGATTGAGCAATAATGCCTCTGATCGTTTCTCCACCCTTGCCGATCAGGTCACGAATTTTGTCAGTAGGTATCTTAATAACCTTTGTTTTAGGGGCATTCTTTGCAGCCTCATTTGGCTCACTGATAACCTGATTCATTTGCCCAAGGATATTAAGTCTTGCCTCTTTGGCTTGTGTAAGTGCGATTGACATAATATCTTCAGTGATTCCATCAATCTTGATATCCATTTGCAGGGCATTAATACCACGTGATGTGCCTGCAACCTTAAAGTCCATATCACCAAGATGATCTTCGTCACCTAGAATATCTGTTAGAACTGTGAAGCGATCATCATCCTTTACAAGACCCATTGCAATACCAGCAATCGGAGCTTTAATAGGAACACCTGCGTCCATCAATGCAAGTGAAGAGCCACAGACACTAGCCATAGAGCTGGAACCATTTGATTCTGTAATTTCTGATACCACTCGGATTGAATATGGAAAGTCCTCAATACTTGGCAGACATGCAGTAATACCACGACGTGCAAGGCGACCATGACCAACCTCACGACGCTTAACACCCATAACACGTCCAGTTTCAC
>Ga0209554_1001347_pt1 | contig 18699 bp, 14 predicted proteins | sample MarorgKNORR_S2LV_5_FD_188221 | JGI IMG/M metagenome (GOLD analysis project Ga0209554, IMG submission 188221) | Marine microbial communities from the Southern Atlantic Ocean, analyzing organic carbon cycling - Bottom_A/KNORR_S2/LV (SPAdes) (version 2) | ecosystem: Environmental > Aquatic > Marine...
ATACAATAGACTATGAACGCGCAGAAAGAGTATGCGACTGTGGATTAGTAACGGACCATCAAGAGTTCGGCGCTAACGATGACAATCGCCATTTTGGTAAAAACGCAACTGCTACCAAGGTGAGAACTTTTGGCGCTACTGACAAGGGTACCGCCTTGGGAAGCAGGTCGTGGTCAAAGCGCGATATTCGCGCATTACCTGCTTGGGCAAGAAAAGAATTTGGTCACCTCAGATTGATGGAACTTGGTACTGTACGCGATAAACATCCATTCTATGGTAAAGTTATGAGAGACTTGGAGAGTCGTTATGGTCTTTATACTGCATTTGGTATAGAGCATTTGGCTCGTATGTCCTGCCTTCCACTAACTGATGAGCAAGAGAACATACGTGATGGTTTGAAGAGTTGTGACCAAAAGAGGCTGGCAATGCCGAAGCAATCTATCTGTCGCCAAAAGGCTGATTTGAAAGGTGACTCTGAAGAAAGCAACGCTAGAATTATCGCTATTGCACTAGCGGAACTTGGTGGAGATTTACAAATCACTCCTAAGATTGACCGTCGCTTTGACCTGCAACGCTTTGGGCTGACTGACAAGCAGATCTCATCTGCCAAGTCAATTATCTTGAAGCATTACAAAGCTCGCATCAGTTTCCTTGGTGCGCCTGCGCCTCGCAGAATCAATCCAAGTGAATTACGTTGTGATGATGCTGATCAAGTCATGAGCCATCTCGATGATAGCCTATCCGTCAAATTAAGTGAAGCAGACTTAGATTTGGTTCACAGAAATGCTGCCTATAGATTAGACCTGTTATGCGAACCTGGTGACGGAAAGGTGTCACCATTGGCAGTTAACACCAATATTCGTATGGTTATTGCATGTGTATATTATGCCACATTACAATCACTTGGCCTTGCAGAGGGATTATTGAATCGTGTTGCTTTGACCTGCCGTCTTTCTGGCAGTGGCGTTTCATCAAGACTCGAGCAATTCCGTAATGAAGATGCCCCTGATAAGTTATTCGTCGATGGTGCCTTTGATGATTTCATCAAAGTGTGAAGGTTCAAAAATCAAATAGTGGCTAAAATGGCTAATTTCGAGGGTCGGGCAATTTCATGTTTCCTTACTTTAAATAGAGTCGAATAAAAGTTATAATTATGAATATGAAGTATTCTTGTTGTGCAATTATACGTCATGATGACCGAAAGGTTTTTACGGAGAGGCGGGTATGAAGGTATGTTCGCCGCCCACTACACCCACAGTGGCCTCATTTTTCGTAGGCCCTAATACTCGCTCGGCAACAAAAGGATTGTACGACTCCTTATAAGATTGCACCATGAAATGGAGGAAGAAAGATATGAATAATGAAAAAGATAGAAAAGAAAAGTGTGAAGAATGTGGGTCAACTGACCATACAATAGACTATGAACGCGCAGAAAGAGTATGTGACTGTGGATTAGTAACGGACTATCAAGAGTTCAACGCTAACGATGATTATAATCGCATGTATGGAGAAGAAGCAAGTGCTACTAAGGTTAGAACACTTGGTGTAACCGACATGAGTACTGCCTTAGGTAGCAGACCATTATCAAAGAGTGAAATCAGAAAGTTGTCTGCTGGAGCAAGAAGGCAGTATTATCGCCTTAGATTGATGGAACGTGGCACTGTACGCAATCGCCATCCGTTCTTTGGCAAGGTCATGAGAGAAGTAGAAGGGTTTTATGGCCACAATACTGCCGTGGGCATAGAATATTTGGCTCGTATGTCCTGTCTACCATTGACCCCTGTGCAAGAAAAAGTGCGTGAAGGTTTGAAAAGTTGTGACCAAAAGAGATTGGCCATGCCCAAGCAATCCATCTGTCGTCAAAAGGACGATTTGAAAGGTGGCTCTGAGGAAAGCAACGCTAGAATTATTGCTATTGCACTAGCGGAACTTGGTGGAGATTTTCAAATCACCCCTAAGATTGATCGTCGCTTTGACCTGCAAAGACTGGGGCTGACTGACAAGCAGATCTCATCTGCAAAGGCAATTATCTTGAAGCATTATAAAGCTCGTGTTAGTTTCCTTGGAGCGCCTGCGCCTCGCAGAATCAATCCAAGTGAATTACGTTGCGATGATGCTGACCAAGTAATCTCTCACCTTGAGGAAAACCTATCTGCTACATTAAGCGATACTGACTTGGATGCTGTTCACAGAAATGCTGCCTACAGACTAGACCTGCTATGCGAACCTGGTAATGAAGAGGTGTCATCATTGGCAGTTAACACCAATATTCGCATGGTTGTTGCATGTGTATATTACGCTACATTGCTATCACTTGGCCTTGCAGACGGATTATTGAATCGTGTTGCTTTGACCTGCCGCCTTACTGGCAGTGGAGTTTCATCACGCCTCGAACAATTCCGTAATGAAGATGCTACTGGTAAGTTATTCGTCGATGGTGCCTTTGATGATTTCATTCAATTGTGAAGCATAATATTAACCGCTATCAAATCAATTGATATTGAATCACTAGATGGCTTTAGGTAATGCGCATCGTATCTTGCCTTGTATCGTTAATGCTGCTTTCAGTTATTATTCCCATCAACGCTGATGCTTCGCCGGCTGAAACATTGTCAATTGGAGTCGTGTTCGGTGGTCAGTGGGTTGAAGCAAACAATAGCACAGTACAGACTAGTCAACTATCAGATCTACCAACAATCGTTGAAGATTATACAGCCACATGGTGTACTAATTGTGTTGATGTCGAACATGCTCTTGATGATGTTGCACAACAGATTCCAATACAACAATACAATTTCCATCGCTCAATCGGTGAAACTCAGGACCCTTATGGCACAGATGTTTTGGACCAAAGATGGGAGGCACGATATGGGCAAAGAGTACCTCCTACGGTTATTTTTAATGGTAGTCAAAAGCAAGTAGGAAGTGTGTCCAATGGAGATTCATTACAAGAAGATTATAGCGCATTAGCACAATTTGACCTCTCGCTAGGACAAGGTAGTTCCACTTTTAGTTGGACTGCTACTGGACAAAGTAGTGGCTCAGTTTCATGGAATATTTCAATCGATAGTTCTCAATTTGGTGACGGTGTAATTTCTGTAAATTTGTGGGTTGTTGAGGCCTCTGCTCATTTTGAAAATGGAACCAATGGGTTAGAGGATTATCCATACATTGTCCGTGAAATCCACTCATTAGGAAATTCAACTAGCGGTACTGCACAGATAACCCTGCCTGAAGCATTTGATGGGGATGACCTTTCGGTCCATTTGCTGTACCAAGTAATCAATCCAATAGTTGAGGATAATACTGATACATTGGATTCTAAGACTTCTAAAGAAAAGGGACTACCTGCAATATCATTGATTGCAACGCTTGCAATAATAATCGCAGCTGTGCGTTCAAGAGATTATTGACCCCAAGGAATAATATCTCTATTAACTTGAATCGCTTCTTCATCGCGTAAGTCCTCTTCCAATTCCCACGCGAATTCAGTTACCTCTTGTGGGGCTTCTTGAGCTTCTTGGTAATGCCACCACCAAGGTGGAGCTCCTCTCGCACCGAATCTTTGTTGTAACCCTTCAATTATTCGAGTCATTGAACGACGGTTGTTTGGCCGAGGGTGGTCTCTGCGAACTAATACCATCTGGCCATTGTAAACTCCATCTTCGACATAGCCTAATAATTCAGCAAGTCGTACAATTGCTCGAGCCTCTACTCTATTTCTCATCGTCACTCGCAAGTTACAATGTTCAAAGGACAACTCTTGCATGTTTTGTTCTCCGACCCTAATCGTTGCGCCGAGTGGTTGGAGTTGCATTGCTTGCCAGACGCGTGGCATTAATTCGCACCAACGTCTCTCTCCGTTTCTAATGTCGCCAATAATTCCGTGATCCCCTGCTTGGCCGTGATTTCGCAAGTACATCCAATAATTACCATGGGGTGGATTTGCAACATATTCAAGTTCGTGTTCCACACCTTCATCGGGTATCATTACTGAAATATCTTGTCGCCAGTCCGCCACAAATGTTTCAATCGGTGGTTTGTTGCCCTGATTTATTTCTTTCAGCGTTGCATTGATGTGTTTCCGATTCCATCCACCTCGTATCGCCCCTCTCCGGTTTCTATTTCCTATACCCGGAATTCGCTCATATTGGTGAACGAAATCATCAACATCAATTTGTAAATTATTATTTCTGTCAAGCAAGTGTTGTAAGGCCAATCTTCCTTGTGGAGTCTGAAGTCCATCTTCATGGTCATACCACATAATGGGGTGGCGCGGATTGTTTATGCTACCGCGCAATTGCTCAAGTGCTGCTGTATCTATGAATGGCTTTTCTTCTGCTGTTATTTTCTTGCTAAAACCAAATGGCGGACTGGCGCTAATTTCTGACAAAATACTGTCAACTCTGCCAGCTAATGTCACATCATCGAGTAATGAAAGTAATACTGAAGCAATAGTGTCGCCCAATGGCACTTCGGCGTGAAATGTCCCATGATGAATACACAACGGAATTGCATGATGTGGGCCCAATTGCTTGACCGCCGCGATGATGAATGGGGAACCGTGAGCCCCTTTTCCAACGCGCACTTCATAGAAATGTCCTAAACGGCCAATGACTAATATTCGATTTGATTGGACAAAGATGTTGTTTGGGTTCGCCGCAATTATCCGGTATAGGAAATTGATTGAACGGCGTAATGGGGCTGCTATTTCTACTGAGTCATCATGACTAGCAGTCCAATTACTTTGAATTGCCAATAAGTTTAGACCAATTTGTGATTCGAGTGGAGATAATACTGAAGATATCAAATAAGCCCAGATAATTGGGTCATCTGGTATCGTTGTTAGACGGGAATTACCTGCTTTTGTCCGCACTCTAAATTGCCATTTATTCCTTGTGAGTTTTAACGGCCAATCTTTTAGCCCTAGGGGACGAGGGGTTGGCCGATGGTTAAGCCATCTAGAAACCCATGGCGCAGTTATCAAATCAAGGCAGCCTTTTGGATGGTTGGCAAATCCTTCAATCACTTGACTGCTGAAAGTTGCTGGAGATGCCACGTGTATTCGCAGACGTACATCTCTTGCCCAAGCACTCAGGGGGTGGTTACCATTTGACTCCACAACACTTAAGCGGTCTTCGGCCTCTATTTGTAACCAGTTTAACATCGCCAATAGTGGCCGCTTTTTACAGTCATTTCGCTTAGTACGTCCTTCTCTTCTTTGCAGCCTTTGCATCATTCTAAACCTTCTCCAATCATTGTGTACGCGCCCGTAATGCTCTTGTTCTCGCGCATTATTTGCATCATGTACCAATGAGCCCATCGCAGACACTAACTTGGAAATATTCCACCCCATTCTTTTCTTTTTGTCCGATATCAAAGTCAATAATGAAATTACAGGAACGGGTGCTGGAAGTTTTCTTCCATCGAGAATTGCTGTATCCTGTAAGAAAGAAAGTAACTTTCCATCCTGTAATGCGATGCCAATTTGTAGGATTCTCCTTTCCTCGTGTTGTAATCGGTGACCTTCTTTCATCAGGTGAATGATTCCTTGTAAGCGTTCAACTGAACATGGTAGCGAATGAATTGGATCCTCATTATCCCTCAACCTAGCCCATGAAACATCTGGAGTCCGATCTACATTATTTCTTAGTTTTGCCCACCGTTGACGAGAAGTGCCCCCTCTCCCTCCGATCAATTCAATTCCTTCTTCATGTTCTTCCATCGACAAAACTACATTCCAATTCGCACCTAATGTGTTGCCAACAATCGACTGACATAAGGAACAGAGTGTATCGGAATCTATTTTTTTACTACAAGCGCTACAAATTCGCTCAGCATCAGAATCCATGCCAACATAAGTTGGCTAGTCTATTTGAAGTAACTAAACAAAACATTACTAATTAATATTAATCAAATTCTAACTTAATGTGGAAAATGCTTTGATTATCCTCTGTTCATCTTCATCATCAATATGTAAATGGCAAACGATTCTAACTTGATTTAGGCTTAAGTCAAATAGATCTATTCCTTGTTTCTCTAAGCCCTCCACTACCTTTGATGCTAGAGCATTACACTCAACATAAACCATATTGGTTTGAACTGTATCTAAATCTACTGAGAAGTTATCCATTAGGTTAATGGCTGTGGCAATACGTTTTGCTCTAGCATGGTCCTCTTCCATCCTCTGAATGTTATTATCGAGTGTGAATAGACATGCTTGCGCCAATATTCCTGCTTGTCTCCAACCACCGCCAAACATCTTTCTCCATCGGTGGGCGCGGGCAATGAACTCTAAGCCACCTACCAAAACAGAACCTACTGGTGCACCCATACCTTTTGAGAAACAAATTGAAATCGAATCATAATCTCTAGTCATTCGTTTTGCATCTATTCCGGTTTTGACAATCGCATTGAATATTCTAGCACCATCAATATGTGCTTTGCATCCATTTTGATGGGCAATCTCTGCGATTTCATCCAATATTTGTTGTGGATAACAAGTGCCTCCTCCTAAGTTAGAAGTATTCTCCACACAAACTAAAGTACCATTTGGATAATGTCCTTGGCTACCTTCTGATTTTCGTATTGCTAACGCTACATCGCTAGGATTCATGATGCCATTCATTCCTTCGACTAAAGCAATACTAACTCCGCACAATGCAGCATAACCACCACCTTCGTATTTGTAGATATGAGCAGTTTTATCGCAGACAATTTCATCTCCAGGAACAGTATGTGCTCTGATTGCAATAGCATTGGACATTGTTCCAGAGGCCACGAAAATTGCTGCTTCTTTTCCGAATAATTTAGCGACTCTGTTTTGCAATTCAATGACCGTTAAATCATCACCCAATACATCATCACCAACACTAGCACTCTCCATTACAGCCCGCATCTCTGCTGTTGGTTGGGTTACTGTGTCTGAACGGATGTCGACTCGGTCACTCGGATGGTCGCGCATGTGCCCTCCTGTCCGGCAACACACATCAAACAGGTGGTTTTACAAAATTGGATTTTAATAAAATATCAATATATACTCGTGTTGCGTTTGAAATACTAGGCAAGGATTGAAATATACTCGTGATAATTCAGTATTATGTGTGATTTATTTGCAATGAGTTGTAACGATGAAGATAGAGCGACAAGAAGTTTGCCAATATTCGCTGAAAACGCTGGAAGGAATCCTGATGGTTGGGGTGTTGGATGGTTTGAAGGAAATAAAGCGGTAGTACGACGTGCGCCATGTAGAGCTGATTTGGATGATAGATTCTATGATAGCATTGATGAGGCCCGTAGCCACAATCTAATCGCTCACATTCGCTTTGCTACACAAGGTGAGGCGAATGAGTGTAATTGCCATCCTTTCATTCGCCACTACAACGGTAGAGATTGGATGATGGCTCACAATGGCTGGGTCACTGGTGCAGGAGGCCATCCAGATGCTGAAGGTGATACTGATTCGGAAACAATTTTTCATGAAATAATGGATAAAGTGAGTGAATACCAAAATTCAGGGACCTTTAGAGGTAAATATCAAGCATTGAAAAAAGCGATAAAAAATGTATTTGATTCGCATCATGACACTATTAACTTGAATCTGTTAATTAGTGACGGAAATATGTTGTATGCTTTCAACCACTATAGTAGAAAACCAATGTACATGCTTAGGCGTTCAAAGATTTATGGTGGAGCGATTCTAATTTCTACCCAAAAATTAACTGAAGAGGATTGGGAAGTTCTTCCTAAGGATAGATTACTTTGTATCAACAATGGTGAAATTGAAATATTGTCCAGTCCATTGCTTTGATAGACGGTATGAAGATCAATATTGGCGTCAAAGAAGTTTGAGAGTTCCAGTGATTTTCTCAACTGAATCATCTTGACAAGGTCCAATTGCCAATACTGTCAGAGAACCTGATGGAATTTGAGTATGTCCGGCATCATGTATCTTTGACGTTAGTAATCCTGCCTCTTTGGCTTGCTGTTCTAAAGCGAGTAACTGGTTCGCATCATCGCCTTTTAGACAGACCTTTTTTTGTCCTGAAGATAACCATGCTTGAAGAGCGAGGGGGTTCTTTTCTCCAGCCTTCAACATTGCTTGGACTGAGGCATGACCTGCTTGTGCAGCGATTTTTCCTTTGCCCATTTTTAGTCCATGGTTGATGATAAGAACTAATTTAACCGGCCCTGAAGGAGATTCTCCTTGATGTGATGGAGCAGTCATCTTGTGAATAATTGAGCGTATACCCACTTCATCCCCTCAAGACAAGGCAGGGCTTAACCCTCAATAAGGCTTCAACTGTGAAGTTAGTGCATCGATTGACCTTCTTGGGGCAGGACCAATGCCGAGAACTGTTATCGTTCCAGGTTCCACTTCTGTATGACCTGCGTCTTTGACAATATGTGTTACCAAACCTGCGACTTGTGCTTGGCCTGCTAATCGTTGTAAACTTTGTAGGTCCTCAACCTTGAAGCATATTTTTCTAGCGCCACCGTTTAACCATCTTTCCATTAGTCTCGAATTGGTCTTTCGTGAGGCCATGGTGCATGAAACTGCAGCATGAGCGCATTGAACTGCCATTTTACCTGCTGATAATCCAAGATCTTTTCGAACTATCAAAGCCATTGAAGGGGAATCATCACTATTTGACATAACCCTTCCAACCTTTGCTAATTCACGCATGTTGAATGTTTGATTCCACCGATGTTAATTCAACTTCTTCAACGATAATTTCTTCTGCCACTACATCAGCAAACCAAGAGCCAAACCAAACTGCGAAGGTTAGGTTACCCAATGCGTGTAGCATATCAAAAGGAATACCATGAGCAAGATATGCTAAGAAAGTTACAACACTGAACGAACTATCGATGATAGAGAATGACACGATAATATCAAAGACAAAAGCAGAAGCGATGGCGGCAATAAAGAGGCGGCTGCGCTGTAATTCTCCATTTACAACCAATGCAAATTTTGAACCAATTACTGCAACGCTTGCCCATCCAATCGCTTGGAAAATAGTCCACCATCCGTCGCCGATTATAGTGTTGGAAATCATTGCCACCAATATTGCGAAAGCTGCACCGCGTCGCGCTCCTAATTGTGCCCCGACAATTAATGCAGCAACTGTTACAGGTTGGATATTTGGCAAAGGTTGCATCAGAACTCTCAGCGCTGAAACTGCGAGAACTAATGTTAGCAATAATAGCGTATCTCCGAAGTTCTTCTTTGAAGGAGTAGCCAATAACCAAAATGCTGAGACTAACAAAATTATATCCAAAATAAGACTGGTTGTTGGTGAAACAACTGGGCCGTGTGTGCCAAGTGCTTGGAACATAAAACAAGCCAAGGGTTGCGCCTCCTTGAGGGTTGCGCGCAATTTAACAAATAATTCGCACTATCAGGCAGGTATCCAATGAACGATTGTGTTTTCTTCAATCGCCACATTTTCTGCCGATAGTGCACCTCTTGAACCATCGACGAAAAACTCCCATCCTTGACCTTGATGGCCATTAAACGAAGTGATATAAGTGCCAATATCAGATTGCTGTGAACTGATTGTGATATTGAGGTCAGATGCTGCTTGAGTCGTTAACTGCAAGACATTTTGATATCCTGAATATCCCCCCATCATTTGCTTTTGACCATCTATTTCAATAATTAATATCTGAGTACCTTGCCATTGTTCCGGCCAACTTTGGTTCCATTCTCCTTCAACTCCATCAGTTGAACCTTCAACTCCAATATCTGCAGAGATATCATCCACTTTACTCGACCACTGTGTTGACAAAGTAGGTATTGCTATCACCGCTACTATCAAAATAAGTAATAATGAAAATTTCTTACCTTGTTCAGGCTTTCTTGCCAGGAATAACATCGCACAGAAGGTGCTGAAAATAACCAGCAAAAGAATTTGATTATTATTTTTATTCTCATCGCTAGCCGGTGTATTTTCATCTAAATTTTCAACGACTTCTGAGTCATTTAATCCGCGCCAATAAACTACCATTCTACTTGCATCATTTGCCAATACTAACCAATCTGAATCGCCTTCAGAATATACTGCAGGTGCTGCGGTTGTATATGTTGAAAACCCAGGTTGAAATCCTCTAACATGTTCAAGTAATCCATTTTCCACCAATGTAAATCCTTTCCAACCACCTTGTGCGGTGTTGAGTGGGACCATGAATTGACCATCTAATCCCATTGCCATCTCACCATTGGTTGTGAATGTTAATGATGATAATGCAGTGCAATTTTGGGAACAATCAAATGAACGTAATTCGGATGAATCTCCTGTTACCAAATATTGGCCTATCAGTATTGGCATCGCTGGAGAAGAACCTGAAGTATGGCTATTGATGATTGAATAATTTTCGTCCAACAGGGCTATTGTACTCTTCCCTTGTCCTTGGCCGTGAATCACTATTCCAGCATCGGTAATGAGTGGAGGATGTCTAATCTTACCTATTGCAAGTGAATATGAAGACAAATTGCCATCCCGAGACAAATGCCACAATGTTCCATTTTCATCACCTACAAGATAACCCGATTCCGTTACAGTAACTCCATTCCTCCAACCTAAATCTGTGGTTGCATTTTGAATTAAAGTCCCGTCGGCAAGACATAAACTAACGATGCCTGTCCTAGTTGAGGTTACCAATTTGTCTTCATCTTGGGCTGAGGAACCTGTTATTCCCCAGACATTTACTTCGCTTTGATATTGCCAATTTTTATGTCCAGTCAATGGCTCAACTGATTCGATTAATCCATCAGACCATGCGATGATTAATTGCTTTGACCAATTTCCACATTGACCTTGTCCTGCCTCGATTATTTTCAATGGAGACATATCATGTTGGGTAGCATTTTGGTTAGTATTATTCCATAATTCCTTACCAGTTAATTCGTATGCAAATACTTGGGGTCTGTCTTGACCAACCCACATTCCACTAGTCCTAACGAATAATGTTGCATTATCTATTATCGGCGCAGTAGTAACATACCCACCGCCAAATTGTTGGGCCCATTGTGCATCAAATCCGTAAATTTGATCGGATTCACTGGGACTCGAAATTGCGCTCGCAGCACCTGTATTTAGAATGAGAAAAGTCGTAAATAATATGAGCAATTTTTGCAGGCGATTCATGACCATCACTCTGTCGCTTTTTGAATCGCTTCTCGTAATAATGCACTAACTTGCTTCCCATCTGCGCCAGCAGCAGCTTGCATTACAACTCCCATCAATGGACCCATTGCGCCCATGCCTCTCTCCTTGACAAAGTCAATTCTTTGGGCGATTATCGTATCGACTATCGATGCTAAATCTGCAACATCTGCTGGCTTATATCCATTATTTTCTGCATATTCAGCAATTTCTTCAAGTGTTGGATTTGAACCTGCAAATGCTATAACGATTTCATTCATAGACTCTCGCGATAGATGGCCGGATTCCTTTGCCCGTAGTACATTGGCCAGCAATTGTGGATTGGCAGTATCATTTTCCAAAATCAATGTCGCCATCCCTTTGTGTGGTAAATCACCGATATTATCTATGAATACATCGTCTAATTGCCTTGCTAATATTTGACTGGCTTGATCTTGTGAAATCTCAAATTGTTGCATTCTCATCTTTCTATCATCATCGCTCATAGGCAAATTATCAACAATCGCTTGCCATTCTTCGGCTGTTAAAGAGAAAGAGGGGATATCGGTTTCAGGGTACATTCTAGCACCACCTGGGAGCGGCCTCATTGGAGAGGTAGTACCGTCTTCGGGGGTACCTTTCTTGATTGCCACATTGCGCACTTCTTGTGGAAGACGATGCCATGCTAATCGGGCTCTAAGAAGGACGCTTTCAAGGGCTAATTCCGCTTGCCATTGGGGCGCTAAGCATAAAATGAAAGCATCTGAATCATTTAGATTCAATTCATTGCGAACCTTGTCAACTTCACTAGCCTCAACTCCGTATGCTGGCAATTCATCGGAATGGAAGACCCCTTTGACTCCTGCTTGCTTTGCCGCACCAGCGAGTTCACGGCCAAGACGAGGTAGTTGAGAGCCACCCTTATCCATCTGTATTGTTCCGATTTTGCCTGCGAGATTTGCAAGTGGTAACGCTAACATAATGCTACCTCGGGAAAAACCGTCGACAACCATTTTTGAAGTACATTGTGTGAAACAATTTGTTACATCATGCAAATTTAATGGCAATAATTGTGCAACTGCCGCAGAGACTTGGGACTCTATTTCTGAATCAGTAGTTCTTCTATCCGGAGTTAGCAATGGAAGATTCATTGAACTTCTCAATTCATTTGCAAGGCGATAAAAGTGCAATTGCCTTGCCATCTCAAGACTGATTATTCTTGGAATCCAAGATAGGTCTTGGCATCCTTTAATCTCCACTCTATCACCACACATCAAAGAGACATTGAGGTCTTGACGGATTGAACCCAATCCACGACGTACTCTTCTTGTTTGACGCAATACCCTTCCCAAAGCAATTGCAGTTTGCTTTGCATGGGCGGGCGAAGTAATGTCTGGGGCGGTTGCAATTTCAATCAATGGCAATCCCAAACGGTCTAAATTGTAAATCACATTTTCTCCAGCGTCGGTCATTTCAGTATCTAACTTTCGTGCTGAGTCTTCTTCAAGACATAGTAAATCAATTCCAACATCCCCCCCATCAGTACTGAGAGTTCCGTCAGTTGAAATCAAAGATGTTCTTTGAAACCCACTTGTGTTAGAACCATCAACCACAGTCTTACGCATGGTTTGGATTAAGGAAACTGGCTTGGCTTGGAGTAATGCTGATACGGTCAATGAGATGTCTATCGCATTTTGGTCGTGTGGTAATGGTGGTTGCTCATCTAATTCTATCAAGCCAGCATTAGGAGATTGGACATAAGTGAATGAACGATTTCGCCGCGCTTCAAAGCGTGCTGCGATGTCTATTTTTCCGCCTTCACCTCTGCCCGCCCTAAGCCTGCGATTATAGCGTGGCCAATCTTGCGGAACTGTATCGATTGTAACATCAAATAATTGTCCATTTTGGCGAGAATGGAGTTTACCTGTGGCCAATTGCTGATGAACTTCTATTCCGCACATAAAACCTAATATTTCGGGGTCCAATGCATCAGCATCGGCGATTTCGCCCACTGGTTGCTCAGTGAAAGTCTCCCACATAGCAAAGCCCATGCACTCACCCTTCATCAGTCAAGCGATTGATATTGACTAATTATATTCAAACAAGTACCAATGTTTCATAGTTCGGGCGCATCATAGTATTTCCTTGGCACAATTCTTCTATGATGTCTAAGGCTTCATTATCAGTGAGGCCCTCTTTGACAGCCTCATTCCTGACGTCTACCAATTTTGCGGCATCATCACCTTGCAATCTTGAAACAATATCTGTGATTATTTTCAATCTGTTACGTTTAGTTGCCTTTACACCCGTAAATTGGGAAGTCATATCGGGATTCAGACCCATCACTTCTAAACGCCAAAGGTCTGTCAAATCGATCGCTCTTTTGGTGTCCTCAAGCGTTGCTTCTTGTGATAAGCGTATTCTTGCACTGGCTTCTGCCAATCTTGCTACCGCTTCAAGTGAACGAGCGGTAATGGCTACACTATCACTTGCCACACCAACGCTCTTTCTGGTTTCAACATAATATTTGACTATTGAATCTCTTGCTTCATCGGTTAAATTAGGATGAATTGTGCGTTTGGCGTGAGCAATATATTTGCGGATTAATTCTCTTGGCAATATCTCCTCATCCTCAATTGATTTTTTAATCTCAGCGGCTGATTTGGAGGGGTCGGTAGCACTGCCCTCGTTAACTAATAATTCACTCACGCCTTTCAACCGATTCTTGATAATATGATTGGCAATCTTAGCATCCTTATTTTCATCTGGATCATCGGTGATCACCCAAATTAAATCAAAACGAGAAACCAATGGTGGGGACAAATTAATTTGTGATGTGAAGGGGGTTTCTGAAATCGGTTCAAATTTACCTTTCTTTGGATTTGCCGCAGCCAATATTGCACATCTTGTTCGTAAACTTGCATTGATTCCAGCCTTTGAAATTGAAATTCTCTGCTGTTCCATTGCCTCGTGCATACTAGATCTATCGCTCTCATTCATCTTGTCAAATTCGTCGATTGCAGCAAGGCCTAAATCTGCAAGAACCAATGCACCAGCCTCTAATGTCCATCTTCCATCAGCCGTTGGGTCCTGAACTGCTGCTGCCGTTAGACCTGCAGCAGAAGCAGATTGTCCAGAAGTGAAACGCCCTCTTGGAGAAAGTTTTGCCATATAACTGAGCAATTGTGATTTAGCAACACCAGGATCACCCATTAGCAATATGTGTATGTCCCCCCTATTTCTTGTACCATCTTCATTTAATCTTGCCACACCGCCAAATAATTGTAACATCAAAGATTGTTTGATAGCTTCCATTCCGAAAATGGATGGTGCTATGCTATTTGTAAATAAATCGTAAATATCTGGGCGGCGGGCTAATTCCTTAATTTCCAATTCTTCATCTTCGGTTATGACGATTTCTTCGAATGGTATATTCTGTCTTTCCAATGATTGTATTCTCAAAAATATATCAAATACAGGTGTGTCTTTTCCACCTTTACGCTGGGAGCGAATGAAAAGAACCCCATTTGCTTTTACCCGGTCACCTGGATTCAACTTTCCTGCAAGGTCATGCTCCCCAATGCAAATTATTCTCTCAGGTTGGATTCCACCCCTCATCTGTTCTGGTAATTCTTGTAATTCAATAAATTGTGAATTAATTAATATTGATTCCTTATGATTTAGAACAAATCTAGTTTGACGCTTTGCTCTACCACAACCACCGGTGATTTGTTCACACTCAACGGGCTCTATCAATTCCTGTTCATTTGGTTGATTGATAACCATCGCATGGTTACAGGCCATGCACTCAAATTGCGCTGAATATATACGTGGCCTAACACCAGATATTTTCGTTACTACCGAATCAAGAGCCAGCATTTGACCGATATCATCGGCCCGCAGTTGTGAGACTGTGCGAACTTGGTCACTTGGAAGATGGATTATTCGCACAAAGGGATACATTGTAGGGCTGCCTGTATCGATTAGGAATTGCTGAAGTGCTTGATTAGCTGCAGGGAAATGGAGGTCGGGATTCTTAACTATGTCATGGGCAAATTCTGTATCAAATCCCTCAATAGTACGGTATGAAATTTCCAGAGACTGTTCATCGGGCCACATCTGTGCTAAGTTGTGAACCGCTTCCGAAAAATAGTCTTGAATGAGTGAAGTCCAACGCGCAGGTAAATCAAATTCTTGTAACATTTTGAACACCATTTGTGATAGGTTGAACTACCCGACCTCTCACATGTAAAGTCAACAGTTTATGATGATTAATGTTGATAACCTACACCCCTTAGTTTCCACTGCAGATTGAAAACGAGCAACAGGGGCACATTAGCAGTGGAAATTCACTACCACTGCCCGAATTGCCGATGATAATTTATTGCCATTATTTGACAACCGATTAGCCCATGTGTGAGTTCATCTACGGAGGTGATATGCCGGAACATAAGTTCACACCTCTTAGCGGCCGAATGGAGAGGTTTTCAGTTGATTCTGAATTACTGCAAAATCGATTAGGAGACCCTACTCTTAGAGAAGTATTAGTACATATTCCGCAACAAGCAGAATTGGCAATGCAGAATGGTGAATTGGTTCCTGTAATCATCTATCTGGCGCCGTTTACATCCTCTGGACCTCAAAGAGCCGGATGGAAGGCCTTTGCTGAAACATTACCGCAGCGTCATGAAAGACTAATCGCTGAAGGTAAAATGAAACCAACGATTCTTGTTTTCCCTGATACCTTTACCAGCCTTGGTGGCAATCAATTTGTTGATTCGCCTATAATGGGTAACTGGTCGAGTTGGCTATCTCAATGTTTGAAGCCTGAAATCTCTAATCGCTATTTGACCAATGGACGTTTTGCATTGGTCGGTAAGTCATCCGGAGGTTATGGCGCATTGTATAATGCCATGACCCAACACAATGTTTGGACTGCAGTCGCAAGTCATTCGGGTGATGTCGGTTTTGAATTGATGTACAAGCCTACTTTTGCTGAAACAATTACCCATATCGCAGCACATGGAAGTGCTGCTAAATATGTAGAAAATGTTCTCCAATCTCCATCTTTATCCGGTGCTGATTTCCATTCGCTGATGATCTGTGCACTTGCAGCATCTTATGATGCTAAACCTATAACTTCAGATAATCCTCTCGGTATTACTCTTCCCGTCTCCTTTGACAAGTGTCTAATCGATGAAGGTTCATGGAATAATTGGATGAAGTTTGACCCATTAACAATAGTTGAAAGTGCTAAAGAAAACTTGCAAGGCCTAACTGCATTATACATCGATTGTGGGAATCTCGACCAATATCATATTCACTATGGCTCCCGCGCTTTGGTTGAACGATTATCCGACCTCGGAATACCACATCAATGGCAAGAGTTTGATGGTAGCCATTCCTCCATTGATTATCGCTTGGATATTTCTCTGCCACTACTTTCTGAGGCTTTATATCGAGAAGATTAGAGTAATTCATCAAGCGCATGGTTCTTCAAACCCCTTGCTCTGGAATGGTTATGGACGAGCCGATGGACTATGCCAGCGCCGGTGTCGATATCGACCTAGAAGGTTCGGCAGTCGCTTCTTTAATCGGTGCATTGAGCAAGTCAGTGCGTAAACCAGGAACCATAGGTGCGCCTGTTGACTTGCCCGGAGGTTTTGGCGGACTAATCGAGTTTGGAGATAATCTTCTTGCTTTGGCCACTGATGGAGTTGGTAGTAAATTGCAAATTGCAAGTGCCCTCAATCAATGGGCCGGTGTGGGAATAGATTGTATGGCCATGAATGTTAATGACCTACTCTGTGTCGGAGCAGAACCAATCGCATTTGTTGACTATGTGGCGGTACCGAAACCTGACCCCGAGACACATGCTGCATTGGGAGCATCTCTCTCCGAGGCTTGTCGGTTGGCAAGAGTAACTCTTGCAGGAGGAGAAACTGCATCATTACCTGGAATTGTCAGCGAATTAGATCTATCCGGAACTGCTCTAGGATGGTTACCGAAAGGTGAAGCGATTACTGGGGAGCATTTACAAGAAGGCGATGTATTGATTGGATTACCATCATCGGGAATTCATTCTAATGGATATTCTCTGGTAAGAAGAGTATTGCAGCATGGCGGAGTTTCATACACCGATGCTGCCCCTTTTGATGCCAATGCTTTGAGCCGGGAAATAATGCGTTTTGAAGGGTTACAGGATTCGCCTATTAGTGTCGGTGAAATTTTACTAAATCCTACTCGTATCTATTGCGACCCTGTGGTAGATTTATTGAATGCGGCAAGAGGAGATGAACAATTTTCTATTACAGATATTAAAGCAATTTGTCATGTCACTGGTGGTGGATTATCCAATCTATTACGACTTCATGATTCATTGGGCTGGGATATCTCTTCCCCATTAACCCCTCACCCTGAATTTGCATGGTTACAACAGGTCGGCGGTATTGAAACAAGAGAGATGTATAGAACATTCAATATGGGAACTGGAATGATTCTCGCGGTTTCTCCTCAACAGGCTGAAGTGATTTACGAATGGTTGTCTATTCGTATGCAAGGAACTGCAATTATCGGCACTGTTGTTGATAATGGTCATAGGGTAACCCACGCATTAGATGGTGTTGAATTCACACACTATTGATTGGCAATTCTCGCAAGTTCTCACCTATTGAATAATATCTAGCATGATTTCCAGTGTCAAGATATCACACGAGTGAAATCACTAGATCATTCATCAGTAGGTTGTTGAGTAATTTCAACAGCCTCTTCATCATGCTTTTCAACTGGTGTTTCTTCTGCGGATTCTTCCTCAGCGCCCATCCTTAATCGAAGGCCATTACCGATACACAATACTGCTCCAAGATAGAACAATACAGTTAGATAATCTACTGGATGGTCAAAGTTAGTCCAATAATAGAGTGTTTCTTGATTGGTAACAATTGAACTCTCCATTGTTTCAGCATCTTCTGCGCCTATCATTGATGAAGACTTAATCTGGAAGACCTTATCCAAATCAGTCATTAGAGGAGCAGTGGTCATATTAGTATTTTGACGAGTGTCCAAGTAAAATGTTGTAGTAGATTCTCCTGCGATAATCAAACCAGATAATTTCTCACTCTTCAATGTAATATCACTGCTCAAGAACATCGGTAAAGCGCTTGGAACTGCATCTAACAAAGTGAAGGTTTTGAGGTGCTTTGCTTGGGTTGAACGTGTTGTCGCATCAATCGATGCAGTACAGATATCAACTGGGATATTTTTAACTGTTCCTGTTTCGTCACAGGTGACTCCTACAACCGCATATCCTGATACGTCGACTTTGTCGCCATCTCCAGTAAGGAATCCACCAGTTGCACCATCTAGATATTCAACTCCAATCAACCCGTAAGTTGCTGTTGCCATTCTTGTATTATGCCATGATAATTCATTTGAACCATCTTCCAATATAGATTCACCTTTATCACAAGTGGAAGATTCTCCTGTACAAATTGTGTAAGATGTTCCGTCGCCATTAAGGACTCCGTTTGAACCATAATATGTTTCATTGGTT
>Ga0209554_1001349_pt1 | contig 18682 bp, 12 predicted proteins | sample MarorgKNORR_S2LV_5_FD_188221 | JGI IMG/M metagenome (GOLD analysis project Ga0209554, IMG submission 188221) | Marine microbial communities from the Southern Atlantic Ocean, analyzing organic carbon cycling - Bottom_A/KNORR_S2/LV (SPAdes) (version 2) | ecosystem: Environmental > Aquatic > Marine...
TATGTTGCACAGCAAGGAGTTGATGAAGGATCACCAAATATAAAAGGACTTAGAAATAAAATAGATATATTAAAGAATAAATTAAAAAAAATAACAGTTAATGATGATTCAAAATTACCGCATATACCAATGGGATCTAACACACATACAAGATCAACTAAAGGTTACATACATGGTAAAACAATAATCAAAGTACAGAGTGCAGTAACATCAAATCCTGCAACAGATTTACTCAATGATAGATTGAAGAGTGTTTGGAATAATATGCCTGATGAACATAGAAATCTTGTAAAGACACTTAATGTTAAGACCAGTAAAGCAGGATACGGTAGAGGTGGTAAGGCTGGAAGTTTTAACCACAAAACAAATGAACTCATAATGAATATTTCCACAATCAAAACGGCTAATGTTGTTTCAACAATATATCATGAGATTGGACATGCAAAATGGTATGATGCGAAAGCCAATAATCCAGAAAAGGTTAAAAAATTCGTAGAGGGATTTAATAGAGTAGGTAGAGCACCTACAAAATATAGTGAATCATATAGGGATGCTGAGAGAAGAAATACTAGAAGTGAGAGTAATTACAGGAGAAAAATGAAACGTGGTGGATTTACAATAACACAGGAATCTGAGGATATAATGGAAAGTAACAGGATAAGATCGCAAGACTTATATCAGAATGAAACTCACTCGGAACTGAATTCATATGCAATGGGTACACTACCGAAGGATAGGATAGTGGTGGGCGGAGAAACACTATCAAAACTACTTGATGTTTACAAGGAGATGTATGATCTTGAGTGAAATGCCAGAATTACCAGAACTCATAACTCGTGTAGAGATGTTTTATAATGATGAGGATGAACAAGTAGATGGTATCGAAGAAGCAACATGGAAATATGTAACCACATTTAATGAAGATGATAGTATAGATGAGCAATATCGTGTAGAGATAATAGACGGTATTGATCAGGAGTATGTAGAGGAAGAAGCAGATGAATCATTCCAAGAAGGAGATAGGGAACGAATACCTGCCGGTCAACCAGACGGTGGACAATGGGTTGGAGACGGTGATACAACACAATCTAAAACTACAAGAGGTAGAACTTTTGATAGAGAAATCAGTAACCATGAAAGACGTATTAATAATCTTAAAGAACGTATTCCAATATTACAGGCAAAGGTTGATGACCCAAATTATGATGAAGAGAATAATGAAGCTAAAGGAATAATAATAAACAGAATAGAAAGAATGAAAAAGAACATAATCAAATATACTGAGTTAAAAGAAAGTTCTATAAAAATGGCTAAAGACATGAAAGAAAAATGGAGTAAGTTGGATTTGTTTGAAATATCTGATATAGGTGCAAATACTCATAGTGTAGGAAGTAAAGGATTTAAAAATGGTGTAACTCAGAATACAATAGGTGATTGGAAAATTGAATTTAGAGGTGATAGAATGGATTTTTTATCAGAAAAAGATACTGGACGTGGTATATCACCAGAGGCATGGGATGAAAGATTCAAAGAGAAAACTATGATAAACTCAAATATAACTAAAACTATGGATGAGGACATAGTAGAATTACAAGATGAGATAATGTATTTATGGAATGATGTTCTATCAGATAAACAACGTGAAGGTGTAGATGTATTGAAAATATATTATACTGCCAATCCAAAATGGAAAATTAGACATGGGAATAAAGAAAGAACCCTAGGAACTCATGGTGGAAGAAAGATAACGGATGATGGTAGAGGTGGAAAAATGATGATGTCACCATCTATATTAACTATAAATTTAACAGGAACAGATACACCAGATTCCGTATTGAATACAATAATACATGAAGTTAATCATAGTATGTGGGATAAAAACTTGAAGGATGATCATGAGAAAATAAATAAATTTACCGACAAAATTTTAGCATTGGGTAAAGATGGTTCAGTAACAAATTATGCTGGTTCATATTTTGATGACTTGGATACCGTGCATACAGATTATAAAGAACAAATAACACAACTTGAGAAAACTTTCAAAGATGCTGAAGGTCAAGATCCAAACAAACAATATTTCTTAGATAAATATGCAGAAGATTACAAAGAAAACATTAAAACAGCACAAAGACTGATAGCTAATGAAACACATTCAGAATACTTTGGAATGATAGGATCTCCAACATCTAACGACTATCATACAAGCGATACAGTTAAATTGAAAGAGATAGGTAAACTTATAAAAGAGGGATTATATGACTAAATTATTAAGAATAGATAAGTACACAGATGATAATAAGAAACTTGTTATACCAAAAAATGCCACATATAGATACATAGCAATATTTGAAGGAGATGATATAATCCATGTAACTCAGTATTCAGAGTATGGATTTGATATTGATACTGATAAAACTTCAATATTATACTATGAAGGAGATGAAATTCCAGAAATTGTTGATGAAGAGGAAGAATCTAATGAAGCATTCAAAGAATCTGATAGGGAACGAATACCAGCTGGTCAACCTGATGCTGGTCAATGGGTTGGAGATGCTAGTGAATACAGTGAAAAATTGAGAGATAGTGTGAAGCCAAATCCTAAAATGCGTACACTCCAAGAAGAAGTTGATACTGAAATAACAGATAAGATATGGGGAGCAATAGATGAAATGGGTATAAGAGATAAGATTGATAGTGTAGAAATGCAAGGAAGTTTTGCTAAGGGAACTGACCTCCCTGTATTCGAAGGAGATAGAAAAGGAAGTGATCTTGATATGTTTCTTATATTCAAAAGTGATGTACCAGAAGAAGAAAGAAATAATTTAGGATTTGAAATTGGAATGAAAGCCTTAGATGGTAAAGATCCTTATGAACAAAATGCAACGGCTAGATATGCAGAGGCAATATTTGAACATAAAGGTGAAACAATGGAAGTACAGATAGTACCAACTAGAACTCTTACAAGAGAACAGATAGAAAATAAGGAATATGAAGGTGAGGAGATAACAATAGGAATGGAAAGAACACCACATCAAACAAAGTTCATGCAAGATAACTTAACTCCAGAAATGCAAGAGCAAACTAGAATGTTAAAGAGTTTCATGAAAGAAGCAGGACTTTATGATTCTAGTATGAAGAGTCAAGGCTTTAGCGGATACAGTACAGAAAGTCTTATCTATAATCTAGGATCATTTGATGCAGTAGTAGATTATTTTGCAGAATTTAAAGAAGGTGATGTGTTAAATAAAACTGATAGAGAAGATAATCTAGGAGTAGGAAACAAGGATAACTTATTCAGTCTTTATGATCCTATTGATAAGAATAGAGATCTCATCACTGCATTCAGTCCTGTTAAAATAGGGAGGACTATAGAAACAATGAGATACTTTAAAGAGTATGGTAAGATACCAGATAGTATATCCACAGTAGAGAAAGATAGTGTAACTGTGAAATACACCAATACAGTGAAGAATGAGGATACACTTGCTGGACAGTCTAGGAAGAGTGAGAGAGCACTTATAGGTAAATTAAATAAAATGGGATTTAGTGTAGATATAAAAGAAGAAACTGTAGAGGGATTGAGTGATCCTATACAAGTTCCACGTAGCAAAATGGATCAAAATAAAGACAGTAACGAGGTAAGTCTTACATTTGGAGTAGATAGTTATGAGATAGAACCAACATTTAGGAGGGAGTTAAATCCAAAAGCAAATTTAGATGCAGTGAGGAAGAAAGGAACTAAAGTTATTAGTGAAGATGGTAAAAATTATGGTGTTTACCAAAGACAATTTACAAACATTGCGGATGCATTAGAATACCTCACAACTGATAATGTTGATGGTACTGGTATGAGTAAAGGTACGATAGGCGACATGAAAAACGGTATAAAAATAAGCACAAAGAGTAAAGATAAATTCGAAAATATGTTGTGACTTTGATATTTACATGTAGTTAAATTTATACTTAATATGCTTATATAGTGAACGAATACAAATATATATATGCCTAGAGTAAGAAAGGTTATCAGAGAAGTAGATGTTGTACCTGATGGTGGACTACCAGCAAGCCGAACTGTAAAAGGTTCCGGAGTGCCAGATAGATCAGATCAAGTATTTAATAGCACTACTCGTAAAGAAGATAAACTTGATACAGGCTCCGCATCAAAAAGATCTTTACCGGAACCAGTTCTCAGAGCAGTTAAAGCTGACCCTGACATAAGAGCTGGAGAAGGTGGAGATGAATACGAAGAGATCGAAGGTTCTGAACTACCAGATGATAATCCGAGAGGATCGAATTCTCGTTTAGAACGAGCTGTAATTGAAAAATCAGCCGCCGGTCCAGCCACAAATGCTGATTCAGTAAGTGAGGCAAGACGTAATAGACTCTATCACGCAAGAGTACAAAAAGCAGAAACAGTAGCTAACAGGGGACTTAGAGCCCAAGAAAACAGGCTACGAGCTAAACAACTCCGACTGTCAGAGGCTAGAATTGATGCAGAAATTTTAAGAGCACGAGAGAGTGCAAGACCAAGACTCAATGTAATGTCTAAGAAAAATACATTCAAAAAAGGAAAGGTCTCAGCACTAGAAGCAGAGGTATCAAAACCATCAGCTTGGTTACGTGCAGTACAGCAAGGCAAAAACGTAAGTGCAACTTATGTTTGGCCAATAAACAAAGAACAAATCTTTGAGAGTTATCATAATAAAGGTATAAAAACCTTTGATAGTAATGATGACCCTATCATAACTCGTATAAAAGGCGGAGAAGCAGATATCGGTTCAATTACTGGTCCTGCATCTAGCGATTTCATGAGGATTATGTCAGAGCAAGTACTAGTTTTGCCAAATAGCAAAGTAGTTACTCCAATTCGACAATTCTGTGAGACTAAGATACTCCCAGCCGGAACACGAGAAGCTTTCTTCTTTGACTTTGGAGATGTCACATTCCAAGACATTACGGAAGCAGACGATACAATCGCTACTGCTACTCCCGCATCCGCAGTTATAATTAGAAGTGCTGGTACTGAAACAAACCCAAGAGGTGCAAGGATTACTATCGGTTATCAACAAACCGAAGAAAGTCCAATTGATATAATTGCATCAGCTAACAGAGCATACGCCTTAGAATCTATCAACGATGAAAGTAAGCAGGTAATGTCTGCATATAATACTGATTCTGGTTCAGCAGGCAGTGCAACTGTAAGAAAAGCAGTAGGTGGAGGAACCAAAACCGCAAGATGGGTTAATGGTAATAGTGGTGCACAAATCACATCAGATAGTAGTGGTTTAGGTGTAATGAAATACCAAGGACTACTTAACGCTAAAGGAGTTATTCAAGACTTCGGTCTAGATGATTCTAATCTAATTACCTACACTTCTGGTAAAGCAATTCGTGACTTAACATTAGATGCAGACTTGGATTCCTATATTGGATACTCCAAACCAGCAATCATAACAGAAGCAACAGTGGAAAGAATAGCAGGAACTAACCTAGTTAGATCCAGTGCAGTATCAGATTCTACCCAAAGTGGTGGTAGCAGATCTGTAATGTTCATTCCTAATGTAGCATTCGGTTTAGTTTCTGGAAGAGATCTAACCATGGAAGCACAACGCAGAAATGAACTTCAAGCAATCCACATCACCGGTACACAGAAAATCGCTGGACTGGTTAAAAACGTGGAAGGTACTTGTAGAATTTCACACATCTAGAGAACGTATCAAACTAATTCAAATTTTTTTTTTTTTTAAACACTTAAAATCCACCTACATACATTTATATATAACATATTATCTAGATAACTTGTTGTGAGAGTTGCAACTCTCATAAGAGAGTGGACTAGATACCACTTTAAAAAGAATGTGATATGCGACCACAGTCGTCTCCAAAAGATAGTGACTGGATTGATATTATGACTTCGAAATCATAACGATTCAATGGTGTGTCATAAAGTGGGAGGATAGTCCCCACTCAAAAAAACTCCAAAGTGATGTAGACACAATCTCATAATGATGAGATATAAAAGCCGAATGGTGATGCGTTAGTTCACCAATATTAATCTTTATATTATATGAGAGTATTAATGTAGTTATGATTAGGAGATGTTACTTTTGAGTACTGGATACTGTGAATATGATACGATTAAAATAAAACTTAGACTAGATGATAATAGTATGAGAGATGAGATCCAAATAATAATGCAGGATATAAATGATCTAATAAATAACAGGGTAAGAGCAAAACTAGGTAGCCATAATATATACGGCGCACCGATTATACTCCCGCTAACATTTAATACAAGTCCAAAGATTCCTCTGGAATTAAAAGGAATTGCAAATGATTTGGTCGTTGCCAAGATCAGACTTCAAAATAGTGAGAAGCCATTGTTATGGGACAGTGCAGTAAGAGTTCTAGATAATTATCTTGAGAAGGTGTACGGTTGGACTAGGGATAAACCATTCGAGCCTATAAGAACACTTACTACAAGTCCGGTCACAGGTGTAGCAAGTGCAGTTGTAACAATTACCGGTTCACTTTTTGAACCAAATACAGAATTAACATTTAGTTTTGATGGAATAGAAGTAGTAACTACACCAGTTAAAGTAACAACAAATAATGTTGGTGATGTGGTGTCATTCACATTTGTAGTACCAACACCTACAGCCACAGGTAAACGTGAGATTAAATTATTTGATAGTCTTGGCGGTATAATTATAACATTCTTGGTGACTTAGAATGACAATAACTCAAAAACAAGTTATAGATCTGTTAAAGGCAGGAAGTTATCCTACAAGTCAAAAAACATTGAGATATTTTACTCAAAAGCAGAAATATCCAATATACCCATTTGTGGAAGTGAGGAAGGTACAGAGTGATAGTAATACAACAGATATTCAAAAGACCTCAAAAGAGCAAGTATTTGAGATAAGATTTTATATGAAATATACTAGACCTGAGGAAATAGAAGAAGCTGATAGACTTGCTACCGAGAATGAGATTCTAAGAGTCCTAGAAGTTGCAGATATAGAACCAACTAGTATAATATACTTTGAAAGTAAGAGTTGGATGACAAGTATAATAGATGATCAGATATACGGAAGTAAGAGTGTACTACGATTTACCGTTAAAGATATAACAAGTACCAGCGGTGCAGGTTTGATAGGTAGTGGTGATCAGATAGAGCTTAATAGTCAGGGCACACCACTAGTAATACAGATATTAGGTATTAATACAGTACAGGGTTTTACAGTAGATAAACACTATACAGATGATAGGAAGGCAGTATATGATCCAAATCAACTCGTAGAACTTAGTGAATTTACACTAACGTATGAGAATAGTCCAAGCATAACAGCTAGTATAAAGACAATCAGCGATAGTGGTGTAGTAAATAATGGAAAAATAATAAGAGCAGGATCTGGAACAAATTACGCATTTTATGTAGGTCAAACTTCTACCACTGGTAGATATGGCGAGATAGAGACAGCAACAACAACGTTTTTCGCAACAGGGACTTGGGTATAATATATATATGTTTAAATCTAAAGAGTGTAATAATTAATCATGACAGCTCCGACTGATTTTAACCTTCAAAGTCTACACGGAAGATCATTTGAAGGATTTGTACAATTCCAAATCCCAACTACAGCAATTCCACCAAGTGGAGCAGGTGTTTGGTATAGAATGAAGGAAAGACAAACAATGTCATTTAAAATGCAATTTGATAGGGCAACACATTATGATGATGCTGGGCTTAAAGCAGTAGATCCTTCAGGATTTAATCATAGTTTTAGTATGGATATAAAGCTAACCAGTGATCTTTTTGATAGTGTTTTTAGTGAATCTTCTGATAAACAGACACTTTCATACTGGATTTACCGCAATACTATAAATCAACCTATACAAGTTATATTTGTAACTAGTTTTACCATGCTAACTGGTCCCTCTGGATCAACAACTCAGAAAAATATAAACTTAAAATTTGTACTAGATCCATCTTCATTTTCCACAAGTTTGGGATCAAGTGGTGGAAGTCCAACTCTTAGTGTTAGTGGAACAGTTATAAGTATTACAAGTGCCCTAAGATCAACCACTACTGATCAGTGATGAAAACTGTTAGTTTAGATTGGGCTAGGAGATATAAACTCAAAGTCACTAGGATAGATCATCTATATAAAAACTTTCTAAAGACAAAGGTAACAGAGTTAGCAAATAAACACATCGTTGATCCTATAATTGAATCTATGAGGATGAACAATGTTCACAGAAAAATTTATGAGAGTGTTATAGTTGATGAAGTTATAGTGAGTAATGATGGTATAAGAATTAAGATAAAGAGTGAGTTTTTCAGTGAGAGTGGATTTGATGTTGCACTTGCAAGAGAAAAGGGCACAGAAGATCACATGATTAGACCTATAAATAAAAGCGTACTTTCATGGATTCAGGGAGGTAAGAGAAGATTCAGTGCTGGACACATGGTTAGTGGACTTCCAGATCTTAACCTCATCGCACAGGGAATTGAAAAGGGCGAATATGAACTACAACAAGCACTTAATGAAGAAGCCACAAAATGGCGTAGAAGTATATTAATATAAAGTATCGACTTGGGGTTATGGTTTTATTCTCACCACGGTCAATCTACAGCGTAGATCCAAGTCACCGACATTTCATCATGCATAACTACTCTGACAATTATACATAGAATAACCCTCTATATAAATTATGCTAATATACTACAACTTATATATTATGATATGGTGAGAAATCTTGATAAAGAGTATAAAGGAGTAAATACTATCTATGAACAACAAAAAGAGTATCGTACAACTCCAGAGGGTAAGATCGCACTCCGGAGGGCAAAAGAAAGACAGACTTTAAAACAAATGAGAATAATTAAAAAATCTCATGGAGGAGGACTTCTACCAAAATGTGCTGAATGTACAGAAAAGAAATTTGAAAGACTTGTAGTTAATTATGATACAGTGTTATGTTACAACTGTAAATATGAAAGGGAAGAAGTATTAACTGAGGAAGAGATATGCCAGTAGAAGATGATATTGATCTAGATAATCCAGATGGTCTTACGCAGGAAGATATTGATGCTCTGAAAAGACAAGCAGAGGAGATAGAACTTTATGCCGAGAATATAGAAGAGAATGTAAAGAAAGTAGAAGAAGGATCTAAGAAAATAAAAGACGCCACAGGTGGTATGGATCTATATCAGAAAGATCTACTTAGAAGTGGATCTAGTAATGTTGATGTTCAAGCAGGAGTAGGCAGTTTCAACGATGAGCAATTATCTGAGAAGGTTGCAAAAATATTAGTGAAGATGAAAAAGTCTGAGGAAGAGAGAAAATTAAACAGAAGTGATATTGATGAAGCGAAAATTCATAGAGCTCAATTAGAGAGACAGATATCACAAGGTTTAGCAAAAGTTGAGGGAGGTTTTAATGAGTTATTAGCCGCCGGATCTAACCCTATAGGTTTTGTAACAGGAAAAATAAAAGGTATGATTACAAAACTTGGACTTGCAGGAGTTATAATAGGTGTTGTACATAGAGTAGCAGAAACACTCTGGAAAGAATATATTAAAACATTCAGTCCCGGCGGAGTGAATGATGTAAGAAAAATGATGGAAGATAGGGATAAGGAAATGTTAGAATTGGATGATATATTAGCAAGAAGAAGTGGTAGAGTTTTCTTTACTGGAGATGTTGACCTAAGACAAGGAGCACCACAGTTTTCAAATACGGAAAGATTGAGAGATCAAGTGCTTAGATACCAAGCCTTGCATCTAGGAGAATAAAATGGCAGATGCATTTATTTATTATAGACTTGAAGACAATGGTACAACGGTGAATTTTGCCTCATATCCAAACCCTAACCTAAATCAACCAACCGACAGAGATGCTCTAGTAGGAAACTTGGAAGGTAATTTTCCAGCACAAATTCTAAAATTCACAATACCAGATGAGTTAGTGGAAAATGTACAAATGACATATGAGAATAATATCAAGGATGCACCAGTTAGTCTACCAGATGGAACAAGAAAAGTAAATAAACAAGACAATGGTATTATGTCGTTAAGATGGAATTTTAGAGGTAGATTTAGAGATACAGCAACAGATTTATCTATATTACTCAATATGACGTCAAGATTACAAGTTGAAAGTACAACTGATCCAAATGCTACAGGTTTTGGAATATTTGGATTTTATAGTGATAACACAACACTGAGACCATTCAACTTTGATCCAAATAGTTCAAAGGGACTTACAATAAGAAATTTAGTTATAACAAGAAATGGTCAACAACCAAAGAATTTTGACTTTGATTTGACAATGACATTAGGTGGAACTTATACGGGTCCTGAGACATTATCATGAGTGTTCCTGATTATTATGAACTAACCCTAGAGTTACTTGATAAAACACAGGAGACTCCAACAAGAATTCCAACAACTGGAAGAGTGATAAATGGAAATATTGAACCATTTAAACATCTTTTAGAATTGACAAATACAGGTAATAGTAAGACAAATAGTGGTGTATTAACACTCAGAATTCCACAAGATGGTACTTTTGTAAGGATTGAACCTATCCTAGTTGATGAGGGTGCAAAAGATGAGTATATAATTCAAGCACAAATTAGGCAGGCAGATGGTGCTGGTGGAGTTAGAAAAGGAAAAATATTCAGATTTACAATAGGTTCACCTACAATACAAGATGACATAGGTCAAGGAGAAACTTTAAAATTGTCTTTGATTCCTACAGAATATAGACTTAAGGAACACCTACAGAGTAAACAATTAAAATTTGTTTCTCCACAACAAGCATTTGAAACAAGGTTGATTGACTATAATGCCACAAAAGGAGTAGATGAACCTGCATTATTATTTGGTACTGGTGATATAGCTTTACCAGATGACGATGAAAATTTAAAACAGAATTATGAACCAAGAGCACCTACTAAAACATGGGATCTATTTAAAGAAATTACAGATAGATTATCATTACCTCCTATAGCTGGTGGTACATTCCAAGATTTCTATTTTGATTTTGAGGCAAATTCATCTCCAGCATTTAGTGGTAATCTAACCAATGGTAGTACTAAAACCATTGATATGAAGGCAGAAATATTTGGTCTAAATGACTCTGGTATAATTCTAGATCCATTAGCACTATCATCACCAGTAGATGCAGAAAGAGATAAAACAATAAGAACAGATTTAATCAAATTCAAAAATAATGTAATAATGGAAGGAGGTGCAAGAGGTGGAAGTTTACCAGTTGAAAGATCAATATTCAGTAGTATGTGGCAACATGGTCAGAATAGACCAGAATGGGGAAGTAGTGTAACATATCATGATGGTAAAACATCACCTTTTGGTCAAAGCCTTGTTAAAACAAAAGAAATTGATTCAACTAGTGGTATAGAATACATAAGATATTTTGAATTTATAGGAACAGAAGGTGATAGTAGTACAGACAATCCTGTAGGTGCTTCTCAAAGTGATTGGCTCGAAGATTTCACGACAATACCAGCATATAGCCCTAATGCGATTTATGGAGCAAAGGAACTTGTTTACATAGATGATAACACCAGTGGAACAGTCACATTCTTCGTACTGGAAGACCTTAAAACACATCAAGCAGGAGATACAATACCAAGTTCAAATGCTGATTGGAGTCAAGCCTTTAACACAATACCATCCGCACAACATACAGCATTTTTCAGTTACACACCTTGGACAAGTGATTACTCTTTACAACTTGCAAATATTAGTGCTCGAAAATCTCCACCAACAGGAAAAAACTTTGCAGTTGATTCTGTTGCTCTAGCAACAGCAGTAGGAGATATACTAGTTACAACACACTCCGCACATAGTTTGAGTATAGGTACTAAGGTGGCACAGACAAATTTTAGTAATTCAAATTACAATGGTCAGTTTGTAATAAAAACAGTACCAACAGTAACAACATACACGGTAACAGCAACATTTGGTGCAACAGGAATAGGACTTGTTTCTCTTTCTGGTTATATTGGGGTTGTTCCAGATTGGAATTTTGAGAGGGCAAACTTTGATCGTGTTAAGAGTGATGACCAATTTGAACAGGTTAGTTTAAAGGCAGTTGTGAGGGCGGAAAAAAATCCAACATCAATACCAGCAGAGGAAATTGTTAATGGTGCAAGATTTTTAATTAATGGTGTAGGTACTGTAGGAACAGATTTTGAAACACATGATAATAAAGTTGCAGAGTTTTTCAAACCTCCTTTTATAACTAACGGTGTATGGAAGTTTAGTAAAGCACCAGCAGACTTTGAACCTAATGAAATGGTTACAGATTTACACACAGGACAAGTTTGGGGTTGGGGTGGTTCTTCATGGGCAGTAAAATGGACTCCAACAAGTAATAATGGAGTAGTAAGTTCACCATTTCATGCTGTAAGTAACGGAGTAAATATAGGTGGTGGAACTACAGGTTTTGGACTGGTAAAAGGAGCAACACAAATTCCCGGTCAGGCAATTAGATTATCATTCGATTGGGATCAAGTTCAAGATAAATTAAATTTAAGTAGTAGAGGTGCATGGTGGGTACAACACTTTCCAATACCAAGAATTGGTGGTTTGGGTGGACATACTGTAGGTGATGTTTATGCAAACAGTACACTTGATACAACTAATTTAGATTTGGATAGTAAAGGACAACAAGGCTGGAATAATGGATTAGATAGTGAAGATCTTGGCAGGATAAGTGCTGTGACAATGAAAGTCAGATTATTAATAAGGCATCGTTTTGGTTCACTAATAAATATAGCAAATATGCCATTCAAGGCTTGGGCAATAGATATATTTGGAAGAATATGGTTTACAGATTTTACGGTAAGACGAAATGGACAGTATTCATTTGTAAGAATACAGTTTGGTGAGAATGCAACACAGAAATTACACCATAATAGGATAGATGAATTGTTTAAAGCACTTGGATTTGATTTTAGTCAAAACTTCTTCCTCAAGGAAAAACAATTTACAGGTATTGAATTTGATTGGAGATTCGTAAAAAGTTGGGGTATATTTTGGAATGTGTCATACGATGATAATGGAATGTATGTTGGAGTAAGAGATCATTTTATAAAAACACTAACATCGTGGATGACACAGGTTGGAAGTTATCTACTTTCTGCTGTTACAGTAGGACTTATTAATCAAGGGGAGTTCGTCATTGATACTGTTACTTTGGATATAGATGAACTTGGATTTGAAAAACAACTTTATGCAAATAGTGATGATGTAGCAGTTCCAAATGCAAGAACAGAATTAGATCACTTGTCAGAGGAAAATGATTACCTAAACCTAAAGGGTAGAGCACAAGCATCAAAGGCAAGAAAGAAATTCGTAAATCAGGAATGGCACATATTAGCACATGGTGATGTAAGAATGAGACTAGGTGAAAAATTCAAAATCACAGGAGACAGGGTTCCAGAGAATGCAAACAATCCAAATTATATTGCATGGGTTGTAACACCTAAAATTTATAGCATAGGTGATAAAGTTACTAGGGGTGGATTTGTTTGGCAATCACTACAAAATTTGAATATTGCTAAAATACCAGAAAGTTCACCAGAGTGGTGGCAAAATTTGAATGAAAGTGTTTGTGCGGAAGTAAAACATGTTATAGATAATGACGGATATACAATGCAAGTTTTAGGAGTGAGGAAGTTTATCTTTACGAGTTGATATGATATGAGTTGGGAACCAGATAGTGAAGAAATACGATTGAGAAAGCAAGATGAAACAGTAAATAAAATAAGAGAAGAACAATTTTTCATTAATACAAATGTTGATGTTGGTGACACTACAAGTAATGCAGGAACGGTAAACGGATTAAGTGGATTTAACTTTGGTTCTAAAGGAGACTTTGTACAAGATGTACAAAATGCTGTAGTGTCAGGTTTTTCTGGGTTGGGTGTTCTAATAACAGGTGCTATAATGTTTATCACTAGAGCAAGTAGTGGTGAACCAACTGCTTCAACAAGTACAATTACATTTTTGAATGGAGGTGGATTTAATAATGCTGGAACAGTTGGACAAGTAATTACATTGAAACCAGTAAGTGGAGAAACAATGGTATTGATTGATACAGATCCTACGGCAAATGCAAGTACTGTAGGAAATTTAATACTTAATGGAGCAAATATAACAATAGGTGATAAGGAATTAATAACATTCAGGTTCCAAGATGATGTAAAATTTACAGATGGTATTGGTGGATGGATTGTAGATTCTACTGGTGGAGGAAGTAGTTCATCAACTAATGCAATAAAGACACAGGTTAGAGCAACAACAACGGCAAATAATCTAACACATCCATTATTATACAGTAAAGTACAAGATGGTGTAACACTTTTTGCAGGAGATAGATTCCTAGTTAAAAATCAGACAACACAAGCAGATAATGGAATATATACAGTAGGAGGTATTGTTGCAAATCTTTTTACAGCAACACGAGCAACAGATTTTGATAATGATAGTGATGTTAAGGCTGGTGTATTAGTTGCCGTAGAAGAGGGAACCATAGGTCTAGATTCTGTATGGTTATTAACAACAAACTTTCCATATTCTGCTGGTATAAGACAACCAATAGTTGTTGGCACAACCGCAATAACATGGACACAGATTCAGGGAAGTGATAATCTTGGAAATCATGTAGCAACACAAGCACTTAAGATGGATGATAATGCAATATTCTTCGATATTGGACTTGTGGGATCTATTCTTTACCTTAATAATACACTTGTATATACTATGGATGTTGCAGGTGGCGAACATTCATTTTTCACTGATAATTTAAGCACTCCACGATTTGTGATCACTGATACAGCAATACAAACAAACGTGCCATTGGATATGAATTTGAATCATATTGTTTTCCAAGATATAGCACAACCTAGTGCTCCATCTGGTGTAGAGAAAAGATTCCTATTTTCTGATACTACAAACTCAGATAGACTAAGTGTTAGGACACCAAGTGGTGTGGTTGATTTAGAAACTGGAACTTCATTCATTGGATTTCAAGCAGATGCAGATCTTGACATGGATGTATTTGATATTAAATCAACCCACGATCCTGCTGTTGGGCCAAATACTTTTAAAATCATCTTTGATGGACATTTAGATTCTGATACACTTATTCGAAATAGTAATACTCGTGCAGATACAATAGAGTTTTTCAGTGACGGTAATATAAAAGTTGCAATAACCCCCACTGGAATAGAAATGAATCATACATTAGACTTCATAGGTGCGAATAACATCACAAGTTCATTTACACCAACAAGTAGTGATCAGTTTAGAATAGTATTTGATGGACATGACGATTCTGATACACATATCACAAACAGCACATTAACAGATGTAATATTATTTGTATCAAATGGAGTTCCAATATTCCAAATAGATCCAAATGGGTTAACAATGGGCGATAGAATTGATGCAAATGGACATCCTATTGAAGATATTGATTATGCAGACTTTGGAACAGGTAGTGCCGGTGCTGGAGAAATTAGGTTAAAAAATGCTGATACTATACAATGGGAAGCAAGTCCAGCAGGAACAAATGGTATATTTTCATTTAATTCAGGTGAACAATTTACTTTTTCAAGACCTGTCAATATGCAATCTAGTGCAATATTCTTTGATGGTGCACCACAACTAGCATCAATTCTATACTTGAGTGATACTATAGTTTACACAATGGATAAAACTGGTGGAGAACATTCATTTTTCACTGACAATCTTGGAACACCTAGATTTGTTATTACAGACACAAGTATTGAATCCAATGTATCACTAGGTATGAATGATCAAGCTATATTCTTTGATCAAGGGCTGTTGGGTTCAATACTATTCTTATCAAATACAATTAATTATACAATGGATCATGCAAGTGGAGCACATGATTTTTATTGTGATGATATAGTAACACCAAGATTTGGTATTAATAATACATCACTACAGTCAAATGTAAATTTGGATATGAATTTAAATTATATTATATTCCAAGATATAGCACAACCTAGTGCTCCATCTGGCGTAGAGAAGAGATTCCTATTTTCTGATACTACAAACTCAGATCACCTTAGTGTTAGGACACCAAGTGGTGTGGTTGATTTAGAAACTGGCGGAGATAATCTTGGAAATCATATTGCAACACAGGCATTAGAGATGGATGATAATGCAATATTCTTCGATATTGCAAATGATTCTTCAATACTGTATCTCAATGATACTATAATATATACTGTAGATATCAACGGTGGAGAACATTCGTTTTTCATTGATGACTTGGGAACTCCTAAAGTTGTATTCACTGAAACAGCAATACAGTCAAACGTGGACTTGGATATGAATGTAAACCATATTGTCTTCCAAGATATATCACAACCGTCCGCTCCATCTGGCGTAGAGAAAAGATTTCTATTTTCTGATACAACTAATTCAGATCACCTTAGTGTTAGAACACCGAGTGGAGTTGTTGACTTGGAAGCTAGTGGTAGTGGAGATAACTTAGGAAATCATACGGCTACAACAACTTTAAACATGAATGGTCAAGACATAACAGGTTTAGATGATATTACATTTGGTTCTGGTGCAACAATTACAAATGATAATAATAAGTTGGAGTTTCAAGTACCTACTGGGGATTATTGGATGTTTAAGATTGGAACTGGAAATAAATTTTACATTAGCGAAACTTTATTTAGAATTTATACTGAACTTGATATGAATTATCAAAAAATAATAAAGGTTGGAAACCCTCTTGCATCAAGTAGCACATTCGCTAATGATGTTCCTAATATGGGATCTCTTACTGGCAGTTCACCAGCTTATACAATGCATACAGGACATCTTGGTAGCGGAACGGCAAGTAGTACAACATTCCTAAGAGGCGATAGTAGTTGGGCAACGGTAAGTGCTACTGTAGATCAAACTGCCAATTATACATGGACAGGAGATCATCTATTTCGTGATGCAACCTCAAGTGGAACTCCTGTAAAGTTTCAGGGAAACAATGTGAACACAGCTCAAACCGTTGCCGAAATGGGAAGTTATGGAACTCATAGTGTAAAGTTTATAGCAGAAATAACTGGTCAAGGAAGTGCAACAATAAGTGATCCTGACGGAAACGGAACAATAACAATACCTAACAGCGATCCATCAATTAGTATTAAAGCTGGAATTGTTATGAACACATATTCAATGTATGACTTGGATACCTTAGTGTTTTCACAACACCCATCATCAACTACACCAGCACCAGAAAATGATTGGGTTTGGATTGAAGCAAATACAGGAACAGGAAGTTCACCATCTATGAACGGTATGCACTATAACGTTCCAAGTGGTAAAACACATCAATTCAAAATTAACGGAACAGAAGAATTAAGAATAGGATCAAACGGAATAACATTTAGCACTAACTCTTCAAATAGTTCAAATGGTTCATTATGGTATGATGGTAGTAACTTAAAAGCCAGAACAAGTAGTGGTGGATTATTTACTATTGGTTCTGGTGGAGGAAGTAGTGGAGCAGATACATCATTAAGCAACCTATCATCAGTAAGTATTAATGCGGATTTAGATCCGTCAAGTGATAACGCTAGGGATTTAGGTAATTCGTCAGTGCAATGGAGAAATATATACATTGATGGCACAGCGTATCTTGATGCAATAGGATTTGGAAGTTATTCAATGGCGTTACCAACAAGTAGAGGAAGTAACGGTCAAGTATTGACAACAAATGGATCAAGCTCATTATCTTGGACTACGGTTAGTGGAGGAGGTGGAAGTGGAGCTGATACTGACTTAAACAACCTTACTACAACATCAATAAACAAAACTCTTACACCTGCATCTGATGATACTTATAGTTTAGGAACTTCATCAAAGCAGTGGGATAATCTTTACGTTGATGGAACTGCATACATAGACACACTAAGTTTAGACGGAGGTAGTAATGGATATGTATTATCAACAAATGGATCAGGTAGCTTATCATGGGTAGCCCAAAGTGGTGGAGGTAGTGGAGCTAGCACATCTTTAAACAACCTTACTACCACAAGCATAAACAAAACCCTTACACCCTCATCTGATGATACTTATAGTTTAGGAACTTCATCAAAACAATGGGATAACCTATATGTTGATGGAATTGCATATATAGATACATTAAGTTTAGACGGTGGAAGTAGTGGTCAGGTATTATCAACAAATGGATCAGGTAGCTTATCATGGGTTAATCAAAGTGGAGGCGGCGGAATTGGATTAGGAGATAATAACGATTGGACAGGTTGGAATAAATTTGAGGGTTTAGTTCAAATAGGAAACGCTGATACGGATCAATGTAATATTTACAGTGATATGAACTGGACATTAAATTGGGACACTAATACTGGTGGAGGATCAAGATTTGGTAGAATAAAAATAAAGGTGAACGGTACGACTAAATATATTCATACATATAATTCCTAGAAAGATTTATTAGGATAACAAAGCAGTTATATAGTAGATATATTATTAATAATATATGTCAGAAGGACAGAGGAGAGTAACATTTCAGGAATGGGTTGGACAGTTACGTGGACAGATTATCTTAGCATATGATGGGTCAAAAGAAATTGCTCT
>Ga0209554_1001350_pt1 | contig 18682 bp, 20 predicted proteins | sample MarorgKNORR_S2LV_5_FD_188221 | JGI IMG/M metagenome (GOLD analysis project Ga0209554, IMG submission 188221) | Marine microbial communities from the Southern Atlantic Ocean, analyzing organic carbon cycling - Bottom_A/KNORR_S2/LV (SPAdes) (version 2) | ecosystem: Environmental > Aquatic > Marine...
TGAAAGATAATCCCGGCCATGCCACACCCATTATTGCGGGAAATGTGAGCTTTTATAACGAATCAAAAAAGGGTGCTATCCCACCCAGCCCCATTGTCAATTGTTTGGGCCGGCTCAAAGATGTAAACAAAACGGTGCCGGCCCATTTCCAAAAAACCGATTCTGTTATACTCATGATTGGCGAACGGAAAAATGAATTGGGCGGATCGGTTTATTATAGCTTACATAATGAATTGGGCGCGAACGTTCCCAAGCCCAATTTTGAAGAAGTAAAAAATCAAATCTTTGCTCTCACAGATTGCATTGATGATGGCTTGGTCCTTTCCTGCCATGATATTTCTGATGGTGGTATTGCTTCTGCTCTTGCGGAAATGACCTTCATAAATAGCATTGGATGTAATGTAAAAATTGAGACTGCGCTTTCAACGGATAAAACTTTATTTTCTGAAACAGGTGGCTTTATTTTGGAAGTATCACCCGAAATTATTAAAAAAGTAAAATCCGTATTCTCAAAATATGAAGTGGATGTTTTTGAAATTGGCACAACTGGCGATGAGTCAATTGAAATGAATGATGTGATAAACTTATCTGTGAAAAAAACAAACGAAGCATGGACGAATGGACTACGGGAGAAACTGTAAGCCACAGAGTTCACAGAGAAAACTTAATGAGAACTAAAAACACCGAAAAATAATGGCAGATAAATTAACAGAAATGATTATCGGTGCAGCAATCGAAGTCCATAAAATACTTGGCCCGGGTTTGCTTGAATCCATTTATGAAGAAGCATTATGTCATGAATTAAGCCTTCGTGGATTGAGTGTAAAAAGACAATTGAAAATCGATATTTTATATAAAGGGAAAGTTATTAAGGGACAACGATTAGATCTTTTGGTTAACAATGAAGTTATAGTCGAATTAAAATCTGTTACTTCTCTTCCTGAAGTTGCCATGGCGCAAACTTTGTCTTACTTAAAAGCAAGCAACCTAAAACGAGCTTTATTAATAAACTTTGGCGAAAAAATATTGATCGATGGTATTAAAAGAATTTCTAATTAAATCTCTGTGAACTCTGTGGCTAAAAATAAAATAGATTATAAATCAGCCGGTGTGGATATCGATGCTGGAAACGAAGCAGTGGACCGTATCAAAGATGGGGTTAAGTCCACTTTTACATCTAATGTACTTACGGGTCTCGGTAGTTTTGGTTCGCTCTACGATCTAAAACCCATTCTCGAAAATTACGATCATCCCGTGATGGTCCAGAGCATTGATGGTGTGGGGACAAAAACAATCATCGCTCGGAAACTAGAAAAATTTGACACCATTGGCATTGATCTTTTAAGCGCTGCCGCCAACGATATATTAGTCATGGGCGCACGGCCGCTCACCTTTTTGGATTATATCGCCAATGACAAACTGAAACCGGAAATTGTAGAAGAAATTGTGTCAGGAATGGTGAAAGCCTGCAGAGAAACTGGCGTCTCTTTGGTGGGCGGTGAAACAGCAGAAATGCCCGATACGTATCTTCCCGGTGAACACGATTTGGTAGGCATCATTACTGGTGTGGTGGAAAAAGATAAAATTATTACAGGCGAAAATATCAAGCCCGGAGATGTTGTTTTGGGGCTGCCTTCTAGCGGATTGCATACCAATGGGTATTCATTCGCCCGAAAACTCTTTTTTGAAATTGGCGGATACGATGTGAATGATACAATCCCTGAATTAGAAAAATCCGTAGGACTCACTTTATTGGAACCCCATATTAATTATACAAATCATGTCTTTTCTGTTTTGGATAAGGGAATTAATGTAAAAGGTATCGCCCATATTACTGGTGGCGGACTTGTGGAAAATATCCCAAGAATTTTACCAGATGGCGTTTGGGTGAATCTTAAAAAAGAATCTTGGCCTGCGCTTCCTGTTTTTGATGTAATTCAAACCATCGGTGATGTCGATGAAAATGAAATGTTTCGTGCATTCAATATGGGAATCGGCATGGTTTTTATTATTGATCCAAGTGATGTGGATTCTGTGAAAGAAACATTGAAAGATTTGACGGAAGTCTTTGAAATTGGTTCTGTTGTAAACGGGGATAAATGTGTTTCAATTAATTAGCCAACAGAGAACACTTAAAAATTTGATAGCGCTATTTATACTCTTTATTTTAAGTGGGTGTATATCAACTAATTCACAGCACCCATTAGACCTTTTAGAATTAGAAACTCAATTAGAGCTTGGTGAATTTCCGAAAACCACATCTATTCTCGTTAGTCAAAAAGGGAAATTAGTTTATGAAAAATATTTTGGGGACGGTCGCGCAGATTTATTGAATAATACCAGGAGCGTTACAAAATCTATCACTTCTATTGTAACGGGAAAGCTAATTGAAAATGGACATATTTCTGGGGTAGATGAAAAAATATCTATTCATCTCAATAGTGAGATTCTAAAAAATGATCCATTAAAATCAGACATACAAATCAAAGATCTTCTAACAATGTCTTCAGTGTTTTTGGCAAATGATTCTGATGATTCTAGTCCCGGGAATGAAGATGAAATGCATAAACAAGACGATTGGTCACAATGGATTGTAACCCTGCCCGTTAAACAAAATTATTTAAGAGATAAAAATGGATTCGGTCCATTTCGCTATGCCACAATTAATGCTGTATTAATGGGGGAAGTAATAAAAAATGCGGCAAATCAACCCGTGGATACATATATAATCAATACACTTTTAAAACCATTGGGAATTAAAAATTATGAATTCCAATATTCCCCAACAAATGAAGTTATGACCGGCGGCGGATTAAAATTGCGCTCTCGAGACCTTTTAAAAATCGGTGAATTAGTTCGAGCTAATGGCGTTTTTCAAAAGAATCAACTCATACCAAGAGATTGGATCAATGACTGCTTAACTGTCCATCGAATCGACAATGATTCTGGTGCTGGATATGGCTATTATTTTTGGAATTTCCAATTTCGGATTGGCGAAAAATCAATGACTAACGGGTGGTTTATGGCTGGCAATGGTGGAAATATTGTTCTGATTCTTCCCGAATTAGAATCGGTAATTGTTGTTACGCGCACTAATTACAATTCCCCCACTCAAGCAATAGAAACGATCAAACTTGTATCTCAACATATTATTCCAAAATTATTAAAATGATAAAAATCGCAATTATCCAATTTCCAGGTTCCAATACGGAACGGGAAACACTCATGGCGTGTCGTCGAGTAGGCTTAAATCCCGTAGAATTTTTATGGAATGAGCCGGCAGAAAAATTATCGGACTTTGATGGCTTTATTATTGTGGGTGGATTCGCTTACGAAGACCGATCCCGCGCCGGTGTGATTGCAGCTTTGGATCCCATCATGAAACAGATCAAGGTGGAAGCTGAAAAAGGTAAACCTGTTTTAGGTATCTGCAACGGTGCACAAATTTTAGTAGAAAGCGGACTCGTCCCCGGATTGGAAAATTCCCGCGTTGGCATTGCGCTTACAGATAATAAACGGATAAAAGGCGGCCATGTTCTTGGCGTCGGCTATTATAATACATGGGCAAATTTGCAACTAACCGCATCGGCTGGACGCTGTGCTTTCACGCGCCATTTAAAAATAGGCGATTGGATTCACGTTCCCCTGGCCCACGGCGAAGGTCGATTTATTATTCCCCATGAGCTCTTGGAAAAAATAATTGCCAACGAACAAACTGTATTTCGCTATTGTGATAAAGAAGGAATTATTTCAGATGAATTTCCTACCAATCCCAATGGATCTATGTATAATTTGGCAGCGGTGTGTAATCCTGCAGGAAATGTAATGGGCATGATGCCCCATCCGGAACGAACGGAAAACGGGGATGCTATTTTTTCATCCATGAAAAATTATATTGAAAACGACAATCCTGTTTCTAAGCATACATTATCTTTTAATCGCCCCCATTATGAAGTGACCCCTTATCAATCCAATGGTGATGCCGCTGAATGGGTGATTGATATGATTATTACCGATAATGAAGCATCATCCGTTCGCAATGCGCTCGATCATTTGGGATATAATATTTCCGTCACACGCCAAACCCATTGGGAAATTTTCACCGATGGCGAGCGAGAATCCATCCTGCAAAAAATTGACAATACGGGCGAGCTCTATAATTCGAATAAGGAATTCATCAGCGAAACCGCTACCCGATCTAACACGGCATCTTTCCTAGTTCGGCAAAAAGAAGATATGATCGGACGGGCAAAATTTGAATCATTGACCGAGCGATTTGAAATCGACGGCATCACCAAAATAAAGCGCGGCGTCATATGGAATCTCACCATGAACGGCGGTAATTTTGAGCCTATCCTAAACGAAATTTTGAACACACACATATTATTCAACCCACTATCTCATGAATGCTATAGAATCAACTGAACATTACAAAGACCGCATCAAAGCGGAACTAAACAATACCTTAACTGAAACGACTTTGTCCGGCGGCATCAAGCAAACCGGCAAGGTGCGAGACCAATATGATTTTGGCGATAAAGTTGCGCTCATTACCACGGATCGCCAAAGTGCCTTCGACCGAGTTTTGGCATCCATTCCATTTAAAGGACAAGTGCTGAATCTTACCAGTGCATGGTGGTTTGAACAGACCAAACATATTATCCCAAATCAAGTGATTTCCGTTCCCGACCCCAATGTAACATTGGCCAAAAAGTGTACTGTTTTCCCCATAGAATTTGTCGTCCGCGGATATATTACCGGCAGCACAAGCACTTCACTTTGGACTGTCTATAATAATGGCGATCGGGAATATTGCGGGAATGATTTACCGGAAGGATTGATAAAGAATCAAAAGCTCAACGCCAATATGCTCACACCCACTACAAAAGAAGAACATCACGATCGACCTATCGCCCCGAGTGAAATTGTAAGCGAAGGATGGATGACGCAGGAAGACTGGGATTATTGCAGTCAAAAAGCGTTGGAACTGTTTGCCTTTGGACAAAAGAAAGCAGCGGAAAATGGTATGATTTTGGTGGACACAAAATATGAAATGGGACGCGATTCTCATGGAGATATTATGGTGATTGATGAAATCCATACACCAGATTCAAGCCGTTATTGGATTGCAAAAACATACGACGAGCGCATGGCAAACGGACAAGAGCCCCAGAATATTGATAAAGAATTTTTACGCTTATGGTTTATAGATAATTGTGATCCGTATAACGATGAAACTTTACCGGAAGCGCCAGAAGAATTAGTAACCGAACTTTCAAGCCGCTACATTTATTTATATGAAACCATTACGGGCGGGTTGTTTCCATTCCCTGATGCAGGGAAGCCTATGAATGAACGAATTAATGAAAATTTGAAAGATGTGGTATAAACACAGAGTACAGGGAGAAAAATGAGTAAAAACAACAAAGCAAACGAAAACGCTGTAGGCATTGGCATCGCTTTGGGTGTTGCTTTTGGCGTAGGAATCGGAGTGGCTTTCGGGAGTATCGCGATTGGGATTTCAGTTGGAATTGCAATTGGAGCCGCTATTGGAACAACCTATACACATTTGTTTAATAAAATTGATAATAAATAATTGCAGGAACATAGAGCTTTAATGCTTTTCTCTGTGAACTCTGTGTCAGATAATTTTAAAAAGGAAATAAAATGAAAACGATTATAATAATGGGTTCAACTTCAGACGAACCGCATGCAAAAAAAATTACAGATAAATTAGACGAATACGGCATCGCTTGGGAACAACATGCTGCATCCGCTCACAAGCAACCGTTAAAAGTGTTAGAAATTTTGACCGCGAATAAAGATGGAAAAGATATTGTCTATATCACCATCGCTGGACGCTCTAATGCATTGTCCGGATTTGTGGCCGCCAACTGTGAATTCCCAACTTTAGGCTGTCCACCATTTTCTGATAAAGCGGATATGCTGGTGAATATTCATTCTACATTGCAAATGCCAAGCAATACACCGGTGCTTACCATCCTTGATCCCGGAAATTGTGCGTTAGCCGTAAAGAGAATTTTTGGGGTTTAAAGGAACACGGAGCTCACGGATTTTAATGAGAAAAATAATTAGTACGCTTTCTCTGTGATCTCAGTGGCAGATAAAAAGGAATTGTAATGAAAACAATGACATGCAAACAATTAGGCGGAGCCTGTGATAAAGAATTTGAAGCTGATACTTTTGACGAAATCGCAGAAATGAGTAAAGCGCATGGAATGGACATGTTCCAAGCCAAGGATGAAGACCATTTAAAAGCCATGGGTGAAATGCAAAAATTAATGCAAGACCCAACTACCATGGGCGAGTGGTTTGAAAATAAAAGAAAAGAATTTGATGCAATTACAGAATAAAAATAGCAACAGAGTACACAGAGTTTTATGAGAAAAATAATTAGTACGCTTTCTCTGTGATCTCAGTGGAAAAAAATTAAATGAATTCTTTAAATAACATTTCTCCTTTAGACGGTCGCTACGCAAACAGCATAAGCATCTTGTCGGATTACTTTTCAGAATCTGCCCTTATGGGCTATCGCCTTAAAGTTGAGATTGAATACCTTATCGCTTTGGGTAACGAAAAAGGAATTAAAGACTTACCTGCATTTTCAAAAGATGAACAATCCCGTCTGCGAAAAATCTATCAAAACTTCAATTCGGCCGGTGCAGAAAAAGTTAAAGAAATCGAAGCAATCACCAATCATGATGTAAAAGCAATTGAGTATTACATTCAAGATAAGGTGAAAAAATCTTTACATCCGTGGATACATTTTGCACTCACTTCTGAAGATGTAAATAACCTGTCCTATTCGCTTATGTGGCAAGACGGATTGAAAAATGTTTACCTAACATCGCTACAATTGATAAATAAAGAATTGAAGAAATTGGCCCAAAAGTATAAAGGCTCACCTATGCTGGCTTTGACTCATGGACAGCCTGCAACGCCCACCACATTCGGAAAAGAATTGGCTGTGTTTTGTGCTCGATTAGATCGGCAAATTTCTCAAATGAAACCCCATACATTATTGGGGAAATTTGGCGGCGCTACAGGAACGTGGTCTGCTCATGTGGCGGCATATCCCAAATTGAATTGGACAAAATTTGCTGCAAAATTTATTCATTCTCTGGGGCTTGAACCCAATTTGATTACTACTCAAATTGAACCCCATGATTCTTTAGCCGAAAGTTTTCATCAAGTAATTCGGGTGAATTCTATATTGACTAATTTATGTCGGGATATGTGGTCTTATATTAGTCGTGGAATTCTCGGACAAAAGAAAGTGGCTGGCGAAGTAGGTTCATCCACCATGCCCCACAAAATTAATCCGATTCAATTTGAGAATGCAGAAGGAAATATGGGCATTGCCAATGCATTGCTCAATCATTTAGCCACCAAACTTCCGGTTTCAAGAATGCAGCGAGATTTAACGGATTCCACAACTTTGCGAAATCAAGGTGTAGCGTTGGGACATTCCTATTTGGCATTACAAAATATTTTAAAAGGTTTGAGCCGCATTACCATTCATAAATTAAAGATGACGAATGAGCTCAACAATCACTGGGAAGTCTTGGGGGAAGCGGTGCAAACCATCCTGCGAAAATCGGGTAAACAAGATGCTTACGAACAGTTAAAAACATTGACCCAAGGACAATCCATTAATGCAAAATCTATGGCTGAATTTGTATCGGGCTTGAAAATTTCGGATGAAGATAAACGAACTTTATTAGAACTGACACCGGAAAATTATATTGGGCTTTCGAGTAAATTGGTGGAAATCTTATGAATAAAAAAAGTATTAACCTGTTCGTGTGTTCAAGTGTTCATGAACACCCAAACACATACGCACATAAACATTTATACGCCGCGGCGTACGTGATCACATTCCCACTTAAACACACGAACACTTTAACACATGAGAACTTATAAATGTGCGGTATAGCCGGAATTTATTCCCATAAATCTGTCGCGGCGGAACTCTACGACAGTATCATTCACTTACAACATCGCGGGCAGGATGCCGCCGGTATTATGACGTACGATGACCGTATGCATAAAGAAAAAGGGATGGGTCTCGCCAAAGAAGTTTTTAACGAATCCAACATGGAATTGCTTACGGGGAATATTGGTATTTCTCATAATCGATATCCCACCCACGGCGGATTCAGTCATGGCGAAGTACAGCCGTTTTGGACATCTGTCCCTTATGGCATCGCCCTTGCTCATAACGGAAATTTGACCAATTACCAAGAGCTGGCAGAAGAGATTACGAATAAAGACAGCCGTTATTTAAACACGAATTCGGATTCAGAAGTTCTCTTACATTATTTCGCTGATTTGCTCCACACCAACAATCCGCCGGAAGATAGCGAAGAGTTTTTCTATCTATTGTGTAATGCGGTAACTAAAATATTTAAACATGTAAAAGGCGCTTATTCTGTGGTCAGTCTCGTTATCGGAAAAGGACTTGTGGTCTTTCGCGATCCCCAAGGAATTCGCCCGCTGGTAAAAGGTGAAAGGTCTAATGGTAATGGTGGGAAGGATTACATATTCGCTTCCGAAAATACCATGTTTTATGCCTTGGGATACGAGCCCAAAGGTACGGTTCTCCCCGGTGAACTCATTTATGTAGACGAAGATGGCAAAGTATTTAGCAAGCGCTTGATGAAAAAGTCATTCAATCCCTGCATATTTGAATATGTGTATTTTGCCCGACCCGATGCCACATTAAATGATGTAAGTGTTTATCGATCCCGATTGCGAATGGGTCAAAATCTGGCGGATGCGTGGAAGAAAAAGTATCCTGACATAACGCCGGATATTGTGATTCCTGCTCCAAGCACCGCGAACACATCTGCCCTTTCATTTGCCCATGAATTGGGTGTGCGATATTCGGAAGGATTATACAAAAATACTTTCATCGGCCGCACCTTTATTATGCCGGGACAAGCTGAACGAAAAAAATCCGTGAAATATAAATTGGTCCCGCAAGAATTGGAAATCCGCGGTAAAAAGGTTTTAATTATGGATGACAGTATTGTTCGTGGAAATACGAGCCGTGAGATTGTTCGCATGCTGAAAGACTTTGGTGCAAAGGAAGTCTATTTTGCGGTAGCCTGTCCGCCGGTGAAATCGCCTTGTTTTTATGGCGTGGATATGCCCACCAAAAGTGAACTTATTGCTGGGAATATGACCGAAGATGAAATTCAAAAGCACCTGAAAGTAGATGCGCTTCTTTATCAGAAAATTGACGATTTAGTGGAAGCTGTAACGCGGAAAGGAGATCACCATATTGATACACCTTGCATGGCTTGTTTGGATGGAAACTATGTTGGGAATGATATTGATGAAGCTAAAATCGCTGAAATGGAAACGATGCGCGTTCACGATCGAAATGGGGATTGAAGAAAACGTGTTCATGTATTCGTGTGTTCACGTGAACACGTTTACACTTAAATACAATTACACTAAAAAATAATGAATGAAAAATCAGTCAAACCATTGCTAATAGCTGGCGTTGCTTTGCTCGTTTTATTGATATTTAAAAATTTCGATTATTCTGATGTGAATTATTCGGAAAAACCAACAATAATGAGAATTTGGGTCACAAATACCGGTGATAAACCGATCACGCCAGAAATGACGAGTACAATGGAGAGTTTTATGGATGCTGCTATTGAATTTGGTTGTATAAGCGCAATCTTTGCCGATGATAATGAAAGAGCGATTGCTTTTACAATTTGGCCCAATAAAGAAACTCTGGATGTATTTAAGAAATCTAAACCCTATGAGGCTAATGTAGACAGAGTATTAGCAGCCTTTGTATCCGCTGGTTTTGAATTCCCTGGAGATATTCTTTTTAATACCGATGTAAAGATATTGAGTTTTGTTGATTAAATAATGTGCATCGATGGATTTAATAATAAAAAGTGTTCGAGTGATTAATCATTAACGTGAACACGTTTACACAGAAACACCTGAATACTTAATAAATTAAATGAAAAATAAAATATTAGTCATCGGTTCTGGCGCACGGGAACATGCCATTCTCCGAGCTTTGGACCGTTCCCCCCAAGACAAAGAAATATACTGTTTGGTTTCCAATATGAATCCCGGCATTGCGGAACTTTGTGACGAAATATTAATCGGGAATTTTAATGATTCTGAATTTGTGGTGAATTATGCAAAAGAAGTTGATGCAACTTTGGCCATTATCGGACCAGAAAACCCGTTGGCAAATGGTGTGGCTGATGCACTTTGGGAAGCGGGCGTAAAAGTAGTGGGGCCCAAAAAAGACCTGGCGCAATTGGAAACATCTAAAGCATTCACCCGAGATTTATTGAAAGAATATGATATTCCCGGTGGCCCCAAATATCAGACATTTAATTCCATAAATGGTGTGGCTGATTTCTTAAATATATTGGGTGAAAACTATGTGGTCAAGTATGATGGTCTTGCTGGCGGAAAAGGCGTAAAAGTGTCCGGCGACCATTTGCATTCTCATGAAGAAGCATTGGCGTATTGCCAAGAATTGGTGGACAAAAATGGTGAATTTGTGATTGAAGAAAAATTCATCGGAGAAGAATTTTCACTCATGAGTTTTTGCGATGGCAACACCTTAAAACATATGCCCGCCGTCCAAGACCATAAGCGAGCTTATGAAGGAGACACGGGACCCAATACTGGTGGAATGGGAACCTATTCGGACGCGAATCATTCACTTCCTTTTTTATCGGATGGTGATATAATGGAAGCATACGAAATCAATATTAAAACCGCCAAGGCGGTAAAAGACAAATTTGGTGAAGGATATAAAGGAATTCTCTATGGTGGATTTATGGCAACGTCCACTGGGATAAAACTCATTGAATACAATGCGCGATTTGGCGACCCAGAAGCCATGAATATTTTGTCTTTGCTTGAGTCAGATTTTATTGATATTTGCAACGGCATTGCCGACGGAAATTTAAAAAATATTGATGTCCAATTTGCAAACAAAGCCACCGTTTGTAAATATGCCGTGCCAGAAGGCTATCCGGGAAATCCCGTTAAAGGTGAACCAATTGATATTTCAAAAATCGTAAATCCCGATGGTTTATTCTACGCATCAGTAGATATTCAAAACGGACAATTGGTAGAAGCCGGGAGCCGAACCGTAGCCGTGGTGGGAATTGCTGATACCATTTCAGACGCAGAAAAAATTGCAGAAAAAGAAGTGTCGTCTATTGGTGGACCGCTCTTTCATCGAAAAGATATTGGGACCGATTCCGTGATTCAAAAACGCATTGATCATATGAATCAACTAAAGCGCGAAAGTGTTTAAGTGTTCACGGTCATTGATAATTTTTTTTCATTAACACTTGAACACACAAACACGTGAATACTCTAAAATTAGGAGTTTTAGGTTCCACAAAAGGGACCGATCTCCAAGCCATTTTGGATGCTATTTCTTCCGGCGAATTGGATGCCGAAATTTCTATCGTACTATCCAACCGGAAGAAAGCCTATATATTGGAGCGAGCAGAAAATCATAATGTACCTGCCCTTTTTATGTCTCAAAAAGATAAAACCCGAGAAGAATTCGATTCTGAAATGACAACCATTCTAATAAAACATAAGGTTGATTTAGTTTTGCTTATTGGATTCATGCGAATTTTGTCCGCAGAATTTTGCCGTGAATGGGGTGACAAATTATTAAATGTTCATCCATCCCTTTTACCAAAATATGCTGGCGGAATGGATACAAATGTCCATGAAGAAGTTTTAAAAAATGGAGAAGCTGAAACCGGGTGTACAATCCATTTTGTTACTGATGAAGTGGATGGCGGCCCCATATTAATTCAAAAGAAATGTACCGTAGATTTCGATGATACCGTGAGCACATTAAAAGCCAAAGTCCAAAAATTAGAAGGCGAAGCTTTTGTTGAAGCAATAAAATTGATTCAAAGTGGAAACGTGTAAAAGTGTTCATGTCTTCGCGCCACGTTTTCTCTTTAACGCATGACCACTCAAATACTTTTCATACTTAAAAACCCCAACACTGTAAACACAATGATAAATCAGTCCCCCATCAAAATTAATCGCGCACTTATTTCTGTCTTTGACAAAAAAGGCGTGGTTGAATTGGCTCAATCTTTACACAATCTCGGTGTTGAAATCCTTTCCACCGGCGGCACGGCCAAAGCTTTGCGAGATGCGGACATTCCCGTTACCGATGTGAGTGAGTATACAAAATTCCCAGAAATTATGGACGGCCGCATAAAGACCATTAACCCATTAATAGAAGGGGGTATTCTTGGTCTTCGAGATAAACATTCTCATGATGCCAAAGTGAATAATATTAAATGGATTGATCTTGTGGTGTGCAATCTCTACCCTTTTTCAGAAACCATTTCCAGTGATGATTGTGATCTTGCGTTGGCTTTAGAGAACGTGGATATTGGCGGACCAACCATGATTCGTTCCGCTGCAAAAAATGTAGGCTGGGTTTGTGTTGCGGTAGATCCATCCGACTATTCCACAATTACCCATGAACTTGAATCAGGTCAAATTTCATTTGAAACACGGAAAAGATTATCAGCCAAAGCATTTGGCCATACTGCTCAATATGATACCATTATCCATAATTATTTCAAGAATGAAAACCTGTCAAATAATCTTTCGCTCACCTTTGAAAAACATTCTGAAATGCGCTATGGAGAAAACCCCCACCAGACCGCTGCTTCCTATAAAATTCCCGGAAATAATGAGCCCAATATTCTGAACGCTACCATTCACCAAGGGAAAAATTTATCTTACAATAACATCATGGATGCCGATGGCGCATTGGCGTGTGTTCGGGAATTTGACGATACAGCTTGCGTGATTGTAAAACATTCAAATCCTTGTGGCGTTGCAATTGGAGATAATTTATTGGATGTTTATACCCGTGCTTTTAATGCCGATTCACTTTCTGCTTTTGGCGGTATAATTGCATTCAATCGCAAATGCACAAAGGAAGTTGCCGAAGAAATTTGCAAAGTATTTGTAGAAATTGTATTGGCACCAAGTTTTGAACCGGAAGCATTGGAACTATTTAAAAAGAAAAATAATCTACGTGTGTTGGAAATTGGCGAATTTGGTAAACGATTGCCAAAACTTGAAGTCAGAAATATAGATGGTGGTCTTTTGGTTCAGGACACCGACATTAACACTTTAACACGAGAACACTTTAACACAGTAACGAAGGCACAACCTTCGGAACAAGACATTGAAACCGCTTTATTTACATGGAAAGTATTACGTCACGCAAAATCTAATGGAATTTTGATTGCAAAAAACAACACCACAATTGGACTGGGCGCAGGACAAGTAAGCCGTGTGGATGCAGTGCATATGGCATTACGAAAAGGTGGCGAGAATGTAAAAGGTGGTGTGTTGGCATCAGATGCATTCTTCCCTTTTCGGGACAGTATTGACGCCATCAAAGATTCAGGAATCAAAGTTGTTGTGCAACCCGGTGGATCTATCCGAGACCAAGAAGTAATTGATGCTTGTAATGAATACGGCATTGCTATGATTTTTACCGGAACAAGGTGTTTTAAACATTAAAAAATCCGTAGTTGGGTTTCGAACCATAAAGTCAACATCCCATTAAAACATTTTCAAATATTACGATATTATTTTTCCACGATTTAATATTTCTATAATCTATACGTCGTGCTTTAGGCGTAAATATTTTAAAATTTGGCCTTAATTTTCTCACTTATATTTAGAGAAATGAATCCGAATTCATTTTTCCCCAAAATATATAAATGAAAAAAGACACAACATTTATCCTATTAAAAACAGCGGGCGTCATTGGCGCCCTTTATATGTTCCTCGTGGGTATAAAAGGCATGTCATCCGCTATAAAACATATGGGTGCGGATGTCGCTGACAATATTTTTACAGCAACGAGTGATCCGTTTGTTGCCCTCTTTATCGGTGTTTTCGCTACGGTCCTTTTCCAAAGTTCATCCACCACAACTTCCTTAATTGTTGGAATGGTCAGCAGTGGGTCTCTTGGAATTGCAGGCGCAGTTCCCATGATTATGGGTGCAAATATTGGTACCACAGTCACCAACACTATCGTGTCCATGGGACATATTAATCGTGGAAACGAATTCAAACGAGCATTCGCAGCATCTACGGTTCACGATTTTTTCAACATTCTTGCTGTCATAATATTATTCCCATTGGAAATGATGTTCCATGGAATTCAAAGATCATCGGAGTGGATAGCCAGCCTTATTTTCGGGAAAATTCACAATGTGGATGTTTTACAAGCCCAAAGCCCTATCAAAGCAGCGGTCAAAACCGGGGCAAAATTTATTGAGCAATTTTCTTTTGATAATGATATTTTTTATTTGGTCTTAAGTGTCCTGGTCACATTTCTTATGCTTTATTCCTTGGTGAAATTACTTCGTAGTTTAGTGCTGGAAAAAATTGAAGTCTTTTTTGATCAGTACATTTTTAAAACAGTTTTACGAGCTATTGCATTCGGGATTGTACTTACCATAATGGTCCAGAGTTCTTCCATTACAACATCTTTAGTTGTGCCTCTAGCAGGAGCGGGTGTACTTACGTTGCGACAAATATTTCCATTCACTTTGGGGGCCAATATCGGCACAACAGTTACAGCATTATTGGCGGCTCTCACCGGAACCGTTTCCGCACTCATCGCTGCCATTAGCCATTTGCTGTTCAATATTTTCGGGATTCTGGTCATTTACGGATTACCGCCATTGAGGGCTATCCCACTCAAACTAGCCGAAATGATTGCTGAATATTCCGTGAAAAATAAATTTATTCCCATTGGATATTTATTGATTGTGTTTGTTGCCATTCCATTAACCATAATTTTATTAGGCGGATAAACCGCTCACATACAAAAAAAGAGAGATACATTATGTCAGTCTTTAAAGATATTGTCACACTTTGGAATTCAGATGACCTCCTATCCCAAGCTTGGGATGAGTCATATAAAATGATGGTATTATCAAATGAAATATTTACTCAGGCGATTAAATATTTGCGAGAGGGTGAGAATAAGGACACCATAAAAGCCCTGAAAAAACGAGATGTTGAGATAAATACTTTCCAAAAAGATGTGAGACGAAAGGTTGTCACCCATTATGCAATCAGTCAGGATATCGATGATCTCCCAAACGGCCTTGTTCTTCTGAATATGGTTGTTGATGTTGAACGAGTTGGGGACTATACAAAGAATATTCTAGATCTGGCATTAAACCACCCCAACACGATAAGGTCGGAAGATTATTCTGAAGCTCTCCATCATGTGGAACAAGAGGTTATATCTCGATTCAGTAAAACACTAGAAGCTATTCACACTCAAGATGTGGAAGTAGCGCGATCCATGATGGATTCTTACAAAGAGACGCTTACGGGAGTTTCTGATGATATTGTCAATGGATGTATATCTGGAAAAATTACCTTGGGCAATGAATCAAAGACTGTAGCATTGGCCCTATATGCTCGGTATTTAAAACGGATTGGTGCTCACCTAAAAAACATAACAACCGTTCTTGTTAATCCCTTCGAAGCTGTAGGATATAAACAGTAATGAAAAAAATTATTTGGTTATATTTATCATCCTTTGGGATTATGTTTGCCGTGTTATCCTGGCTTCAAGAAGGCGGACTGCTCCCCACTCAAATGGGATGGAATAAAGGATTGTTGGCTTGCGTTTGTGGAACAATTCTTTTTGGGACTCTCCCAAGAAATATGGAATAACCAACTAACATAATTATTTAACTTTTTCAATACGCGAAATTTCGCGTTCTTAAATTCAACTAAATTAAGTTAGAATTTGAATTGAAAATTCACTACGATTGAATTTTCAGTATCCCCTTCTTCTGGTCTTGTAATTCTTAAAGTGGGTGCGATGGTTAAGCCATTTTCAGCATTATAGTGGACACCTGCAATAATAGACTGTTCTAATCCACCATCAAAATCTGTATTCGCATCAAATTGATCAAATCGCCCTAATATCGATATTTTATCTAAAACCTTAACCGTCGCATAGGCGGAAATAATTTGTGAATTTTGACCTTTGATCCCTTTCTTGTCATATTCTAATCCGGCACGAATTCCATTACCAGAATAGCCACCAAATAGACCCAAAACCCCTGAGCTTTCTATGGAAATCATGGTGGAATCTTCTGGCATTATAGTGTTGGGATCGTAATCAAAATCTCCAATTATTTCTTGATCATAAGATTCATAAGAAAAACTAGCTCCCACATTAAATCCGGCATTTTTATTTAATTTGGTTTCACCATATACAGCGTGGAATGACAATTTTTTATGTGAATCTGTTTCTGTCATTTTGTAACCACCACCATTGGTAATTAGGGCACTTGTGGACACGGCACCGAAAGACCGTGATAAGCCCACACCTAAATCTGCTGAAGATGAAAATCCGTAGGTGTCCATGGGCATTTTAGCAATAAACCGATGTCCCCAAGTATTTTCCATGGTTTTGAACATATTCATGCCCTGCATTCCTAAAGTAACATCCCCAAGATTGGTTTTCCATCTGAGCATGGCTACTTTTAAAAAAGCTGTATAGGCACTGCCTCCATCGTTATTGCCCATATCATAAGTCACATTATAAAACAGGTCATCACTAACACTATTGGCGTAGGATAAATATGCCCGTTTCATCTTGAACGCATTCATCCCATTTTCGTCTAAATCTGTTGTATGATTAAAAAACACTTTTCCGCTCACGTTGCTATCCGCTAAAAGAAACGTGCTAAAAAAAAGGAGTATTACTACTTTTTTCATGATAATACCTTTGAATTGATTTTTCCCAAAAATTATAGAACGGAACTTAAAAAATATTTTTATTTTGAAATCCAATTAATATATGGGCACTGATGGATCAATCTCAGTTGACCAAGCGTGAATGCCACCCCTTATATTTACCGCATCAAATCCTTTTTGCTCTAAATAAAGACAGGCTTGTGCAGACCGAACGCCCGAATGACATAAAATATAAACCGGCTCATCTTTATTAATTTTGTCTAATTCATAGGGAATCGCCATCATGGGAATATGGATGGCACCATCGATAGATGCCGTAATAAGTTCACGATCTTCCCGTACATCTAATAAGGTGTACTTTTCAGAATCCTCCATAGATTTTTTTAATTCTTGTACAGTGATTGATTTCATAATTTAAAATATCCAGTTTTGTGGGGTCCCAAATTTGGGATAGCAAATTCTTTCCCAACGATAGTGAAACCCATTTTTTCATAAAAGCCAAAAGCCGTCACCCGCGCATTACACCATAATATTTCTGTATCTGTTTCCATTTTTAAATACTGAATTACGCCATTTAAAACCATGGTGCCATAGCCTTTTCCTATTTCAGCCGCCTCCGTTGCCATGCCCCGAAGTCGCGTGGCCCTTTTTACTGGCATTGCTTCAAAAGATTCATAATATATGGATGCAACGCATAAAATATTTCCACTTTTTTTTACCATAAAATGGCCAGAATCATGCTGGTCGTCTGTGGGCATTATGGATGCTTCTAATGGTAAATTTGGGCGAAGCACTTTATGCCTTAGTGGACGAACCACATGGGAAGAAACTTTTTCTACTTTAAGCATGAACTACTTTTGGGTTATCTGTTATCATACTGGCAATCTTGTTGTGATTACACCAAGCCATCGCCGGGGCCGTATTAATAGTCCATAAATTTAACGGTAATTGATGGCGTTTGCTCATTTCAATCATTTCACCATCCACCAGATCTCCTCTTGGATGAAAATAATCCGGATGAACCCAATGGGTTACCCAAGACCATTCCGTGTCTTGTAAAATAAATCCAATTGAAACATTGGGATGAAAAAGTCTGTAGTATGCTACCACAAACGGATTAAAAGAAGACACCATAAATGGATGTTTTATTCCATTTTCTCGGATGGATTTTCCCAATGTAAATGCAGCGGAAAGATCAAAAAGCCTATGCGTTTTAATTTCAATATTTAAAAAGATATCTTCGGGAACCGTTGCCAAAACATCAAAAAATGTTGGGATGGATTGTGGATTAGCTTTATGAGAATATATACCGGTTTGGATCTCTTTTACTTTGGCGATATTTTGATGATGAATACAGCCATGACCATTGGTTTCCCGTTCTAAATCAAAATTATGAGAACAAACAAGGGTGCCGTCTTGAGTTTGTAAAATATCCAATTCAATCGCTTTAAACCCAACGCTAATCGCTTCCTTATACGAAGAAAGTGTATTTTCCGGCGATTTGATTTTCATTCCACGGTGGGCCATAACTTTTGGCGGCTTGGGTCGTTTCCGTGCTGTCCAAAAATATCGATGTCTTACCAAAAGCAAGGTGATGGTAATGAAGAAAAGTAATTCAAGCATGTATTATGGATTAAAAATAAGGTGCCGAAATAAATGGTCGTTTTCAGGGGAACGGATAAAATCTTCATTAAACCACGTTGTGCGATATTTCCCGCTGTGATACATCTCCGCTTGATCCCGATAATGGGAACTACTTGGCATGCCCGATTGTCCGGTTGGTAAAATAAACTGTGTTTCATTCATATTGTTGAAATCAACAATTCGACGCATGGAAGCACCGGCGGTTTGATGATAG
>Ga0209554_1001351_pt1 | contig 18676 bp, 21 predicted proteins | sample MarorgKNORR_S2LV_5_FD_188221 | JGI IMG/M metagenome (GOLD analysis project Ga0209554, IMG submission 188221) | Marine microbial communities from the Southern Atlantic Ocean, analyzing organic carbon cycling - Bottom_A/KNORR_S2/LV (SPAdes) (version 2) | ecosystem: Environmental > Aquatic > Marine...
CTGATCTTGCTGGTGATGGTCCTGACACCTCTGGTTAAGCGTCATGCGGGTGACGCAGCCGACCCACGAGCGCATTCGGGGGAACATGCCGCGTTTACATCTGAACCCGAACCGGATGATTAAGGACCGGGGACAGGGAGAACGGCTGCGGCGGGCACTGGAGAACCTCCGCAAGCAGTACCAATGGGGGGACATATCCGATGATGAATACCGCCGGGAGCGGGGGATCATCATGCGCCAACTCAAGGTGCACACCTCCACCACCATCATGCCTACTCACCTACCCAACCTGGAGCGCGCCGCCAACTTCCTGGAAGACTTGCCAGCCCTCTGGCTTCACCCCGGGGTGACCCACGAAGAACGGGAGACCCTAGTCCGGCAGGTATTCCTGCGGATCACCATCGCCGGGAAAGAGTTCGTCGATATCGAACCGAAGCCTGAATACGCCCCTCTGTTTGCCACCATGGTCACGGCACAAAAAGTAAGGTATCAGGAGTTGGAGTCTAGTCGGTCTCCCGATAGCCTACTTTTGTTACCTTCTGGCATAAGTGTTTCCGGAATCTAATCATGGGTGCGGAAGTTGGCCGACTACCACCGTACCGTCCATATCCATCAGAATGTACGAACGTGCGGCCTCTCTAGCGTGAACCGAAGCGGAGTAATTGCGTACACGTCGTCAGGATGAGCGGTATGAGTGCTGTCTCCCGTTCATGGTGACCGGATGAACTCAACGTCATCAGATGACCGAGTTATGTTTGCCCGTTCTGGTACCGGAACACGTTGATTTCCACTAATTTGCCGGCTAGCAATGCGGCCGGGCATGGTACATTGAAGCCGCTGAAAGGAGGCCCAATGCCCGATAAACCTTGCACGCACATCACCGTTACACCACTGATCGTACGTCCGAGAGATATGGATTCGGACCGGAATGTAAATAACGCCGTCTACTTTGAGTATTTTCACCAGTCTCGCCTCGAGCATCTAGCCCGTCTTGGCGTATGGCACCCGCGTAACGCCCAGGACGATAACCTCTTTGCGTTGGCGGAAAATACCTGTCGTTACCTGGCCCCTTCCTTTTACGGAGATGTGCTGTCGATCTGGACGGCAACCCACGCTGTCGGCCGGACCAGCTTCCAGTTGGTATATCGAGTTTGGCGTGAGAGCGACGGCGCATTGATCGCCGCTTCGCATTCCGTGCAGGTGTGGCTAGATGGGAGCAATCGGCCTACATCGCTGCCGCTTAATGTGCGAGAGGGGCTTACCGCTTCTCTCTGTACCGACCTGCCAAAGATGCCCACACGCGGCTAAGAGAACTGGCGATCTCTATCCGCCTGGAAAAGATAGGTACAAGATAATTGGCTCGAACGTATGGTTGCGCCCGTTAGTACTTGGAGACGTTGATCTCCACCAACTTGCCGGTCACCAAGAAGATCACCCGCTCGGCGATGTTGGTGGCCCGGTCGGCGATGCGTTCCAGGTCGTGGGCGACCCACAGCAGATAGGTGGCCCGCTGTATCGTTTCCGGGTCTTGGACCATGAACAAAAGCAATTCCCGGTACACCTGGTTGTAGAGTTCGTCGACCTCGTCATCGGCCTGACAGACCGCATGAGCTTTCACCGTGTCCCGGTTCAATAGAGAATCGATGCTGTCGTTCAGCATGACGGTGGCTTTTTCGGCCATGCGGGGGATGTCGATGAGAGGTTTCAGCGGCGGCATGTCGCCCATGGAGATGCTTATCTTGGCGATGCCCTCGGCGTAATCGCCCATCCGCTCGAGTTCGACAACAATATGCAGCAACGCGATGATGGCCCGGAGGTCGCCGGCCATAGGCTGCTGCGTGGCAATCATGTCGGCGCAGCGTTCTTCGATCTCGAAACGCTTGTGGTCGATGTAGTCGTCGTCGTTGATGACTTCTTGAGAAGCGGCCAAGTCCCGCCGTTTCAACGCATCGACGGCCCGGTTGATGGATTTGGCCACGATCTGGGCCAGGGTCTCCACCTCCCCTTGAAGCTGATTCAGTTTTAGGTCGAAATCTTCTCTGGGCATCGGGTGCCTCCCATGAATGCTGGGATGGAAAAGTCAGGGCGGTCTTAGTGCAGTCGAGCCTGCCTGAATCAGACCTTTTTCCAGAAGGGCTCTCGGTTGCGCTGCTGGTCCAGCAACGACACATCCAGCAATTCCGGATGGGCGCCCGGCGGGGCTAGCTTTGGTATCTCGTAGCCGATGAGCTCGAACACCTCAGGGTTGGTGTAATAGCCGTTATAGGTCTGGAGGACCAACTGCTCGAAGAACGCTGGATTTGCCGCCTCGATGGATCGCAAAAGGCCATCTTTGGCGGTGTCGGAGAGGTTCTCGAAGGCGCTAGAGGAGTCCGGCCCGGCGGCCACGGCGATCTGGGCTAGTCCTTCGTTGAACAAGCGGGTCAAACTGGTGGTGATGGCGGCCGCATCCTCGATGAAAGCCGCGATCCCCAAGTTGCCGGCGCCCGGCATCTTGTCTTGGGGAGGAATGATCCGGTTGATCACGCCGGTCAGCAAGGTGCGCTGGGCCGGAGAGAAAACCTGTTTTGCGTCGCTCAATCTTGGCTCCTGCGCCTCGTAAACATCTCTTGAACCGATCGGCCAATTCTGTGCATCAGAAGTGTGTGGCTGGAGTGTGACTAGGATACTCTGACCCTTTGAACCGAGTCAATTTCGCGGCCTGATAATCGAGGCTCTGAAAGTCAGATTTACGCTCTAGGTTTTCTGGGGTTTGGTTGAAGGACGACTTACGCCGGGAGTATCATTGGTGTGTAAACTGGGCAAGTATGCCCGGAAAATCCCAACGGTTGTTGGTAATTCTTAGGTGATTTCAGTCTGCTCTACACCTCGGCCAGAATCGGCTTTGACCGGATAAACAATGGTCCGATATAACCCATTATTTTGGATCCTTAAGACAGTCGTTTACGTTGGTGAGCGCTGGTTTCAGACCAACGGCGGCGTGATCAGGTCTGTGGCGGACGGACGCCGCGACCAACGGTTCTGGCTGGCCACCCGTTACTTCAGTTGGCGCAAGTTTTGGAACCTGATCCGAGTTGAGTTCCAGATTCGAATCGCCCGGCGGGTTATTTGGGGGTCTCCCTACGAATGGGAGATCGACACCACCAATATCTGCCAACTGAAATGCCCTCTGTGCCACACCGGCAAGGGCACGATCCACCGTGACCAGGGCGTGATGAACTATGAACTGTTCACCGAGATCGTAGACCAGATCAAGCATTCTTGCGTGTGGCTCACGCTCTATAGCTGGGGCGAGCCGTTCTTGAACGAACGGGTCCACGAATATATCGAGTACGCCCACAAGCAGAAGATCGCCACGATCATAAGCTCCAACCTGAATAAACCCCTGACTCCCGAGATGGCCGAACAGGTAGTCAAGTCAGGACTCGACGTGATGATCGTTTCGTTGGACGGCGTCACTCAAGACGTTTATGAGATCTACCGGGTGACCGGCCATCTGGACCGGGTGCTCGATAACCTGCGTCTCTTGGATGAAACGAAACGTAGGCTGGGCGCCAAAACCCCCTATATCGAGTGGCAGTTCATCGTCATGAAGCAGAATGAACACCAACTGGAGAAGGCCCGGGAGCTGGCCGGCACGCTGGGGGTCGATTCATTGGTGTTCAAGAAGGTGGACTTCCCCCACGGAGAAGATGACCCGGCCCTGGCCGAGCAATGGCTGCCTCGCCAACACCCGGAATACCTGAGAGAGAACCCGTTCTACAAGCCGTATCAAGAGGACGGCAATGTCTGCTGGCGGCTGTGGCGGTCCGCGGTGATCAACTGGGACGGCGGGTTCGCTCCCTGCTGCTATCTCACCGACAAGACCCAGGATTTTGGCGACCTCAACGATTCTTCAGTAAAGGAAGTCTGGAACAACGAGAAATACACCACCGCCCGAGGATTGTTCAACAAGGATTTCGTCCCAGGGGAGTGGGTTGGATGTCTGGACTGCAGCGTTTACTTAGGAAGCAGCGCGGCGCGGCGCCGGGGCCCGGTGGACCTTCATCTTGAACCGGTAGTGCTCCAAGTAAATGGGGCTAAACCAGGCAACAAGAACGGCGCAAAAGGTGAGAGCCAAGTGCCCGGTCCTGAGGGGATCTACACATTTAAAAACGGGCATACCGACGATGTGACCGAGGCTAAGACCGAAGAACCGGTCTGATATCCGTGGACTTTGGGTCTGGAAAAATCAGCGAATCTCTGTCAAAATTCTAGCTAATACTGTGTCGGGCGAGGACAACTTCTTCGCCGCCGGCGCATCGAAGTAGGATGAATCACGAGTTTTAGGCGGCGTGGGCGCTCCACCGGACCTGGACACAGGCGGTCATCAAAAGAGCCTGATAATGGTTTCGATCAAAAATCATATCTCCCATTTTCCGCAGTCTCGCAACATGCTTCCTCACCTGAGGGAGATAGGGATCGTTGCAGGCGCGTATTTCGTCTACATGTACTCCCGCGCGCTGGTCTTCTCCGACTTCCAGGGCACGGCCCTCGCCAACGCCCGCCGGGTCATCGACTTCGAGAAGGGCGCCGGGTTCTTCTGGGAACCGGTATGGCAGTCCTGGGCTATCGAAAGCGCCAGGTCGCTGGTCATATTCTTCAATTGGGCGTACATAGTCACCTTCCTTCCCATCGTCCTGACCGCCTCGATCATCCTGTACTTCACCAACCGAGACCGGTACAAATATTACCGGAACGTGGTCCTGCTCAGCTTCTTGATCGCCCTGGTGGGGTTCATGTTGTTCCCGCTGGCCCCTCCCCGGATGATAGCTGACCAATTCGTGGACACCATCAGCGTCTTTGGCCCGTCAGGATACGCCAGCCGGGAGTTCGCCAACTACTATAACGCCTACGCAGCCATGCCCAGCTTGCATTTCGGCTGGACGGTCATGTTCGGCATCATTTTCCTGCGGACGAACAACAGACTTATCCAAGCCTTTGGGGTCATATATCCTACCGTGACACTATTCGCCATCACCATCACGGGCAATCACTACATCACGGACGCCATCGGCGGGGGGTTGCTGATCTTGGCTTCCTTCCTAACGATGGAGATTGGGATTCGAAGACGATTCCTCATCCCAGTTATCATTTCGCGCCTGAGAACGAGATTTCCGCGACGAGTGGCGCCCGACCGGGCAGACGGGAAATTGGCGGATAGCAAGCCATCTCTGACCGATTGATCTCCGGCCGATTCAACCGGACCGGTCCCAAGCCAGAGTGATCTCTTTCATTCGGGCTAATCGCGCCGCTTTTAGCGAAATCTCCCTCTACGTCGGCGCGTATTTCGTCTATGTGTTCACCAGGGGTCTGGTCCATTCCGACACCCGCGCCGTGGGCTTGGTTAACGGCGAGAAAATAATCTCCCTGCAGCGGGACTTGGGGTTCCTCTGGGAGCCTGGCTGGCAGTCATGGGCCTTAGAGAACGTGGAAGCCCTGGTGGTGACGATGAACTGGGTGTACATCATCACCTACTGGCCGGTGATCCTAGTGGCCGCCCTCATCCTGTTCGTCTGGAAGCGCCAGGACTACAACTTCTACCGGTCAGTGGTTTTCATCAACCTGGCGGGGGCGCTGGTTACCTTCATGGTCTTCCCGGTTGCATCGCCGTTCGCCATTACCAGCGTAGAGTTGATCGACAGCATCCAAGAATTTGGGCCAAAGTCCTACGGCAGTGAGGGTATGGCCTCGTACTACAACATCTCGGCCGCCATGCCCAGCCTCCACTTCAGTTGGACGGTGATCTTAGGAGTATTATTCTGGCGGTCGTTCCCAGGTGGATTCAGGTTCATCGGATTGGCGTACCCGTTCCTGACCTTCTTCGCCATCGTGCTAACCGGCAACCACTTTATCCTGGACGCGATAGCCGGAGGAGCATTGGCCGGGTTGTCGTTCGGAGTGGTCTTGGTGGTACAGCCGCTTTTTCTTAACCGCTAAAGTTCGTCGTCAGCGACGGGCGTTATCAGGCCCTGCTGATCGGCGTAGCTAACGCCTCTTTCCCCACTCAGGGTGCTGGAAGCTAGGGAGATTCAGCCGGTCGATTGGGCGGCCGGCGGCCACAACAGGCTCCGGTTCCGGCTCCTGGGCCATTGGCGGACGGTAGGCCTGTCCCAGGGTGCGGTCCGGTCCCAGACCGCTGAGGTGTTGCGCCAGAGATTCGAGACTGTTCAGGTTGTGCACCGGCAGAAAGTCGTCTATGTAGGGCAGCGCGGCCTTCATGCCTTGGGTCAGCGGTTGGTAGCTGGGCGAGCCCAGGAGTGGGTTCAGCCAGACCAGACGGTGGCAACTGCGCTGCAGGCGGGAGGTCTCCTTGGCCAGCAACTCGGGGTCGCCCCGGTCCCAGCCGTCGGAGATGATCAAGACAACGGCCTGGCCCCGGAGCACCCGCCGCAGCCATCGGTAATTGAATGTCTTCACTGCGTCGCCGATGCGCGTCCCGCCGGCCCAATCGGGCACTGCTTTCGAGACCTCGTTGATGGCCTGGTCGATGCTCCGGTACTTCAGGTTGCGGGTGATGCGAGTTAGGCGCGTGGCGAACAAGAACGCCTCTGTGTGCTCGAAACTGCCAGCTAAACTATGGATGAATTGTAGGAGCATCCGGGTGTAACGCTCCATTGAACCGCTGACGTCGCAGAGCAGAACCAGGGAACGGGGTTTGTCCTTGCGCGACTTGTAGGCCAGGTCCAAGAACTCGCCGCCGTACTTCAGGCTCTGGCGCATGGTGCGGCGCAGGTCAAGCGGCCCCGACCGGCCGGGCGTCAGGCGGCGGGTGCGGCGTTGGCCTAGGTCCCAGGTCAGGCTGGCCATCATGTGCCGGGCGTCGGCCATCTCCAGGGAGGTGAACTCGGAGAAATCCTTCTGCCGGAAAACCTCCACCGCGCTGTAGGTGCGGCTGAGGTCCACGTTCTGGACTGAATCGTCGTCCGGATCGCCCTCAAGCGTCCCGGCGCCCTCGGGCTCGTCGTCCAGGCCCGTGCTCACCTGGGGTTTCTTGAAGCGTTTCTGTTCGCCTAGGGAGCGCAAGTCCATGGTGGTGGTGCGGTCGGAGGGTTTGCGCCAGAACACCTGGAAAGCCTCGTCGAAGATGGGCAGGTCCTGCTTACGGTGCACCAAGATGCTGCGGGCTGCTTGGAAGAATTCTCCCCTCTTTCCGATTGAGACGTGGTCAGTGGCGCGGACCAGATCGAGCATGTTGCCCGAGCCTATCTCCAGCCCAACCCGGCGCAACATCTCGCCGAAGAGCGTCAAGCTGTGCAGGATATGGCCGTCGGGGCCGGCGTCGTTGGGGATGACCGGTATGGGACCAGGCTTCGTTGCCATTATTGATCACCCGCGGCGGCGGCCACCACGGCGTGTGCCGCGGTTCTTGGAGCGTTCCAACATCGCCCGCACCGGTTCGCCCTTCACCGACTCGATATCGTCTTGGTACTTGAGCATCATGCCCAGGGTATCGTCGATGACTGAGGGGTCCAGTTCGGTCTGGTTCATGGCCAGCAGGGCCGACAGCCAGTCCAGGGTTTCAGAGACGCCGGGAATCTTGAACAGCTCAGTCTCCCGCATCTCTTGGATGAAGGCGGTCACCTGCTCGGCAAGTTTCTTGGGGGCGTCTGGGATACGGGCGGTGATGATCTGAAGCTCTTTCTGGTAGTCGGGATAGTCCACCCAGTAGTAGAGGCAGCGGCGCTTTAGAGCGTCGTGAATCTCCCGCGTGCGGTTGGAGGTGATGATGACTATGGGCGGGTGCTTCGCCTTGAAGGTGCCCAACTCCGGGATGGTGATCTGGTAGTCGGCCAGCAGTTCCAGCAGGAACCCTTCGAATTCCTCATCAGAGCGGTCAAGCTCGTCGATCAAAAGCACCGGCGGTTTCTCTTGGGCCTCGTCGATGGCCTGGAGCAGCGGGCGTTTGATCAAGAACTTCTCGCTGAACAGGTCGGCGTTGGCGGCTTCCCGGTTTACGTCGCCCGAAGCTTCCATCAGGCGGATCTCCAAGATTTGGCGAGTATGGTTCCACTCGTACACCGCCTGGTTGATGTCCAGACCTTCATAGCACTGGAGGCGGATCAGCTTGGTGCCCAGACCGTTGGCCAGGGCGCGGGCGATCTCAGTCTTGCCGACCCCGGCCTCGCCTTCCAGGAACAGGGGCCGTTGCAGCTTCATCGCCAGGAATATGGGCACTGCTAGAGCGCGGTCTGAGATGTAGACCTGGTCGCGCAGCAGTTTCTGCACATCTTCTATGGACTCGGGGGCTTGGTACTCGCCCGTGTTTTGGCCGGACTTTTTGGGGGCCTTGCGAGCGGGTTTTCCGGTGGTGGTCAAAAGGGTCACTGTCTCCCGTAGATGGCATGTGAGGCCGGGCTAGGCACGGGCAATAATTGTATCCCAAAGACGTCAGACGCACCACCGCCGGCACAGCCGGTCCTATTTAACGGGCTAGTCTGATGGAGGAACGAAGATGGACTGGAAGAAGCGCCGGACCAACTGGCCCAGCCGCGTCCAGTGGTCGTTTAGGGAACGGAGCTCTGAAGGCGTCAGTTGGTTGTAGGTCTTTCCATACTGAGGGAAGTTCCAGATGGTGAAGGCCCAGAACTCGGGAATCGGACCCGGTTGGCGGGTCTCGGTGATCTCCCCGGTAGCTCCTAGAAGCTCCCAGGAAACCACTGGGCGGCCCTTATAGGCGATGGCCAGCGCCTCGGCCCAGGATGCGGTTCTGGCGGCACCTTTGTGCGGCACCATGAGTTCCAGCAACCGGTCTACTCGCTGGGCGTCGTTTACCTCGGGGCCGGCGAACCTACGGGTGTGGCGGCTCTGCCAGGCAGGGCCCAGCGCGGGGATGACCAGGCCGCCGTCGGAGGCGATAGCCAATATGGAACCGGCTTTGGACCATTCAACAGCCTTCTCAACGGCGATGGCTTCATGGGTGTCGCCGTCTTCCTGGGTGGACGCGGAGATGCCAAGTTCGGCGGGCGTGACCGGGCGAAGGGGTAGGCTTTTCAGCAACGACCGAAAGGCGTCCTGCTTGTCGCTGTTGCCGGTGGCCAGCAAGATTGGCGTGTCCATCTTTGGAACGAGCTAGAGGATGCGGGCCACGGCCCTAGTGGCGGCGCCGTCTCCCCCCTTGAGTTTCAGAGGCAGGGCCCAGAGCTCGAACTTTTTGCCCACCAGCTGGTCCAGGTTGATCAGGTTCTCGATCAAGGGGATGTTTTGGCCCAGCAGAAGGCGGTGGACCGGGAAGTCCTTGATGGTTGTCTCGGGGGTTTCTGGGTGTTTGTCGATGGGGAAGTCCACGGCCACGGCATTGGCGCCGCACTCGGCCAGGTAGGCGGCCCCCTCGGTGCTGAGGTACGGGCCATGACCGTAGAAGCGCGGCCCGCCGGACTCGGCTTCGGCCCAGCCGGTGAACAGTATGACTATCTGGTCCTTGACCGATGCTAGGTTGGCGCCAGCGTCAGTCAACTCCGATACCGTCAACGGCGAAAGGCCCTTGGCCACCGAACGGAGGTCCAGCAGAATCGCCGGACCGGCGTACTTCTCCAGAGGCATGTCCTCGATGGTGGCCGCGCCGTCCACGAAATGGAACGGAGCGTCGACGTGGGTGCCGATATGGGTCGCCAGGCATAGCTTCTGGTTAGACCGGGCGTGGGTGGCGTGGGTCTGGATCGACGAGGTTTCGACGCCCACCAACCCAGGCACCAAGCTTATTCGTTCGCTGCCCAATGTCAGGGTTAAGTCGATGAGTTCAGACATGCCGGTCACCCCTTGTAGACTGTTGCGCTCGCTAGTCCGAGTCTAGCTGCCCAATCAGGGCCGCCCGCACGGCCCGATCGGCGGTCTGCGGTGTGGTCTTAGCCTCCGGCGGCAGCCCGTCTTCCCAGTCGGGTATCAGCACCTTGGCCCCGGACTCCATGCTGTAGATCACCAACACGCCGGAGAAGCTGAAGAACATGGACAGCACCAATGCCGGGTTGAACGAGCCAGTGATGTAGATCGCCAACCCGCCCAAGATCGTGGCTATGGCATGGCCGGAAAGCGCGCCCATCATCTCGAACCCATAAAGGGTCGCCAGAGGGCCCGTTCCGAAGTACTGGCGGTTGACCACCAGGTAGGCGGACATCTCGCCGCCGAAGCCCAGTCCAAACAGACCAGCGAACAGATAGAAAGCCCAGGCGTCCTGGGCCCAGAACAACACCATTACCGTTAGTCCCTGGACGAACAAGGCCGTCATCATCACGGGCTTGGCGCCCATGCGCTCGGCCAATATCGGGGCCATGAACCGGCCTAGGATGCTGAAGACGGAGATGATCGCCAGGATGTAAGACGCCGTGGTTAGGCTCACCCCTTGATCGATGGCCAGAGGGATGGAGTAGATCAATATGATGCCGTGGCCGGCACAGCCCAGGCCGTGAATCGTGGGCAGATTCCAGAATGCCCGGGTCCGGCGCATGGCCTTGTTGAAGACCTTCAACCGCAGCCGGTCGACCTCTTTGCTCCGGATGATCTCCGTTGGGTCGTCCGCCCGCGCTCCGAAGGCCGTGGTCCCAGCATCGGCGGGTTTGGAACGGTAGAAAAGGGTCAATAACATCAAGAGCCCGCCGCCGAACAGGCCGATGTAGGTGAAGGTCTGTTGCCAGCCGACCGCGTTCAAGAGGTTGGCGATCGACGGAGCTACCGCCGCGGCGCCGACACCTCCCGAGGCCCATAGAAGCCCGGTGGCAAGGCCGAGTTTCTGCTTGAACCACCCGTTGACCGAAGCCAACAAGGGCACCATGGCCAATGACTGAGTAACCGAAAGCATCACTCCGAAGTACAGAATGAACTGCCAGAAATGGGTTACGGTGCCGATCAAGATCATGCTGGTGGCGTAGAGGACCCCGCAGGCAAACATCAAGGGCCGCGCGCCGTAGCGGTCTCCAAGCATGCCCGTGATGGGCGCCGCCAGGGCTCCGAAGAGGTAATAGGCGGCAAGACCAGCGCCGATCATGCCCATGTTCCAGCCGAATCCGCCGTCGGCGTCGTTCAGGGGTGCGACCATGATCCCGGCCGCCATGCTGATGGACTGGCCCACGATCTGGGCCGCGGCCAGTATGCCTAAGATGATCCAGGCCCGGTGAATGCCTTTAGGGGAACCCGTCGTTACGGGGGTCGGGGTGGTGGTGACCGCCATGGTAGTGGTTTATCTCAAGGGAAGCCGGTCCGGCCATGCGGCTTGGCCGGCTTCGCTATGTCCTTATCTTTTTTCTAGCTGAGGTTGGCTCTGGCCTAGTGCAGGGGGCAAGCTCTTAAGAATGCCTTGCCCCACCAAGTGTCACTGTTCTCGACGGCCGAGGCGAGGCGCGCCACTTGATATTCCCCCGAATTCGGGTCTTGAAGGTTGCTGCCGCTAAGGGTCGGCGTGGTGCCCGGCAGGCCGAAGGCCAGGGTACGGTTGCCCGTGTCAGCAGACACTGCCCAGGCCCCAAAGAATATGATCAGGGCAAGGACTACGGCCAGCACCAGCGAGAATGTTAGCGGGACCGGTATGCGCTTCGATTTGGTCAATATGATTTCGATTTCCCTTTAACGATTCCCCCGAATACCAGGTCTCTAATTTCTAGGACCCGACATTAACCTCAAACGGGAAGACCATATTGTTTCCGTAGCCCCGGCCGTCCCAAGGATTGGGGAATTCCATGGGCTGGGTCACGCCCAATACGTTGGTGGCGCGGCACATGAGGGTGTATTTGCCCTCGGCCTTGGGTTTCCAAGTGTGCTCCCACCGGTACCACGAGTAGGCCTCGCGGTCGTGGAGTTTCTCCACCGGGTCCCAGGTCTCGCCGCCGTCGGTGCTGATCTCTACTTCTTCGATATCCTCTTCGCCGGACCAGGCCGCGCCGGCCAAGGTGTAGCCGCTGAGGGGGACGGTCTCACCGGGCACCGGGTTGGTGATGATGGACTTCACCTGCAGCTTGTTGTAGTAGCGGTACGGCTCGGGGCTGCCGGGCTCGTTCATGGTCATGTACCGCTCAGTCATGTAGAAGCCCTTGAACTCGTGGTCCAATACGTGGATGCCCACCAGCCATTTGACCGAGTTCATGCCGTACCAGCCCGAGACCAAGAGACGCAGGGGAAAGCCGTGGTCCTTGGGAAGGGGCTCGCCGTTCATCTCATAGGCCAAGATGGTGTCTTCGTGTAGGGCTTTGGCCATGGGCAGGCTGCGCTCGTAGGTGATCTCGGCGGGGTCGCCCACCACTTCGTCGGCGCCGTGGTCAGCGCCCTCGAACATCACCTCGACGGCTGAGTCCTTGACTCCGGCCAGTTCCAAGACATCTTTCAGGGAGACTCCGGCCCATTCGGCGTTGCCCATGATCCCGTGACCCTTGATCTGCTCCATGACCGAGCTGATGCGCAGGGCCTTGGTGTAGTACTCGGGCACCGGGCTGTTGCCGCAGCACTCGAAGGTTACCTGGAAGCGCTTCTGGGGCAGTTTCTTGAGGTCTTCAAACGACAGGGTGATGGTGCGCTCGACCTCGCCGTCGATCTTCAACTCGAAGGTGTTGATGTCGATCTCCGGGCTGTCCTTCCAGTGGTTGCGGATGTAGAACAGGTCGTTGGGCACTATGTTGTCTTGCAAGCCCTGCGGCGGCACGGCCCAAGTGCGAAGGCCGGCGTTCGTGGGAATGATCTGCGGTTCTGCTTTGGTGCCAATCTGTGGCAGGGCCATGTGAGCTCCTCCTCAAGATGTTCAGTTATTAGGTCTGGAATCCCATATTCCAGGAGTTCGGTCGTCAGGTCAGAAGCCTATTCCAGGTGCTCAGTCTCCAATTCTGCTGATGGATACGTGATCAGCAATAGAGCCGGTGTCCAGAGGTGATGGATCAGTTTATGCGGCAAGCCTGGCGGGGCAATCAGCGTGGTGCCCGCCCGTACCGTCTTGACCTCATCTCCCAGGATGACCTGGATCGCTCCGGACAGTACCTGGATCGATACGTCCACCGGGTGGGTGTGCATGCGCCCTTCCCAACCGGGGGATATCTCAACCTCTTTCACGGTCAATGATACCGCACCCTGGTCTTTAGATACCAGATACCGTTCCCGCACCCGCTCCATAACGGGGGCCAGACGGACATCTGCGTGGTCGATTATTGGCATGGGTTCCTCTTTTTTGTACGCGGCTGGTTATTTAACCGTGATCGGATAGCCTTTTATCGAATGCAGCGCTTTTTATTTAACCGTGACCGGATATCCGACTATGGCGCTGAAGTTCTTTCGCATGTTGTTGTACCGGGGCTCGCGTGACTGGACGCGTCCCACTTCATCCGAGGCGCGGGACATGATCGTAAACTTGCCAGCTTTGTCCGCGTCCCAGCGGTATGACCAGCGCACCCACATGAACCGGTCGTGGCGGGGGGCCTCGATGTGGGCGGAATGCCAGGTCTCGCCGCCGTCGGTGCTGACATCGACCTCCGAGATCGCGCCGGCGCCGCTCCAGGCATAACCCCGGATCATATGAACGCCCTTGGTCATCTCTTCGGTGTCGTCGTTGGGCTGGGTGACGATGGCCTTGACGCCCAGGGTGGTGATGAGTTCTTTGTTGGGGTCTTCAGGCGAGTTGCCGTAGTAGTAGAACTCATAGTGGTACCAGCACTCGGGCATGTGGTCCAAGATCTCTAGGTCCGTGATCCATTTCACCGACCAGTTGCCGGACCAGCCGGGAACCAGCAGGCGGACGGGCGAGCCGTGTAGGTGCTCCAAGAGCTGTCCGTTCTGCGCCCAGGCCAAGATGGTGTCGGGATGGAGGGCCTTCTGCATGGGCAGACCCTTGTCGTAGTAGAAGGGCTTGGTGCCCTCGGCGGCGATAGCGGGGACGCCTTCGTCATTGCCCACGGCCCGCACGTAGAGAGATTTATCACTGAGGCCGGCGGCGTTCAACACGGCGGCCAGGGGCACACCGGTCCATTCGCTGGCGCTGAGAATCATGCACTCTTGGGTGCGGGAGGGCTTTGGGCCCTCGTCCTTGAAGTACTCGAAGAAGGTGGCGTCGCTGCCGGAGCATTCCATGACGGTGCGGACGCTCCGCCCGGGGAACCGGCGGAGCTGGTCGAAGTTCAAAGTCAGTTCGTTCTTGACCTGGCCGTGGATCTTCAGCTCCCACTGGTCGGTCGCCACCACCGGCGGAACGTCGAAATGCTGCACGGTGTAGTGCAGGTCGGTGGGGGTGATCAGTCCTTCCAGGTCCATCACCGGGGTGCGGATGCGGACCGTCCGGCCCTCGTCGTCCATGAGAGTGACCGGGTTCAGGTCTTTGGTGGGCCATCCGTGCCAATTGCCGGTCTTGTTGGCGTTGGCCGGGTCCGAGCCGATCGCGTCGTCCATCCTTAGAAAATCGGGAATCACATCATCTTGTCGCGTCGCCATCTAGTCTCTCCTCAGGTTTTGCTTAAGATCTGGTTAGCTGCGGCCGGTTTAGTCAGCGGCGTATTTCTCGCCCAGGGCGGTCTCCCACCTCAGGTAATTCATCATCTCGCCGTAGCTGCGGGACACGCCCAGGTAGTTGATGTCCGAGGGCGGGCGCACGATGCCGGTCAGGCCTTCTTCCACGGATAGGCCCGCCTTTCTCCAGGCGGCCAGTCCGCCGTCCAGCACAGTGACGTTGGTGTAGCCCAGGTCTTGCAGCGTGGCGGCGGCCAGAGTGGAACCCCGGCCGTCTCGGCAGGTAACGGTGATGGACTTGGCCTTGTCTGGGGCCGCGTCTAAGACCTCAACCTCCAGCCAACTGCGGGTTATCCACTTGGCTCCCGGCGTGTGGCCATGGGAGAAATCTTCACTGGTGTCGGTGAAAAGGACCAGGTCCGGCTGGTTGTCGTTCAGTTCTTGGGCCGAAACCTTTTTAACGGACGCTTCAGCTGCGCTCAGACCAGCCAGGCTAGACGACGGAATCCCGGTCTCAAAGGACTGCCCGGCGGTCTGCCAGGCGGGCGCTCCGCCATCCACGACTAAGACGTTCTCGTGGCCCAACTGACGATATAGCGAGGCGGTGACGGTGGCCCTGGCCTTGCCGTCGCAGCAGAACACGTAGGTGGCGTTCTTGACCACGGCCACATCGTCGGAACGCTGCACGGCCTGTCCACCGGGGAAGTGGCGGAAGCCGGGTATGTGGCCGGCTTTGTATTCGTCGTCGGTGCGGACATCCACTAGGTAGACCGACTCTTGGTCCCGTTTGGCCAGCAGTTGTTGCAGGGCGGGGATGTCCAGATAGCCGACTCCGTCCTCACTGGCCAGCTTGGCGGCGTACTCCTCAGCAGCGGCCAGGCTCTCGTCGGAGACCTCGGGCAATTCTAAGCGGTCGCCGCCGTATTCCAGTTCGTAGCCGGCCAACAGCCAACCGGAGGTGCCGTTCTTGAGGCCCACCGCCTGGATGCCCATGCGCTGCAGTACCCGGGTGCCCATGATGCTGCGGGTGCGGCCGGCACAGTTGATGACCACCGTGGTGTCGGCGTCTATTTCTTTCTTGATGTCGGTGATGCGGAAGGCCAACTCGCCACCCGGCATGCTGCGACCGCCGGGGATGCAAAAGTTGTGGTACTCCTCAGGGGTGCGGGTGTCCAGGATGACCAGCTTATCGCCGTTCTCGATCCTCTGGTGGAGGTCGTCGGCGGTGATCTCTGGGACGTGGTGGACCACTTCTTGCATCTCGCCGAAGTCCTTGCTGGGGACGTTCACGCCCCATTCGGTGGGCAGGTCGTTGCTGGCCCAGCGGTTGGTGCCGCCCTCTAAGTAAGAGACATTGGTGTAGCCCAGTTTCTCGAGGGTGCCGGCGCCCAACTCCGCCCGGCGTCCATCGTCATCGCAGATCACTACCTGAGTGCCTTTGAACGGAACGGACTCTTCGATGATGTATTCGATACGCCGCCTGGGGATGAGGGCCGCACCGGGGATGTGGGTGGCGTTGTACTCGCCTGACTCCCGGACATCGACCAGCGCGAAGGGGGATTTTCCTTCGAGTAGTTCGCTCAATTCATGGGTGGTTATCTTCTGGGCCATCTATTTTTTCTCCTCAGTTATGTGACCGGCCGGCGGTCGCCAGCCCAGACTGCACACCAGATTTTCAGCCTGGCGCGCATCTCCCAACCCATCATCTACCCATAGGATGCTTCGATTTTGCGAGGGGACGACAACTCTAGCAGTTGTCCCACTTCTGGGTGCGAAACGTGGTGATCTTCCCGGTCTCCAGGTTGTAGGCGCTGCGGTCCAAGCTCCGGAGGTCAGTGCCGTAGACGTGAATCTCCACTGTTGGCTTGTCCGTGTGGTTGTCCATCTGGTGAATCTCATCTGTGTCGGGGACCAGCAGGGTGATCTCACCGGGCTTGAAGGTGGCGGCCCGGTCCTTCTCCAGCTTGGCGTAGCCGTCTACGTCATGGTCGTCCACGCGGCGGTACCGGGTCTCGGTGATGCCGTTGTCTAGGATGCCGATCATGCCCCAGGTGCGGTGGTCGTGTGGGCCAAGGTGCTCGCCGGCGCCCCAGACAACCGCAGTGACCTGCAGGCCGCTTTCGCCCTGGTAGAGCATGCGCGAGGCGTGGTTGGGGCGGGGGCCCGTTCCCAGGGGCAACCGGAATTCCATGGGGATGGAATCGGGGTTGCTGACCAGCCGCTCGAGCCAGGCCGAACCCTTGTCGAATATCTGCTGGTTGCTGGGTTGGCTCTCGATCAGGGATTCCATGTTGTGGGTGAAATCTTCCAGAGAATACTTGACGGTGGTCATGGTGTTCCTTTGTTCCGGGGCGTCCCGGGGCAGCCCTGAAGAGCACCCGGAGCCTGAAAATCCAACTTATGAGCCTAAAGTCCCGGTAATTATCATGAAGGTGACAATGGGTGTCAATAGTACCGAAACCGGCCTCCTTTGGGCATGTTCCGCCTTTAAAAGCTCTATCAAAATACCGGGTGCTAAAATGGGTCGTCAGTTGAGTCGAGGAATAGATGCAAGAAGAGGAAGAGCAAGGACCATCCTACCCCAAGCCCTGGTACTACCGGCCGGAGTATATGATTCCCATGTTCATCTTCTGGCCGTCCGGGTCACTGTTGGCTATCCGGTCACCGTGGAACAGCAATGTCATGCTGGGTGGGATAGCGTGGGCATTCATCATCGTGCTGGGGATATTGGGCGTCAGGTGGTTGAATGACGGCGTCTATCAGCCGCTGATGTTGTTCCATGTGCCGGGCATCCTACTCACCGTCGTCACCCAGGTGCAATGGGCCAGCTACAAGAAACAGATGAGAGACGACGTGGCGAAGCCGGAAGAAGAGGTGGAATTGGACGAAACCAGCCCGCCGCGCCCATCGGCCCGCAGACGCAGAAGAAACCCAAGGGCCGGCCGGCCTAGAAGCTGACCACCGCCGTGGCGTTGGCCAAAAGCGCGCCTTCTTGAGACTCGACGGTCACCGCGCACTCGACCTGCCGCCTCCCGCCTTCATCCGACTTGCCGACCACCCGGCCGCAGACGCTCACCGTGTCGCCGGGCAGGAACTCAGTCAAGCTCTCGATCTCGATGGCCGTGTCTTCGCTGTTGACGTTGTCCGGCGGAAAGGCTTTGAAGAGTAGTTCTTTCACGAACGAGGTGAGCTTTTCTGCGTCCACCGGGGTTTCTTTGGGAGGCTCGGCGCCGTCTTGGACCGGCATGCGGAATTCGAATTTGACCAGTATCGGCAGGTCGTCTCCTACCGAGATGCTGGTGTATTCGGCTGTTTGGGCCCAGAGGGTGGGCATGGGATGTGCTCCTGTCATTATTGAGCTAAAGGGCTATGATACACTGGATTTCGAGCCTGCCGGAAGCTGATTGCAGGTATGCGGGCTGAGACATTGGGAGGAATATTTCCATGGGGGAAAACGAGGAGCCGTTCCGGAGAGGAATGGTTGTCATGGCCCACCCGGACGATGCCGAGTGGAGCTGCTCCGGAACGGTGGCCAAGTGGTGCGCGGAAGGGTGGGAGGTCGTCTACGTCCTTTGCACCGACGGCAGCAAAGGCAGTTCTGACCCGGAGATGACGCCCGAAAAGCTGATCAAGATCAGAGAGAAAGAGCAACGCAACGCCGGCAAGGTGCTGGGCTTGAAAGATGTGGTCTTCCTGGGTTACCCGGACGCTTACTTGGAGCCCACTTTGGAACTGCGCAAGGACATCGCCCGGGAGATACGCCGGTACAAGCCCGACGTGTTGATAACAAACAGCCCGGCGCGGGACACTGAGCGGGGTCACTACGTAGCGCATCCGGACCATCTGGCGGCCGGTGAGGCGGCGCTGTCGGCCGTTTTCCCGACGGCTAGAGACCGGATGACCTTTCCCGAATTGCTGGATGAAGGCCTGGAACCCCATAAAGTCCGTGAGGTCTGGATCGCGGGCGGCGGTGAGAACGCGGACAAATATGTGGACGTTGAAGCCTACATGGACACGGCGGTGAAAGCCCTGAAGGCCCACGTCTCGCAGGTGGACCAAGAGAACGCCGGAGACTGGTTCCGCCAAGGGCGGGAGCGCACCGGTGAAAAGGTGGGCATGGCCTTCGCCGAGGGCTTCAAGCGGATACCGTTTGGGTAGGCGTCGTTTGGGCAAACCGGAGTCATACGTAGGGGAGGGTTTCCAACCCGCCCTGCTCGAAGTAAATCTC
>Ga0209554_1001353_pt1 | contig 18637 bp, 21 predicted proteins | sample MarorgKNORR_S2LV_5_FD_188221 | JGI IMG/M metagenome (GOLD analysis project Ga0209554, IMG submission 188221) | Marine microbial communities from the Southern Atlantic Ocean, analyzing organic carbon cycling - Bottom_A/KNORR_S2/LV (SPAdes) (version 2) | ecosystem: Environmental > Aquatic > Marine...
GTACTCGACCGTGTTGCCCGTCGACTCCAGCATCGCACCCACCGCATACACACCGGCGATCTGCGACGACCAGTTGTGGATCGGCAACTTGATCGGATCATCCGAATCCGAAGCTGCATCCGGAACGGTGGTCGTCGGAGCCTCCGTCGTGGTCGTGGCCGCCTCTGCCTTGGTCGTGGTCGTCGGCGTGGTATCCCCGCCGTCTGAACCACAAGCCGATGCAACGAGTGCCAGCGGCATGAGGATCAGCATCAATCGCTTCAACATCGAGTTACCCCTCTGAGTTGTCTGGAGGGTGATGACTTCACCCCCACGTGACGGTCGGCAGCGCGCCCAGAATCGGACTGCTCAACGGACTACTCCCCCGAACCTGCCATCAGAGTAGTGACAAGCGCCACAGGATGCAACAACAATCTCTACTGGGAGGAAACTTCAATACTCACAAGGGACGATTCGATCCACACGTCGGCGAAACCTCCGCTGGGGAGACTCGGCCGACCTTCCTGTACGTTGCGGACCCGGCCCATCCCGCGGGCCCGACGACGGCTTCGAGGCGACACCACATGGGCATCTTCGACGAGATCGACCTCACCGACCTGGACGTGTTCGCCGAGCGGATGCCGCACGAGTGGTTCGACGCCCTCCGACGTGAACACCCGGTCTGGCTCCACCCGGCCACCGATGAGGAGGCCGAGCCGTTCTGGGTGGTGTCCTCGTACGAGCACATCATCGAGGTCCACCGGTCCGGCACCCTCTACTCGCACCAGACGGGTCCGGGGCGCGAGGGCGCCGGAGGCATCGCCCTCACGGACATCGAGGCCGGCCGCGGCCCCGGACTCCAGATGGTGATGACCGACCCGCCGCAGCACACCCGCTACCGCAAGCTCGTGAACACGGGCTTCACCCCCCGCATGATCCGCCGCCTCGATTCCGTGATGCGGACCCGGACCGACCTCATCCTCGACCAGATCTGCGAAGCAGGCGAAGCCGACTTCGTCACCCAGGTGTCGGCCGAACTGCCACTCATGGCGATCGCCGACATCCTCGGCGTGCCCGATGGAGACCGAAAGCTCCTGTTCGACTGGAGCAACCGCACCATCGGCGGCAGCGACCCGGAGTTCTCGTCCGATCCCAGCGAGCCGGGGGGCGAGTACGAAAAAGCCGTGATCGAGATGGCGATGTACGCCCACGAGTTGACCGAGCGCAAGCGCGCCGAGCCGGCCGACGACGTGTGGACGGCGCTCACCGAGGCCAGGGTCACGCTCGACGACGGCACGGTCGCCGAGCTCACGGACCTCGAGCGCGACCTCTTCTTCACGTTGCTCATCGTTGCTGGCAACGAGACGACGAGGAACTCGATCAGCCTCGGGATGCTCGCCTTCTTCGACCACCCCGACCAGTGGCAACGGGTGCGCGACCACGGCATGGACTCGACCGCCGTCGATGAAGTGCTCCGACACACCAGCCCCGTCAACTACTTCCGGCGCACCGCCACCGCCGACACGCAACTGGGTGGCGAGTCGATCCGGGCCGGCGACAAGGTCACACTCTGGTACCCGTCGGGCAACCGCGACGAAAAGGTGTACGACGACCCGCACCGCCTCGACCTGACGCGCACGCCCAACCACCACCTGGCATTCGGTGGCGGCGGAGCCCACTTCTGCCTCGGCGCCAGCCTGGCCCGACTGGAGATCGAGATCATGTTCGAGGGCCTGGCCCGGCGGCTCCCGGACCTCGAGGCCACCGGCCCCGCCGATCGCCTGCGCATGAACCTGGTGAACGGGGTCAAGCACCTGCCGGTGGCGTTCACGCCGTCGGCGCCGGTACTCACGACAGCCTGAGCGCAGAACGCCGATCGTCGAGGGACCGTGGGGAACAGTTCCCCGGAACCCGGCTATTCGGGCGAGGCGTAGACCTTCACCGACATGAACCGCACGGGAACGTCGTTGAGCGCGACCGGTCCATGGGCCACCTCGCCGTGGATCTGGATGGTGTCGCCGGCACGCAGTTCGTAGGTCTTCGGGCCGTAGCTGTAGTCCATCGACCCCTCGAGCATGTGGAGGAACTCGACACCCTCGTGCTGGAACAGGGGGAACACGTCGTCGCTGGACTCGAGCGTGACCATCATCGGTTCGATGATCCGGTTCGGCCCGCGCAGTGATCCCAGGTCCTCGTAGATGTGGCCGGACCGGGTCCCCTCGTGGAGGATCTCCATCCGCTCGCCGGCTCGGACGATGACGACGTCGTGCTCCTCGTCGAGGCCCCGGAAGAACGCCGTGATGGGCACCTCGGCCGCATGGGCGAGCCTCGTGAGCGTGGAGAGGCTGGGCGACGTCTGGCCATGCTCGATCTTGGAGACCATGCCGAGGGAGATCTCGGCGACCTCGGCGAACTGCGCCATCGTCATCCCGAGGGACCGCCGTGCGTCGCGAACCCGTTCTCCGACGACCCGACAGACATCGTCCGACGAAAAGACCTGAGCGTCCTGATCCTGACGGACGATCATCGGAGCGCTGTCCTGATCATGTGAGTCATTCCCTTGTTTTCCCGTCTTCCCGCACCTTTGCGGGTGAGACCATCCATGAGAGTACCGCTGCCCACCCGCAGGGTGGAGGAGGGTAGCGTAGAGAACACCGGTGGAAACATCTGGAGGCGGTGAATCCGAGCTGTCGTTACTGCAGGTGCTGCCAGGAGGTCGCACCGGCGTCGAGCAGGCGTGCCGAGGAGCGATAGGCGGCGCGGGAGACGTACGGCTGCACCTCGCCGGCCCGGGTCCTGCACAGCTCTGCCTTGAGGCCGCGTGCGGCCACGACCGCCGGGTCGTCGCCTTCGGCGAGTGCCAGCAGGTCGATGACGTGGAGGGCCAGTTGGGTGTCGCCCGACTCGGCCAGGGCACGGGCCCGCTCGAGGACCAGGTCGGGATCACCGATCACACTGCGGACCGCTGCTGCAGCCTCACCGGGTGAGGCCGGATGCAGGGTCGTCGGGTTGCGGTCCCACCAGCCGTTCTCCTCCCGGAACAGGTCACGGGCGATGTAGTCGGGGCTGCCGTAGTTGGGAGTCATCCAGGGATGGTCGAACAGCTCCGGCGGGTAGTCGAGGTCGGCGAGCACCTCGCCCTCCCCCATACCCCGGTTCATCCGCTCGACAACCGCCCGACGGAGCCAGCGCAGCGCCTCGGCCGTCGTGGACAACCGGTGGCGGACGACATCGGCCCCGCGGACGACCGGCCCGAACTCGGTCACGAGGGTCTCGGCGCCGAGTGCGGCCAGATCGTCGAGTGTCTCGGCCCAGCGGACCGTGAACCGCTGGGTGCGCAGCGGCGTGCCGATGTTGGGGATGGCGTCGCCGGGCGTCGCCGGCCCGCCGTAGAGGAGCCCGTCGTCCGGGTACCAGACGGCGATCGCGTCGTCGGTCTCCGACGGCGCCCAGAGGACCTCGACGGTCCGACTCCCCGTTACGACGGTCATCGCCTCGGTGAAGGTCTCCGTGGGGTCGATCATCTCGAACGCCGAGACCATCCCCTGCCAGGGCGCACCCTTGCGGGACGGGAACTGCACCGACGCCATACGGACCTGCAGGTCGAGGGTCTCCCGGTAGCGGGCGTACCGGTGGACGAGGTTCTCGTGGGCGATGAGCCGGGGCTGCGGGTCGCCACGTTCGGCGGCGTGGGCCTGCCAGGTCCCGACCGCTGCGTTGTAGCCCAGGTGGCCGTGGCTGTAGCAGATGGCGTGGAGCGGCGAGTCGGTGACGGACCGGAGGTGCTCGATCATCGCCGGCGCCCGCCGCAGCGAACCGGCGTCGATGAGCACGAGGCCGGCGTCGGTCTCGGCGACGAGGGCGTTGCCCTGTCCCGGCAGGACGTGGAAGCCGCCGCCGAGGTCGGCTCCCGCCAGATCGCCGCGCAATGTCTGATCGAGTGCCATCGCGTGACAGTACGGGCCGGCGTAGGTCCGTGCGCAGCCGTAGGCTCCGGCGCGTACCCGACCGACGGCGAGGAACGGAGCACAGGCATGCCGGACGTGGCCGATGCCGTCGTGATCGGTGCCGGGGTGATGGGCGCCTCGATCGCGCTCGAGCTCCAGCGGGCCGGCCGTTCCGTGGTCGTCGTCGACAAGGGCGACGCCGTCGGCGGTGGGTCCACCGGTTCGAGTTCGGCGGTCGTGCGCTTCAACTTCTCGACACTCGCCGGGGTCGTGGCCGCCTGGGAGTCGAAGCACCGCTGGGAGGCATGGGCCGAGCACCTCGGCCACGTCGCCGGCCCGCTGGCCCGGTTCCACCGATCCCCGATGGTGTTCCTCGAACCGCCCGACTTCGCGCGCCGCGAGGCGATCGCCCTGCTCGACGAGGTGGGCGTGCCGTACGAGGTGCTCGACGAGCACGGGTTGGCCGCACGCTTTCCGGCCATGGACACCGGTCGCTTCTTCCCGCCCCGGCGGCCCGACGATCCACGCTTCGCCGAGGAGCCCCAGGGTCGCCTCGACGCCGTCCTGATCGACGACGGCGGCTTCATCGACGACCCGCAGTTGGCCGCTGCGAACCTCATGGACGCCGCACGCCACCACGGGACCGACGTGCGCCTGCGGACAGAGGTCGTCGGACTGGAGACCTCCGGGGGGCGGGGACGGCGCGTATCGGGCGTCCGCCTTGCCGGCGGCGATGTCATCGAGACACCGGTCGTGGTCAACGCCGCCGGACCCTGGAGCGCTGCGCTCAACCGCATGGCCGGGATCATCGACGACTCGGTCATTACGACCCGGCCCCTGCGCCAGGAGGTCCACGTGGTCGATGCCCCCGCCGGGTTCGCCCACGGCGCAGGCGGGGCGATGATCGCCGACCTCGACCTCGGCTTCTACACCCGGCCCCACCCGGGCGGCACGCTGCTGGTCGGCGGCGTCGAACCCGACTGCGATCCCCTCGAGTGGATCGACGACCCCGATGCGATTTCCCCCTCGCCCACCGCCGCCTGCTTCGAGGCGCAGGTGTGGCGGGCGGCCCGGCGCCTCCCCGGGCTGACGGTCCCCCTCCGGCCCACCGGGCTGGCAGGGGCCTACGACGTCACGCCCGACTGGGTGCCCGTCTACGACCGGGCCTCGCTGGACGGCTTCTACCTGGCGATCGGCACCTCGGGCAACCAGTTCAAGAACGCCCCCCTGGTCGGCGAGATCATCCGCGAGGTGGTCGATGCCTGCGAGTCCGGACACGACCACGACGCCGACCCGGTGCGGATCCGTTGCCGGCACACCGGACACGACCTCGACCTCGGGGCGTTCTCACGCCTGCGGGCACCGGCCCCGACCTCCGGGACGGTCCTCGGGTGACCCGGTGATGAAACACGCGGCAGACCCGGGGCCATCGCTGGCCGACCTCGAAGCCGACCCGCACCCCCACCTGGCCCGCCTTCGGGCATCCGGCCCCGTGGCCTGGCTGCCGGCACTCGGTGGCTGGCTGGTCACCGACCGTGCCACCGCCCTCGAGGTCATGCGCGACGACACCACCTTCACCGTCGATGACCCGCGCTTCTCGACGGCACAGGTCGTGGGGCGTTCCATGCTCTCGACGGACGGAGGCGAACACGACCTCCACCGGTCGGCGTTCAGCAAGCCGTTCCGGGCCAACGCCGTGCGGGAGGAACTGGGGCCGTGGCTCCGGGAGGAGGCACGGCGCATCGTCGGCTCGTTCGCAGGCAACGGCTCGGCCGAGCTCCGGAGCGCCCTCGCCGCACCGTTGGCTGTCTCGACGGTGCTCCACACACTCGGGCTCGGATCCGCCCATCCCGACCAGGTGCTCGGCTGGTACCGGACGATCGGCGCTGCCATCGAGGGCGTGAACGCCGGTCGTGCCATCGACGACGAAGCGGTCGCCGCCGTTGCAGGACTCCGTGCCCGCATCGACGAGACCGTGGCCGGCGGTGCCGGGCCGCTCGCCGAGGCTGCCGGGCTGCTCGACGCCGACGCCGTGTTCGCCAATGCCGCCGTGATCATGTTCGGTGCCATCGAGACCTCTGAGGGCACGACGGCCGGCGCCCTGTTCCACCTGTTGTCCTCGCCGGAGCAGCTGTCCGAAGTCCTGGCCGACCGGTCGCTGGTTGCCGACGTCGTCGAGGAGGCGCTCCGGATCGAACCGGCGGCGAGCCTCGTCGACCGCTACGCGACGCATGACGTGGAGATCGCAGGGGCGTCCATCCGACGGGGCGACCTGGTCACCGTCTCGTTGGCCGGCGCCAACCGGGACCCGTCGGTGTTCGACGACCCCGACCGCTTCGACCTGCACCGTGCCAACGCCCGCCAGCACCTCACGTTCGTGCAGGGGCCGCACGTCTGCCTCGGGATGCACCTGGCCCGGCTCGAGACCCGGGAGGCGATCGACGCCGTGTTGGACCTGCTGCCGGGGATCCGGCTCGACCCGGAGCGCACCACACCCCCACGGGGGCTCGTGTTCCGCAAGCCCGTGTCGGTGGGGGCGACGTGGGCGGTGTCACACCAGGTGCCGACCGGAGACGTGTAGAGGGAAACGGGGAGCAGGATTTCTGCGATGGGGCCACGACAGCACTGCAGGTACTGCGACGAGTGGTTGGGGTTCGGTGAGGACATGTGCCCCCGTTGCGGCTCGACCCAGGCCACCGAATGCTGGGTCGGCGGCTGCCCGGGCCTACTCGAGCCGGACGACGATGAGTGTCCAGTCTGTAGCGAGGAGCGGGACGACGACGGCTGACCGGGCGCACCCCACGGATGACGGCGACCAACGCACTGGCGTACGCTGCGCCCATGGGCAGGACTCCCAGTTGCATTCTCGAGGTGCGCGTCACGCCGCGCGCCGGTCGAAACGACGTCCGGGTGCACGACGGACGCGTCCGGATCCGCGTCGCCGAGATCCCGGAGAACGGTCGTGCCACCGAGGCCGCCCGCCGGACCCTCGCGAGGGCGCTCGGCCTGCAGCGTCGCTCGGTGACCCTCCGGACCGGCATGACCTCCCGGACCAAGCGCTTCCGGATCGAGGGCCTCTCCCGGGACGAGGTGCTCGAGCGGCTGGGCGGCTGAGGCCTCCCCCCTGAGTTCCCACCCCGGGGCCGTGGCCGAATCGCATCGCATCGTGCCGTGAGCGTCCACCTGCTCGCCGGCCAGACCTCCTCGCTGCTCGCCGACGCTGCGGTCGTCCTCCACTTCGCCTACCTCGTCTTCCTGGTCTTCGGCGGGTTCCTCGCCTGGAGGGCCCCGCGGGCCATCTGGCCCCACCTGGCCGCAGTGGCATGGGCCATCGGGGTCGTGGTGATCCGCTACCCGTGTCCCCTGACCGACCTCGAGCGGTACTTCCGACCATCGGTGGGTGAGCGGGGTTTCATCGAGCGCTACCTCGAGGGCGTCATCTATCCCGGGGGACACGTGGAGGCGGCCCGCCTCTTCGTGGTCGTGGTCGTCACCATCTCGTACCTGGGGATCCTCCGCAGGCGTCGGCCGGCGCTCCCCCCAACCGCCGGCTAACGCGACCAGCCCGCCCCACCCAGCAGCGGCACGAACGACACCGGCAACAGCGTCTCGCGCACGTTGCCGCCGGACCCCCCTGCCGTGCGGGTCACCCGAACCAGTTGTTGACCGTGGCGGCGCCCGCCCACCGGCATGACGAGGCGGCCCCCGACGTTCAGCTGGGCCACGAGTTCGTCGGGCACGGACGGTCCTGAGGCCGCCACGACGATGGCGTCGTAGGGGGCGCCGGGCGGCCAGCCCACGCTCCCGTCCCCCTCCACGACGCCGACGGCGTAGCCGAGGTCGGCCAGCCGCACCCTGGCATCGACGGCCAGCGACGGGACACACTCGATCGACGTCACGAGGGCCCCCATCTCTGCGAGGACAGCGGCCTGGTAGCCCGACCCGGTGCCCACGTCGAGCACCGTCCCACCGGATCGCACGTCGAGGGCCTGCAGCGTGAACGCCACGATGTACGGCTGGGAGATGGTCTGGCCGGCACCGATCGGCAGCGGACGGTCCTCGTAGGCGTCGGTCTGCTCCGTGGCGGCCACGAACCGGTGCCGGGGAACCGCCGCCATCGCCGCCAGCACGCTGCGGTCCGTGATGTCGCGTGCCGCCAACTGCTCATCGACCATGCGCCGACGTGCATCGGCCGGGTCACGCGGTGACCGCCTGGGTGCCACCCCCACATCGTCGCACCCGTGGCCCGGCTGCGCCGACGTCGACGACCGGGCTCAGCCCGGCGACCACCAGGCGGCATCGCCCCGACCGACGCGCACCCGCTCTCCCGTCGGCTCGACAGGTTGCACGACGACCGTCGGACCGTCGTCGCCCACCAGCGTGTGGACGAGCGCCCGGCCGTCCGGAGACCACGGGGTGACGCTGCGGACGTACTGGTCGAGGAACGGCAGATAGCCCCGGATGAACTCGTTGGTCGGCTCGAACGGCTCGAACCAGTCGATCTCACCGCCCCGCCAGGCGCCCCACGCCAGGTGATCGGCGTCGATCCGTCGCAAGACGGCGAGTGCCGACCCGTCGGGCGACCACTGTGCACCGTGGGCATCGTCGTCGAGCAGCTGCTCGATGGCCCCCGTCCGGAGATCGACCACGACGAGCGGCGTGTTCCAGCTGCTGCCCACCGACCAGACCGCCGCCCTCGACCCGGCCGGATCGACGTCGAAGCGGACGAGCGTGCCCGGGACGGCTGCCACCGGGGTACGGGCGCCGCCGGGTGTGCTGATCAGTTCGAGCGGCACCCGGGCCGACTCGAGGTCGCGCCCCCACGCCACCTGGACCTGTCCCGACGACTCGACGGCCCCTGCCGAGAGGACGGTCCCGTCCGGCAGAACCTCGGGTGCACCGAACGGCCCGGTCGAGCGGACCAGGACGATGGGCTCTGATCCAGAGACCACGAGTTCGAGCGTGGCCTGGCCGGCATGGGTGACGAGTCCGGTCGAGTCGGGCAGCCAGTCGACGAACAGGGTCCCGCCGGAGGTGAGGGTGGCGGCTCCGTCGCCGTTGCCGTCGGTCGGGACGATGCCACCGATGACCCGGCCGCGACCGGCGCCCATCCAGACCAGTCGGCTCCCGTCCGGCGACCACTGGAAGTAGAAGGGAGCGGTCGGCAGCCCCTGGACGACGGCCTCGCTATTGCCATCGACATCTCCGATGCGCACCGCCGGCCGGCCATCGTCGTCGAACGAGGCCCATGCCAGCCTGCTGCCGTCCGGCGACCAGGTGGGCTGCTGGGCCGGAAGGGCGTCATCGACGGGGTCGAGCACCGCCAGCGTCGAGCCGTCGGGTGTCCTGACCTCGATGCCCTGGCCGTCGACGAGCACCACGACCCGGCCGGGCAGGTCGGCGACCACGACCGGTTCGCGCCCTGCAACGGTCGTCGAGGTGCTGGTGCTGGTGCTGGTGCTGGTGCTGGTGCTGGTGCTGGTGCTGGATTGTGGAACGGCGTCGGGTGCGGCAGATGCGCAGCCCGTAACGACCGCCAGAAGGAACCCGCCGGTCAGCGCTCGCTGCCGCAGTTGGGACAGTTGGCGTCGCTGACGTCCATCCACTCGTTGCAGGCGTCGCAGTGCACGCCGCTGCTGGCCGGCACGTCGGCCGTGCCACCCATGCCCACACCGGGTTCGTCGTCGAAGAAGTCGCTCATGGTCGCTCTCTTTCGTGTTCCTGAGATGGCTCGGCTGTCGTCCCTTCAACAACATGGTCCCACCACGCTGTGACAGCGGGGCCTCCACCGGTCAGTCCAGGTCGAACTTGGTGGCGAATGACGGCATCAGGCCCGGCTGCTCCGGCACGCCCGCTTCGCCGCCGTGGTAGGCCCGATCGTAGATCGCCACCTCCCGCACGACCGGGCGGGTCGGATCGGCGGCCATCCAGAGGCGGAGCAGTTCCCGCTTGCGGTCGGGGCGGCTGCTGAAGGCCGTGCGGGCGTGGAGCACTGTGTAGTTGTTGGCGATGATCGCCTCGCCCGGCTGCAGGGTGAAGGCGATGCGCAGATCGGGACGCTGGGCGGTCGCCTCGAACAACTCGAGCGCCTCCCGCTCGAAGTCCGTGATCTCGATGTCCGGGTCCTCGTCGGCGGCGACCTCCACGTACTCCTTGACGTATCGGCAGCTGAGGAGGCCGTCGCACACGCTGTACACCGGAACCCGCCAGGGGGTCACCGGCTCGGTACCCGCCTCCTGCTCCCCGAAGCGGTGGTAGTGGAAGCCCCGGTACAGGTGGGCCAGCAGGTCGGGCCGGGTCTCCCGGATCTCCTCGTGGACCGTGAGCGAGCTGACGAACCGGCTCTCGCCACCCTCGGCCGCCGTGGCGAGGCACAGGAACGCCAGCAGGTCCGTCGGGTCGCAGTGTGGCGTGAGCTCGGTCCGGTTGCGGTATGCCCTGGCGTGCGGATCGACGTCGGTCACGTCGATCACGTGGCCGAGGCGATCGCCCATGACGCTCTGCGAGACGGCCCGTCCGAGTCGCAGGCCGATCCCCCAGAAGAACATGGCGATCTCGTCACCTGACAGCCGGCCGACGGGGAACCCGCGCAGCAGGACCATGCCGGTGCCATGCAGGGCCTCGTGGCGTACCACCTCGATCGTCGACCCCAGATCACCGAGCGGCAGCTCGTCGGGGCCGGCGTCGACCGGGTCGATCCCTGCCGCCACCAGGCGGACGGCCGCCTCCTCGAGCGTGGCACACGCCGCCCGGTCCAGGTCGACGGCGAAGTCTGCGATGCCGGCGACCTGCGACCCGCGCCAGAGGCCGGCTCCGGGGATGGCGACGACAGGCTCCACGGCCGCGCAACCTAGGCGCGGCCAGGAGGGTTCGTCATCCCAGTCGGCCGAAGAACGTGATCCGGGCGTGTTCCGAGAGCGAGAGGCCGGGCTCGGTGTTGTAGGCGAGGACCACGAGGATTCGTGTGCGGTCGCCGACCACAGGGGTGACCCGGTGCAGGGCGTTGCGGCCACGGAACAGCGCAAGGTCCCCGGGCCGCTGGTCGAGGGCGGTCGGGGGCCGTTCGGGGCGCCCGTCGAGTACCGCCGCGACGCCGTGCACGTTGTGTTCGTTGCGTTCGGCGTTGCGCATGGAGTCGATGTATTCGAAGGCTCCGCCCCCGTCCGGGGACTGGAGGAGCAACGTGACGGCGAACGACGAGTTGTCGAAGTGCCAGCCCAGCTCCTGGCCCTCGAGGAAGTAGTTGACGTTGATCGACGACAGGGGATCGGCGTACTCGTAGAGGGCGTCCTCGCCGAGCACCTCGCACAGGAACGACCGGAACACCGGCGCGTCGTAGACGGTGCGCAGCGGCGACGCCCCGGGCACCTGGTCAGTGGTGACGGCGCCCTTCGTGCTGACCACCTCCCGGCTGCGGGCGTCGGTGGTCGGCAGCGACGGGTCGGCGGTCTCGAGGTAGACGGTGTGGGTCTGCCCGGAGTGGAACGCCAGGTGCCCAAGCGCCTCGGCCTCGGCCACGAGTTGCTCGACGGCCGGGGCGTGGAGGAACCCCGACAACACCAGCGCACCGTCCCGGTCCAGAACGGCACGACACTGCGCCCGGTAGTCGTGATCTGCCAGCGGATGCGCCACAAGGTCGACGACCTCGTCGAGGGATGATGTCGTCACAGCCGGGAGGATACGGCGCACCTCCTGACCCGTGATGTGACCATCTTTCCTAGACTCCGCGCCTGATGACCGAAACGCAAAAGCAGGTCCTCGATCGGGAGCAGGTCGATCGGTACGAGCGCGACGGGTACCTCCTCCTCGAGGACGCCCTGTCGCCCTGGCAGCTGGCACGACTCGACGCCGTGTTCGAGGCGTGGGTCGAGGAGAGCCGGTCGCATGACGGACCGTACGGCGAGACCTTCGACGGGCGGCCGCGCTTCGACGTCGAGCCCGGCCACTGCGCCGAGCGGCCAGCCCTGCGCCGGGTCGCCTCCCCGATCGAGGTGTCCGACGCCTACCTCGAGGTGATGCGCGCCAACCCGGCCCTCGACGCCGTCGCCCAGCTCATCGGCCCGAACCTGCGCTTCCGCGAGTCCAAGGTCAACTCGAAGCTCCCCGGCACCGCCACCCACCTCAAGTTCCACCAGGACCTCCCGTTCGGACCGTTGACCAACGAGGACCTGATCACGGTCCTGTTCCACCTCGACGAGGTGACCGCCGAGAACGGCCCCCTCGAGGTGGTGCCGGGCAGCCACCGGGGTCCGCTGTACGAGCACTGGCACGACGGGGTGTTCACCGGTGCCGTGAGCCCCGAGGTCGAGGCCATGGCGAAGGAGGGTGCGGTGACCTGTTGCGGTGCGGCCGGCTCCGCCTACCTGCTGGACGCCCGGCTGCTCCACGGGTCGGCGCCGAACCTCTCGTCGGCGCCACGGACGCTGTTCATCGTCCAGTACCACGCCGAGGACGCCTACCCGCTGGCCCCGAACCACTTGCCCAGCAGGTTCGACGGCGATGTCGTGGCCGGCGTGGCCACCAACCGGGTGCGCTGTTCCGACTACGAGGTCGCCCTCCCCGAGATGCCGACGGCGGCCTCGTTCTTCGCCGTCCAGGCCGCCGGGAAGTAGGGCCGGCCAGAAGAGGTTGCCGGCCCGGCTCGTCACTCCTCGATCCTGGTCGTGAAGCCGACGGCCGCCGCGGCGAAGAGGAGCAGCGCCGACAGCAGGTAGACGAACCGGACGTCGACGAGTTCGGCGAGCACGCCACCCACGGCCAGTGAGATCAATCGGGCGCTGCTCCACACCACGTCGAAGAACCCGAACGCACGCCCCCGGGTGTCGGCGGGCACGAGGGTCTGCACCGTCGACTGGTAGGCGATCGTCCCCGTCGAGGTGGACATCCCGTAGGCGACCAGGGCACCTCCGGCGAAGACCGGGTTGGCGACGGCGGCGAGGCTCAGGTCGACGCCTCCCCGGACGGCGAGCGGGCCGAAGAGCCAGCGCTTGTCGCCGGGCCGGATGAAGCGCCGCAGCAGCAGCGGCCCCAGCGCCGCACCCGTACCTATCGCCGCCAGCAGCAGCCCGAAGCCGCCGGGTCCCAGGCCCATCCAACGGTCGGCGAGCACGACCAGAAGGCCTGACGTGGCGCCGGCGGAGAGCGATGCCAGCGCCTGCACCACCACCAGTCGGCGCAACAGCGGGTCGGCGCGCACCACCATGATCCCGCCCAGCACGCCGGCCCTGCCCGTGGCCCCGGGATCGGCCGGCGTGCGACCGGCCCGCAGCCCGACCAGCAGCAGCGCCGACACGACGAACGTTGCCGCATTCAGCGCGAACGCCACCGGCGCCCCCCACGCCACGATCACCAGCCCGGCCGCCGGTGCCAGGGCGATCTGGGCCACGACGGCTGCGGTCCACATGGCGCTGTTGGCGGCGACCACATCGTCCTCGCCGACCAGGTCAGGCAACAGGGAGGCCGCCGCCGGATTGAACGCCACGGCGCCGAGAGACAGCCCGAACGCCACCGCGAAGGCCACGGCCACCGAGCCCGACACGAGGACCAGGGCCATTGCGACCGACGCCCGGAACAGGTCGGCGCCGACCATCAGGCTCCGGCGCGGTAGGCGATCGGCTGCCCATCCGGCCAGGGTGCCGAGGAGCAGCACCGGCACGACCTCGAACATCACCGCTCCGGCCACGCCGATGCCCGAGCCGGTCAGCTCGAAGACCAACACCACCAGCGCCACGGTGTTGAACGCATCGCCCGCCCGCGACACCGTGTGGGCGAGGAACAGCCGGCGGAACCCCGGAACCGTCCTGAGCAGGTGGAGCACGGATCCAGTCTCCCCCAGGCCGGCCGGGACGGTGCCCGCCTGCTAGGTCACGTGCCGGTGGTCTCGCGGATGTTGCGCTCGAGCCAAGCCCTCGACATCATGCCGGCCTGCATATCGACGATGACCCCGTCCGGGTCGATGAAGTAGGTCGTCGGCGTCGACTGCACCTTGAAGTCGAGGCTGGCCCTACCGTCACGGTCCATCAGGAACGGATAGGTCAGGTCGTGACGGGCGACGAAGTCCTGGATCACGTCGTCTTCCTCTTTGACGCTGACCGAGAGAACCGTGAATCCCCGGTCCTTGTACCTCTCGTGGGCCGCCCGCAACTCGGGGGCACTGGCTGTGCAGGTCGGTCAATAACTGTGCATGAAGGTGATGGCCACCGGGCGCCCCAGGTAGTCGCCGAGGTTGACCACCTCACCCTCGACGCTCGTGAGCTCGAGCTCCGGTGCGGCGCTCCCGACGAACGGCTCCGAATCCGGGCGCAGGACGATGAACGCTGCAAGGACGACGACGACTGCCGCGGCGACCGCAGCCCGCTTCACCTGCTGCCGCGCCCTGCGTTGCCGATCCTCTCGACGAGCACGTTTCGGCTGCTGTGCGTCAGTCATCTGTTCCTCCTGACACGACTGTAGGTGCCTTCTGCCGACCATGCCATAGGAACGGGGTGGCCGACCGCGATGGCGCCGGACTCACCGGTCATCCGACGATCGGTGTGAGGCATCGGCGGTGTCGGTCGATGGCCGTCGGGTGAGCACGATGGCAGCGACGACCACGACGGCGACAACTGCGCTCAGCAGGCCGCCGCCGATCGACTCGATGGACTGCACGATGCGGAGCCGGACCGTCTCGACGACGTCGACGACCGGATCGATGCCGAAGTCGCCGCCGTACACCGAGAGCTCCCACCGGCCGTACCAGATGGCGTAGCCACCGGCGAGAGCGAGCAGCACGCCACCGATCCGTGGTGCGACGGTCGAGAACCGCCGCAGGGGCAGGGCATCACCGTGGATGGCCTATGGGCGAATCCTCGACGCCGGCTGGTAGTTGGGGCCGGCCGTGATGTCCACCCGGGCCAGGAGCTGCTCGCAGGGTGGCTCGAACTCCTCGGCGAACCGGATCGACGCAGCTTCGCCGATCAGGATCCAGGGCAGGGCGGTGAGGCGGTCGGTCTCGTCCTCCATGTGTTGGCGCAGTTCCAGGCCGGTCGTGTTGACCTCGCCATCGACCGCCAGGCCGCTGGCCTCCAGGGAAACCCACGCTGCGGCGGTCTCTTCGGCGGTGCTGCCCCGCGAGGTCGCCAGCCAGTCCTTCTCGTAGCCGACCCATGCGTTGTGCAGGATCGACGCCTCGGGACCGGACAGGCCGGCGGCGGCGACCAGTGCCCAGTGGGTGTCGCCGCGCCACTCCCTGAGGCAGTTCACCGCATGCCAGCCGGACAGGACGGGATCGGCGGGACGGGGCATCCGAAGATGGGCGCCGAAGAACACGCGACCGATACGTGGAAGCCCGTCGACGGCCGACCACAGGTCGGGGCCCATCGCGGCCAGCGGGCCTGCGATCCCGGGGGCGTGCTCTGCCAGCCCGGCGAACACCGCCTCGTCGCGGGCGGCCCACACCTCGTCGAACGTCGTGTTCTGTTCCACCAGGTCGAGTGCCATGGAGATCCCGGTGGGGCTGATCGACCCGAACGCTGCAATCACGGCCTCCGGACCCGCCGGCCCGAGCGGTGCGGCACGGGCGGCGATGTAGCCGAGTGGCCCGGGCAGCCCCAGGTCCCCGAGTCGGGCGAGCGCCCCAGGGTCCCAGTAGATCCAGCCGATCGTGGTCTGGACCGATCGAGCGTTTCGTCGGCTGATCTCCGTCCAGTCGGTCATCAACGTCCACCGTACGCGAGGGTCCGGTCCGGCAGGGCACGCAACCTTTGACCGAACAGCGCTTCGCGACCCACGCAACCGGGTTCCGTCGGTCAGGCGGGCCTGATGGCGACCAGGTACTCGACGACGATGCCGATGCGGAGACCGAGTGCCTCGTCCCACAGTGGCGAGAAGCCGCGCCGGAGGGCGTCCTCGACGTCGGCTTGACCACGCTCCTGGACGGCCACAAAGGTGGGTCCTGCCGAGAGTGACGCCCTGACGAAGTCCTCGACCTCTGGTCCTCCCTCGAACTCGAAACGGATCCGCCGCCGCTCTCCCGGCACCATGCCGGCCGCCTCGCACATCTCTTCGACCCGACCCTCGCTGCCGATGCTTCCGAGGATCTGGCCGACCTCTTTCTCATGGTCGGAGACCTTGGCGATGGACACCCACCACTCATCGAACGGCGCCGGTTCGTCCATCGGCAGGAAGGTCACGGCGAAGGTGCCGCCAGGCTTCAGGACGCGACCGACCTCCATGACCGCCTGGTCGTTCGCCCCCCAGATGCCCCGGAAGCTGGTGACGACGTCGAAGCTCTCGTTCTCCCAGGGAAGGTCGTTCATGTCGCCGTGGCGAATGTCGCCGTCCGGGCTCCGGGCCGCTGCGATCGCTATCAGTCGCTGCGATGCGTCCAGCCCATGCACCTCGGCGCCTCGTCGACCGGCCATCTGTGCAGCCAGGCCGGATCCACAACACACGTCCAGGTAGCGGGTCCCCCCACCGACGCCGGCGTCCCGCAGGACCTGGTCGAACTCGGGCCAGAAGCTGGGCTCCATGAGATAGGCCCAGTCCTTGGCCAGCCGACCCCAGCCCTCATCGACCTCTTCCCAGCCCATCGCGTCTCCTTCTAGCCAGTGGTCCAGGCCGGCGATCATAATCTCGGCGCCACCGCCCAGGTCCCTGGCCCGACCCCGGCCCCGACCACTTCGGCGCCCGCCCGACCGCGGGCTTGTCGGCCACCATTCGGCGTGAAAAACTCGAGCACTCCTCGCTCCCACTCACCCTGATCCGACCAGCCCGAAAGCGACAGCCATGCCCTCGTCCGCACCCAACATCCTGCTCGTCCAGGTCGATCAACTGGCCGCCTCGTTCCTGTCCGCCTACGGGAACCCGATCGCCAAGGCACCCCACATCGATGAGCTGGCTGGACGGTCCGTCATCTTCGAGTCGGCGTACACCAACTTCGCGCTCTGCGCTCCGTCTCGCTTCTCGATGCTCTCGGGCCGCCTGGCGTCCGAGGTCGGCGCCTACGACAACGGTGCCGAGTTCCCGAGCTCCATCCCCACCTTCGCCCACTACCTTCGGGCCGCCGGCTACCACACCGCACTCGTCGGGAAGATGCACTTTGTCGGAGCCGACCAGCTCCACGGGTTCGATGAGCGGTTGACCACCGACATCTATCCGTCGGGCTTCTCGTGGACCGGCGACTGGAACGAAACCCGTCAGGCGCACGGCAACGATCCCCGCACATTCACCAACGCCGGCATGTGCCTCCGGAACGTGCAGATGGACTACGACGACGAGGTCGCCCATCGATGCCGGCGCAAGCTCTACGACCTGGCCCGGTCCGTGTCGATCAACGACGACCAACCGTGGCACCTGACTGTCTCGTTCACCCACCCGCACGACCCGTACCAGTGCCGACCAGAGCACTGGAGGCGGTACCGCGACGACGAGATCGACCTCCCTCGGGTGGGCACCATCGCCGCTGCGGACGCAGACCCCTACAGCGTGCGACTCCGGCGCCAGTATGGGCTCGACTCCTTCGAGCCGACCGAAGACCAGGTTCGCACCGCACGCCACGGTTACTACGGGGCGATCAGCTACGTCGACGACCTGGTCGGAGGGGTGTTGGAGACGCTGCGCGAGACGGGGCTCGATCGGAACACCGTCGTGGTCTTCACGACCGACCACGGCGACATGCTCGGTGAACGAGGCCTCTGGTACAAGCGAACGTTCTTCGAAGGCGCCTCGCGGATTCCCCTGCTGGTCTCGTGGCCCGATCGATTCGAACCCGCGAGGGTGGCCGCGAATGTCTCCCTGGTGGATCTCATGCCGACATTCATCGACCTGGCCTCGGGCAGCGGACGTCGCCCGGAGCCGGTGGACACACTCGACGGCACCTCTCTCATCTCGTTGTTGGAGACAGGAACCGACCCGGATCGGGACGACATCGTCTTCGGGGAGAACCTGTCCGAGGGAGCGACCGCTCCGATCCTGATGGCCAAGCGGGGTTCGTCGAAGTACGTCTGGAGCGGCTGCGATCCGGCCCAGCTGTTCGACCTGTCCATCGACCCCGACGAGCTGACCAACAGGGCCGAGGACCCGGACTACGCATCGGAGCGAGCCGAGTTGGATGCACTGGTCCACGGCCGCTGGGACACCGACGAACTGTCGGACCTTGTAGGGGCGAGCCAGAGGCGGCGCGCTTTCCTCCGCCAACTGTATGCCGGCAACCAGGCGCCCGATTGGGGCTACGTGCCACCCGATCAGGCGAGCAACCACGTGCTGCGCGACGGCGTCACCTACAACGACTGGGCCTACAGCAACGTCCTGGAAGCGGACACGACGCAGTGAACCGTCGTGAGCCCGGTTCCAGGCGTGATCGGCGGCCGGCATCATGCTCCTTGACTCACGAAGCCCTCTAGCCGGCAGCGGGTTGGACGAGCGGTTGACGCCGCTCACCGCCAGACCCCGAACGCGTTCAACCCGCCGGCACGCCTCCTGCGTGCCGCTCCGGCGGGCTCAGTAGCCTTGCGGGCCAAGGGATCGCGGCCAGCGGCCATCACGCGCCGCGAACCGCGCCGTCCCGCCCTCGTAGAGGGTGGCGCGAAACCCTCGGACCCCTACAACGAAGGGGTTTCAAGGGTCGCTCCGATGAGGCCGGGAACGCGTTTCGGGTGAATCGGGAACGCGCTAGGGGCGACTCAAGCTCAATTGGCAGAGCACCAGGCCCTTAATCCGCAGGTTCCGGGTTC
>Ga0209554_1001356_pt1 | contig 18606 bp, 10 predicted proteins | sample MarorgKNORR_S2LV_5_FD_188221 | JGI IMG/M metagenome (GOLD analysis project Ga0209554, IMG submission 188221) | Marine microbial communities from the Southern Atlantic Ocean, analyzing organic carbon cycling - Bottom_A/KNORR_S2/LV (SPAdes) (version 2) | ecosystem: Environmental > Aquatic > Marine...
GACTTGATGGGCTTCGGCTCGGTTGCGGCGCGTGCGGCGTTCGTCATCGACAAGGACGGCGTGGTGCAATACAGCGAGCAGACGCCGACCCCGAAGGATCTCCCGAATTTCGACGCGATCAAGGAGACATTGGCCAAGCTGCAATAGGCAGCAAACCCCTTTATCGAGCGGCAGTCGGCAAAACGGCTGCCGTTTTTGTTTGGCCATTTGCGTCTGGCTGGGTTGGAATCCGCGCGAGCGATGGCGGCTGTCTTCAAAACGATTCTGCACGGATTCCTGATCGGGGTTGCGAACATCATCCCCGGCGTGAGCGGCGGGAGCATGGCGCTTGCGCTTGGCATCTACGAGCGCCTCATCGCCGCCGTGGGCAACGTCGGCCTCGGCACACTCACCGCTGCGCTGGGTGTCGCGGGCTTCCGGGACGGTGCGAAGGAGAGATTCCGCACGGAGTGGCGGCAAATCGACGGAGCTTTTTTGAGCTGGATCGCCGCCGGCGGCGCGGTGGCGGTGGTCGTCTTTTCGCGGGTGATGGTGTGGCTGCTCGAGCAGTGGCACGATCCGACTTACGGCTTTTTCACCGGGCTGATTCTGGTGTCGATCTGGATGCCGGTAAAAATGATCCGCCGCTTCGGAGCGGTGGAGGGGTTGAGCGCCGTGGTCGGCTTGGGGTTGGTGCTGGCGTTGACCTTCTCGGCCGATTCGGAACAGCAACTCAGCGATGCCAAGCGCAAAGTCGAAATGAAACGAGCCCAGATCAAGCAGGCCGCCGCGCCGGAAGTTGCCCAGGCGCAGTCGCCGCTTGGCCAAGCGGAGGCAACGCGGATCGCGTTTTATTTTTTGTGCGGCGCGGTGGCCATCTCGGCGATGGTGCTGCCGGGTGTGAGCGGGTCGTTCATCATGATTTTGTTGGGCGCTTATTTTGAAGTGCTGCAGGCGGTGAACGATTGGGATGCGCTCGTGGTGCTGGTGTTCATGGCGGGATGCGCCACCGGGTTGCTGCTGTTTACGCGGCTGCTGAAGTGGGTGTTGTCGCGCTGGCACGACCCGACAGTGGCTTGGCTGGCCGGCTTGATGGCGGGGTCGCTCGCGGCCCTTTGGCCGTTCCGGAAGTTTGAGACCGTCGGCGACGACAACGTCGGTTTCGTGCGGGTGGATCTCGACTGGATCAACCCGCCCACCGACGCCAACACGATGTGGACGCTCATCGCCTTTCTCGTCGGCTCCGGCCTCGTCGCGGCGTTCATCAAGTACGATCAAGCCAAGGCACAAAAAAAAGGCGGCTGAGAGCCGCCCTGGAATTGGTTTGTCCGGCTTGGCTTAGCGGAAGTTGATTTCACTTTCGCTCATTTCATTTTCGCACGGCTGGTTGGTCGGTGCGCCGGCTTCGCGGTCGGTGTTTTCCACCAGACTGTTGGCCAGCAGATAGGCCTCGACCTCCTCGCCGCTTACATCAGTCAGCATACTGCCATTAACTTCAACGCACGGCTGAAGCATTTGGTTGGTTTTCTGGATCATCTCCTGCCGTTGGCTGGGGTCGTTGATGATGTCGCGATCCTCGAACGGTAGGTCGTACTTTTGCATAACGGCGCGGACGCCATTGCTCCAGCCGCAGGATGGCTTCATGTAGGCGATTATATTTGGTTTTTCCATTTTGATTTCCTCAAACGCGAAAACAGATTGCCATAAACTATTTCCGAGGCAACCTTTTTCCGTGCCATGACACGCCGAATTCTCATTGTTCCGGACAAATTCAAGGGGTCGCTCTCGGCGCTGGAAGCGGCCGGGGCGATCGCCCGTGGCTGGGCGGCGGCGTGCCCGGACGACACGCTGGCGCTGCTGCCGATGAGTGACGGCGGGGACGGCTTCGGGCCGGTGATGGCGGGCACGCTTGAGTTGGAGAAGCAGGTTGTCGAGGTTGTCGATGCGGCGGGCCAAGCGCGGCCGGCAGCTTGGTGGTTTGATTCCGAGTCCGGCCAAGCGGTGGTAGAAACGGCGCAATCGAACGGCTTGGCCTTGTTGCCGCGGGGGCGGTCTCATCCATTCGACTTGGACACGCGCGGAGTGGGGCAAATGCTGCTTGCCGCTGGGCAAGCGGGGGCGGCGCACTGCCTAACGGGCATCGGGGGCAGCGCGACAAACGACGGCGGATTCGGAATGGCGCGGGCGCTCGGCTGGGTGTTCCGCGACGAGTCGGGCAAACCGATTGAGCAGTGGACACGGCTCGACGGCCTGGCTTTGATCGAGTCGCCGACAAGCCGCGCTTGGCCAGGCGTGACGGTGGCGAGTGATGTTCAAAACCTCCTGCTCGGTGTCGATGGGGCCACGTGGGTTTATGGGTCGCAGAAGGGCATGCGCCCGGAGGATTTCGCCAAGGCGGACGCCTGCCTCGGCCGCTTGGCCAAGGTCACCGCCGAGACGCTTGGCAGTGATTTCTCGGTGACGCCGGGCGCCGGGGCGGCGGGAGGGCTGGGTTTTGGGTTGATGGCGTTTGCCGGGGCGACGATTGAGTCCGGCTTCGAGGTGTTCGCCAAGGCGACCGAGTTGGAAGCGAAAGTTGGCGAAGCAGATTTCGTGGTGACGGCGGAGGGGGCGATCGACGAGCAGACGCTGATGGGGAAGGGGACAGGGCAGGTCGCGGCGCTTTGCCGTCGACTTGGCAAACCGTGCATTGGCTTGGCCGGTCAGTTGGCGCTTGGCCAAGCGGAGGTCGAACCCCGGAAGCGACTCTTTTGGCGCTTGGCCGCGTTGGTGCCGGACTTGGCGAGCGAGCCGGAGGCGATGGCTAACGCGGCGTCCCACCTCGAGCAATTGGCCAAGCGCGAGGGAATTTTGAGTCGAGACACGAATTTCACGGATTAGCACGGAGGTGAAAAAACGGATGAAACGACCATGTTTACTGCCAAGTTCATAAGCAAAACTAATGAACACCATTAGGCATTAAAATGTTGCTCAATCTTTTTGACTGTGGGATGCTGCCCGGCCTCTTACAGGAGTCTTTTTAAGCCGTAATCGTCAGGCGGCTGTTGTGCCTGAAAAAACTGACGATTTTTGAACGTTTGATGTGATCCAGATTTATTGGGATTAGATGGAATGAGTGACAGAGTTAAAAGAATTGGGTTCCCCAAAAAGCAGGGCCTGTACGATCCCGCCAATGAGAAGGATAGCTGCGGCGTGGGCTTTGTGGCTAATGTGAAGGGCGTGCCGAGCCATCAGATTGTGCTCGATGCCATTCAGATGCTCAAAAATATGGACCATCGCGGCGCGTGCGGCTGCGAGGCCAACACCGGCGATGGTAGCGGCATCCTCACCGGCTTGCCGTGGGGCTTTCTCGAAAAGGTCGCCCGCGAGGAGATGGGCGTGGAGTTGCCCGCCAAGGGGCGCTTCGGCGCGGGGCTGGTTTTTCTGCCGCAAATTGAAGCCGAACGCACCAAGTGCATCGCCACGGTTGAAAGCATCATCGCCGAGCAGGGCCAAACCTGCCTCGGTTGGCGCGCCGTGCCGGTGCAAGCGGACAAGGCCGACGTCGGCCCCAGCGCGCGCGCGGCCGAGCCTTGCATCATGCAGCTTTTCATCGGCGCAGCCGAGGGCGTGGAGGGCGATGACTTTGAGCGCCAGCTTTACATCATCCGCAAACGCGCCAGCCATCAGCTGCGCCTCGATGCCTCGCTCGAACAGGCGTTGCTGTTTTACATTTGCAGCCTGTCCACCAAGGTGATGATTTACAAGGGGATGCTCACCACGGATCAGTTGCTCAACTACTTTGATGACTTGAGCAATCCCGATTTCCAAACGCACCTCGCGATGGTGCACTCGCGGTTTTCGACCAACACGTTTCCGAGTTGGGATCGCGCGCAGCCGTTTCGGTTTATGAGCCACAACGGCGAAATCAACACGATGCGCGGCAACATCAACTGTATGCGCGCGCGCGAAGGCACGTTGCGGAGCGAGCTGCTCAGCGACGACCTGCAAAAACTTTATCCCATTATGGAGCCGGAATGTTCCGACTCGGGCAACTTCGACAACGCGCTGGAATTTCTGCTGATGAGCGGCCGGTCGCTGCAGGAATCCGTGCTGCTGATGGTGCCCGAGGCGTGGCAGAAACACCGCCAAATGCCGCAAGCCAAGCGAGATTTTTACGAGTACAATTCCTGTTTGATGGAGCCGTGGGATGGCCCCGCGTCCATCGCGTTCACAGACGGCAAATACATCGGCGCCGTGCTCGACCGCAACGGCCTGCGCCCCAGTCGCTATTATCTCACGCACGACGACCGCGTGATTATGGCCAGCGAAGTGGGCGTAATTCCCGTGGATCCCGCCAACGTGAAAGCCAAGGGACGCTTGCAGCCGGGCCGGATGTTCCTCGTCGATTTCGAAAAAGGCACGATGGTTCCCGATGAGGAAATCAAGGCCGACTTTTCCACGCGCCGCCCGTACGGTGAATGGCTCCGCAACCAACGCATCGAGCTGGACGACCTCGCCGCCGCCGGCACCGCGCACGGTTTGGCCGCGGACACGCTCCGCCAGCGGATGCAAGCCTTCGGGTTCACCACCGAGACGATGCAGTTTATGCTGCTGCCGCTCATCCACGAGTTGCGCGATCCCGTCGGCTCGATGGGCAACGACGCCTCGCTCGCCTGTCTCAGCGATCAACCGCGAATGCTTTACGATTACTTCCGCCAACTCTTTGCGCAAGTGACCAATCCCGCCATCGATTCCATTCGCGAGGAAGTCATTATGTCGCTCGAGTGTTACATTGGCCCGGAGAAAAATCTGGTCGACACCACCGAGGCCCACTGCCAACGCCTGCGCCTGCCGCATCCCATTCTCACCAACGAGGAATTGCACGCGCTCAAGGGGATGGATTATCGCGGCTGGCGCTCCAAGGAAATCGACATCACGTTTCCCAAAACCGATGGCCCCGTCGGCGTGGCCGCCGCGCTCGAGCGCATTTGCGCCGAGGCCGAGGCCGCCATCGCCGATGGCTTCAGCCTCGCCATTCTTTCCGACCGCGCCATCTCCGCCGACCGCATTCCGCTGAGCACTTTGATGGCCACCGGCGCGGTGCATCATCATTTGGTAAAAAACGCGTTGCGCACGCAAATCGGTCTCGTGCTCGAAACCGGTGAGGCGCGCGAGGTGCATCATCATTGTTTGCTCGTCGGCTACGGCGCGGATGCCATTAACCCGTATCTCGCCTTCGAGTCGCTATGGCAAGCGCGCCACGAAGGGCTGACCGATGCCGAGAAATTCGCCGATGACGAATCCATCGTCGCCGCCTATCGCAAGGGCGTGGCCAAGGGAATGCTCAAAGTGATGGCCAAAATGGGTATCTCAACGTTGCACTCTTATAAAGGGGCGCAGGTTTTTGAGGCGATCGGCCTGCGGGACGACGTAATTGACCGCTGTTTCGTGGGCACCGCCAGTCGTGTGCAAGGCGTCAACCTCGATGAGTTGGCCGAGGAAATGTTGCGCCGCCACGCGCTTGGTTTTCCTGAACGCGCTGAGGATGAAACGCTGTCGCTGCCCAACCCCGGCGAATTCCACTGGCGCGCCGAGGGCGAAAAACATATGTGGAATCCGGAATCCATCGCCGCGCTGCAAACCGCCGCGCGCACGAATGATTTTGCGTCGTACCAGCAATTTTCCAACCACATCAACGGCGACACCAAGGCGCGTTGCGCGTTGCGCGGGATGATGGAGTTCAAGGAGGGCGTGAATGGCGGGCCGATTCCCATCGACGACGTCCAACCCGCCAACGAAATCGTGAAACGCTTCTGCACTGGCGCGATGAGTTTCGGTTCCATCTCCGCCGAGGCCCACGAGGGGTTGGCCATCGCCATGAACCGCATCGGTGGCAAGAGCAACACCGGCGAGGGTGGCGAAGATTCTGCGCGATTCAATCCGCTACCCAACGGCGATTCCAAGCGCTCGGCCATCAAGCAAGTGGCCTCGGGGCGGTTCGGGGTGAACATATGGTACCTCACCAACGCCGATGAGTTGCAGATCAAAATTGCCCAAGGCGCAAAGCCCGGTGAAGGCGGCGAGTTGCCCGGGCGCAAGGTGGATGAAACCATTGCGCGCATTCGCTACTCCACTCCCGGCGTGGGCTTGATCAGTCCTCCGCCGCATCACGATATTTATTCCATCGAGGATCTGGCGCAGCTCATTCACGACCTCAAAAACGCCAACCGCGCCGCGCGTGTGAGTGTGAAGCTCGTGTCCGAGGTGGGCGTGGGCACCATCGCCGCGGGCGTGGCCAAGGCGCACGCGGATCACATTTTGATTTCCGGCGCATCCGGCGGCACTGGCGCGTCGCCGCTCACCAGCATCAAGCACGCCGGCTTGCCGTGGGAACTTGGCATTGCCGAGACGCACCAAACGCTGGTACTCAACGATCTTCGCAGCCGCGTGGTGCTGCAAACCGACGGCGGTCTCAAGACCGGCCGTGACGTGGTTATCGCCGCGTTGCTCGGCGCGGAGGAAATGGGTTTCTCCACTGCGCCGCTCATCACGATGGGCTGCATTATGATGCGCAAGTGCCACCTCAACACCTGCCCCGTCGGCATCGCCACGCAGGATCCGGAGTTGCGCAAAAAATTCGCCGGCGATCCCGAGTACGTCGTCAACTATCTGTTTATGGTTGCCGAGGAAGCACGCCAAATTATGGCCACGCTGGGCTTCCGAACCATCGACGAAATGGTCGGTCGCGTGGACGCGCTCGAGATGCAAAAAGCCATCGACCACTGGAAAGCCGACGGCATCGACCTCAGCGCGATTCTCACGCCCATCGAAAAACCGCACGCGGACGTCGGCACTTACTGCACCCAAGCGCAGGATCACGGCTTGGAATTCGCGTTGGACAACGAGTTGCTCCGCTTGGCCAAGCGGGCTATCGACGCCGGCGAGCCGGTGGAGATCGACCTGCCGATCATCAACACAAACCGCACAGTCGGCACGATTTTAAGCAACGAAATCGCCAAGGCGCACGGCGCGGAATTGCTGCCCGACAACACGGTGAAAATTAAATTCACCGGTTCCGCCGGCCAAAGTCTCGGTGCGTTTCTCGCCAAGGGCGTGAGCATCGAGCTCGAGGGCGATGCCAACGATTATGTCGGCAAAGGACTCTCCGGCGGTCAGCTCACCATTTATCCGCCCAAGGTTTCCACCTTCGCGCCGGAGGAAAATATCCTCGTCGGCAACGTCTGCCTTTACGGCGCGACCAGCGGCAAGGCGTTTTTCCGCGGGCGCGCGGCGGAACGTTTCTGCGTGCGCAACAGCGGTGCAGCGGCGGTGATCGAGGGCGTGGGCGATCACGGCTGCGAATATATGACCGGCGGCCGCGCGATCATCCTCGGCCCCACCGGCCGCAATTTCGCCGCCGGTATGTCCGGCGGCGTGGCGTACATTTGGGATCCGGACAACGCCTTCGCGCCCAATTGCAATATGGAGATGGTGGAACTCGAATCAGTGGAGGACGCCGAGGACATCGCCGAGCTGCAAAGCCTCATCGAAGAACACGCCGAGCGCACCGGTTCCACCGTGGCCGCCGAGGTGCTCGACAACTGGGCGACATCGCTGGGCCAATTTGTGAAGGTGATGCCCACCGATTACAAACGCGTGCTCGAGGAGCACCGGCAACGCGAAAAGGAGTTGGTCGCTTAACCCCAAGCGGCGGAAACATTTTCAATGGGTAAAGCAACTGGATTCATCGAGTTTGAACGCAAGGTCGTGCCGTATCGTGACGCGACCGAGCGCATGAAGGATTTCGGCGAAATTTTCACCAATCCGCCCGAGGAACATTTGCAGACGCAGGGTGCGCGGTGCATGGACTGCGGCGTGCCGTTCTGCCAATCCGGCTCCGGCTGCCCGATCGACAACCTCATCCCCGAGTGGAACGACCTCGTCTATCAAGGCCGCTGGAAGGAGGCGCTCAAGCGGTTGCACCAGACGAATAATTTCCCTGAATTCACAGGTCGCACCTGCCCCGCGCCGTGCGAAGGCGCGTGCGTGCTGGGCATCACCGACCCGGCGGTGACCATCAAAAATATCGAGAACGCCATTGTCGACCGAGGTTTTGCTGAGGGCTGGATCCAGCCTGAGCCACCGGCCACGCGCACCGGCAAACGCGTGGCCGTCATCGGCTCCGGCCCGGCCGGCTTGGCGGCGGCGGATCAACTCAACAAGGTGGGGCACACCGTCACGGTTTACGAACGGGCCGACCGCATTGGCGGGTTGCTGATGTACGGCATCCCGAACATGAAACTCGACAAGGACGTCGTCGAGCGTCGCGTGAATTTGTTGCGCGAGGAGGGCGTGCAATTTGTCACCTGCGCGCACGTCGGCAAAAAGGAGGACTTCGCCTCCGGCCACATGACCCAAATCATGGAGGAGCGCGGCTGCGAAATGCAGTTCATCGACCCCAACGATTTGTTGATGGAAAACGACGCGCTGCTGATGGCCACAGGCGCGACCAAGCCGTTCGATCCCACGGCGCAATGCCCCGGGCGCGAGTTGGCGGGTGTCCAGTTCGCGATGGATTTCCTCACGCGCAACACCAAGAGTTTGTTGGATTCAAAACTCGAGGACAAAACGTACACTTCGGCCGCCGATAAAAACGTCATCGTCATCGGCGGCGGTGACACCGGCGCGGATTGCATCGGCACCTCGCTGCGTCATGGTTGCAAGAGCGTGGTGAATTTCGAACTACTCGACCAACCGCCCGCCGAGCGAGCCGCGAACAACCCGTGGCCGCAGTGGCCGCGCATTTATCGCCTCGACTATTCGCACGCCGAGAACAAAGCCAAGCACGGCAACGACCCGCGCGCGTATCACGTGCTCGCCAAGGAATTCATCGGTGACGACAGCGGCCACATCAAAGCCGTGAAAACCGTTGAAGTCGATTGGAGCAAACCGGTCGAAGGCGACGCGCCCTTCAGCGAGGTGGAAGGCTCCGAAAAGGAATGGCCCGCCGACCTCGTGCTGCTCGCCACCGGCTTCGTCGGCCCCGAGTTGGCGGTCGGCGCAATGCTCGGGCTCGAGACCCAAAACCCGCGCGGCAACTGGCAGACTTTCATCGGCGAGCACGGCGAATTCACCACCAACCTCGAAGGCGTCTTTGTTGCCGGCGACTGTCGCCGCGGCCAATCCCTCGTCGTCTGGGCCATCAACGAAGGCCGAGGCGCCGCCCGCGCCATCGACCAATACCTCACCGGGTCCAGCCTCCTCCCCGCGCCCGGCGTCACCCAAGGCAGCGCGCTCGCGGGCGTGTGAGTTTAAGGGCTTGAATAGCCTCGGGCGTTTGTTAGCGTCCCGTTTCTTTCAGTTGGGAAACCAATCAATCGCCAAACCAGCAGAACCAAGCTAGGCAACTTCGCGCGGGGCGCTTGGTTCTTTTTTTTTGAAATCGTGTTAATAGGAATTCCAAAGGAAATCGCGGCCGGGGAGCGCCGAGTCGCCGCTGCGCCGGAGAACGTGGCCAAGTTCATCAAGCTTGGCTTTGAAGTGGCAGTCGAGGTCGGCGCGGGCCAAGCGGCCAAGTTCCCCGATGCGCTCTATGAGGAAGTCGGGGCGACCGTGTTGTCCGCTTCGGATGTCTGGGCTAAGGCCGACATCATCCTCAAGATTCGACCGCCTCAAAACAACGAAGTCGAACTCGCCCGGGAAGGCGCGACGCTGATCAGCCTCATCCAGCCGGCGCAGAACGGCGACCTGCTTGAGCGCTTGGCCAAGCGCGGGGTCAACGCCATCGCGATGGATGCCGTGCCGCGCATTTCCCGGGCGCAGTCGATGGACGCGCTCAGCTCGATGGCCAACATCGCCGGCTACCGTGCGATGGTCGAGGCCGCCAGCGAGTTCGGACGATTTTTCACCGGCCAAATCACTGCTGCCGGTCGCGTGCCACCGGCCAGGGTGTTGGTCATCGGCGCGGGCGTTGCCGGGCTGTCGGCCATCGGTACGGCGGTCAAGCTGGGTGCCATCGTGCGCGCCTTCGACACCCGCCCCGCGGTCAAGGACGAGGTCAAGAGCATGGGCGCGGAGTTCCTCGAACTGGAATTCGAGGAGGACGGCACCGGCGAGGGCGGCTACGCGAAGGTGATGAGCAAGGAGTTCATCGAGGCGGAGATGAAGCTGTTTGCCGAGCAGGCCGCCGAGGTGGACATCATCGTCACCACCGCGATGATCCCCGGAAAAAAATCCCCCATTCTCATCACCGAGGAGATGGTTCGGAGCATGAAGGACGGCTCCGTGATCGTGGATCTCGCAGCCGAGGGCGGCGGCAACTGTGCCCTTACCCGGCCCAACGAAAAGGTGGTCGAGCACGGCGTAACCATCCTCGGCTACACCGATCTGCCCGGCCGACTGGCGACACAATCGAGCACCCTGTACGGCAACAATCTGGTCAAGCTGTTGGGCCTGCTCGGCGGCGCCGAGGAGTTCAAACTTGATTTCGAGGACGAAATCGTCCGGGGCGCAACGGTGGTTCGCGATGGCGAAATCACTTGGCCGCCGCCACAATCGGCCACTCCTCCGCCACCGCCCAAGCCGAAGCCGGCCGCTGTCGAGTCGCGGGAGGCCAAGGAGGCCAAGGGCGGTTCGTCACTCGCCGGGATTTTGCTGGGCCTCGCCTGTGTGCTGCTGCTTGCGCTGGGCTGGGGGAGCTCGAGTGAGTTCCTCGATCAATTGACCGTGTTCACCCTGTCCTGCTTTGTCGGGTACATGGTCGTGTGGAACGTCACCCCGGCGCTGCACACACCGCTGATGAGTGTGACGAATGCCATCAGCGGCATCATCGTCCTCGGTGGCATGCTGTTCATTTCAAGTGGCGACCAGGCGGTGATGATCCTGTCCGGCGTCGCCGTGCTGATTGCCACCATCAATGTCGCCGGCGGATTCCTCGTCACCCAGCGCATGCTCAAAATGTTCCGAAAATGATCACGCTTGCCGCAACAGAATCCGCTGCCAACGAATATCAGGGCCTGCTGACCATGGCCTACCTTGTCGCCGGTGTGCTGTTCGTGCTCAGCCTGAGTGGCCTCTCCACGCAGGAGACGGCCAAGCGCGGCAATGTTTTCGGCATCATCGGCATGACGATCGCCATCGCGGCGACACTGCTTTCCGGCATCACAAACTTCGCTTGGCTCATTCCGTTGATGGTCGTCGGGGCATTCGTCGGCACGGTCTTGGCCAAGCGCGTGAAGATGACCTCCATGCCGGAACTGATCGCCATGCTGCACAGCTTCGTCGGCTTGGCCGCAGTGCTCGTCGGCTTGGTCAGCTACCTCAATCACGGCGACGAAGCCCATGAGATGGTCCATCAAATCGAAATTCTGCTCGGCGTGTTCATCGGTGGCGTGACCTTCACCGGATCGATCATCGCATTCGGCAAACTCCGCGGCTCAATCGGGAGCAAGCCGCTGTTGCTGCCGGGTCGCCACTTGGCCAACGCCATCATGGTGCTCGCGTGCATTTGGCCGTTGGGCGTGCAGTTCATCGGAGCCGAAGGGTCGGGCGGATTGACTGCGTTGATCATCATCACGGTGATCTCCTTCGTCCTCGGCGTGCACCTGATTATGGCGATCGGCGGCGCTGACATGCCGGTGGTCGTCTCGATGCTCAACAGCTACTCCGGTTGGGCGGCGGCGGCGTCCGGCTTCATGCTGGATAATAACCTGTTGATCATCACCGGCGCACTCGTCGGCAGCAGCGGCGCGATCCTGAGCTACATCATGTGCCGGGCCATGAACCGCAGCCTGGCCAACGTCATCTTTGGCGGATTCGGCACCACGGCTGGTGCGACTCCCGCGGGTGGCGAAGAGCAGGGTACCGTCACCGAGACCACTGCCGAGGAGGTCGCCGACATGATGAACGATGCGGGCAGCGTGGTGTTCGTGCCCGGCTACGGCATGGCTGTCGCGCAGGCACAGCACGTGATTCACGAGATCTCCGAGACCCTTCGGGGAAAAGGCGTCGAGGTGCGGTTTGCGATTCACCCGGTCGCCGGCCGGTTGCCCGGCCACATGAACGTCCTGCTCGCCGAGGCGCGTGTCCCGTACGACATCGTGTTCGAGATGGACGAGGTCAACGAGGACCTGCCCGAGACGGACCTGGTCGTCGTGGTCGGCGCGAACGACATCGTCAACCCCTCCGCGCTCGAGGACACCGACAGCCCCATCGCCGGCATGCCGGTGATTGAGGCGTGGAACGCCAGGACGGTTGTCGCGCTCAAGCGAAGCATGGCGGCCGGTTATTCCGGCGTGGAAAACCCGCTCTACTTCCGCGAGAACACTCGCATGCTCTTCGGCGACGCCAAGGAAACACTCACCGCCGTTTCCGAGAATTTGGGCTGATCAGTCCCCCGCTTGGCCAAGCGGTACGAATCAGTTTCGCAGGAGGCCGAGGAGCGGTTCCGGCCAGAGGCCTAGCGCCACGACAGCCAGCGCCAGAACGCACAATGTCACCCCAGCCGCCCAGCCGATTTTTGACGGCGCGATCGCTGCCCCGTCGTCGGCGGGGGCGACGAGGAATGCCTTCAGCACCCGCAGATAATAGTAGAGCGACACCACGCTCATGATGAGGGCGAAGGCGACGAGCCAGTAAAAACCGTCGTGCCAACTCGCGGCTTCGGGTGCGGCGCCGATGGCGGCGAAGAACAGATAAAATTTGCCGAGGAAACCGGCCAGCGGCGGGATGCCGGCCAGCGACAGCACAAAAATCAGAAACGCCACGGCCAAGCCGGGCGTCGTTTTCCAGCAGCCGTTGAAGTCGTTGATTTCCGCGTCGCGTCCCAGCGTGTCGGTCAGCACCGCAACCACCCCGAAAGCGCCGAGGCTGGCCAGCGAATAGACCAGAATATAAAAAATGACGGAGGTGTTTCCCGCCGCGCTGAACGCCACCACGCCGACCAACAGATAGCCGGCGTTGGCGATGGCGCTGTAGGCCAGGAGTCGCTTGAGGTTGGTCTGGCGCAGCGCGCCCAGGTTGCCGACCACCATGCTGAGTACTGCGAGTGCGGCGAGTGCGGGGATCAGGGCTTCCTTGAGTTTCGGGTTCGGGGCGTCTACCACCGGCTGCAACAGGGCGATCAATAGCGCGGCGGCGGCAATCTTGGAACCACTGCCGATCCAGCCGGCCACAGGTGTCGGTGCGTTTTGGTAAACGTCCGGCGCCCAAAGGTGGAACGGCGCCAGGGCCAGCTTGAATCCCAACCCCACGAAAATCAGCAGGTAGGCCAGCACCAGCACCGGCTCGTCGGTCAGGCCGGTCATTTGGGTGAGGTCGAGTTGGCCGGTGGCACCGTAAAGGTAGCTCAGGCCGAACAGCAGAAAACCGGATGCTACTGCGCCGAACGTCAGGTATTTCAACGCCGCCTCGGCCGAGGCGCGCCTGGCCTGGTTCAGCACCGTCATCGCGTAAAGGCTCAGGCTGACCAGTTCCAGCGCGACGAATGCACCGAGCAGGTTGCGGCTGGTCACCACGAATCCCATCCCCAGCGTTGCCAACAGCAGGAGCGCAAAATACTCGCTCACCTGCGGCGTGATGTGGTCGCGCTTGGCCAAGGGCAACACGCCCAGCCCCATGGCGTACAGCAGCGCCTTCAATGTCAGCGTGCCGGTGTTCAGCACCAGTTGGCCGTCGGCGGTGGAATCCATCACGGGCATTGTCCCGGCGATCTGCAACACGAGCACCGCCAGCCCGGCGATCAACCCTGCGGCGGAGATCTGGCAGGCTACTTCGTAGCGCTTGGCCAAGCGGCTGCCGCGCAGGCGCGAGTAATCCACCCCCAACGCAGCGAACAAAGCCACCACGACCAGCAGGTCGGGGAGCAGGGCCAAGAGTAGTTGTTGATAATCCATGTCGCCGCGTCAGTTGGGAGGAAAGCGCTCGAGCATCAGTTCCAGGCTGGGCGAAATCTTGTCTGTCAACAGCCAGGGGCACAGGCCGATGAGCAGCGCCGAGCCAAGCAGGATTGCCACGCCGATTTTCTCAGGCAGCGTCATCGCCGGATAACTTATCTCCGCATCGCCGGGATCAGACGTTTTTCGTTCGCGGAAAAACGCCTCGTGAATTTTCACCAGCGTGTAGCCGAATGTGAGAAGGATGCCCAACCCAGCGCCGCCAACGATCCAGCCCGAGAGCGACTCCGACTCCCACGTGCCGATCAGCACATACAGTTCGGAGATAAATCCGCTGAACCCCGGTAACCCCATTGACGCCAGGCTTGCCACGATGAACACCCACGCGATGCCCGGCATGCGATCGATCAGCCTGTGCAGTTCATCGAGCATACGCGTCTTGGTGCGCGAATAAATCACCGTGCCCACCAGCGCGAAGAGCAGCGCGCCGATTACGCCGTGCGAGAACATCTGTAGCACGGCGCCGGTCATGCCGGTGAGGTTCAGTGTGGCGATGCCCAGCAGCACAAAGCCCATGTGGCTGACACTCGAATAACCGATGACGTACTTGAAGTCGTCCTGCTTCAGCGCCACCAGTGCGCCATAGACGATGTTGATGATCGCCACCACCGCCACCCACGGTGCCCAGGCTTGAGCGCCCGCTGGCAACAGCCCGACGGCCACGCGCAGGCAGCCGTACGCGCCGAGTTTCATCACCACACCGGCTAGCAGCATGCTCGCCGCCGTTGGCGCAGCGACGTGGCCGGTCGGTGCCCAGGTGTGGAACGGCCACATGCCGGCCATTATGGCGAAGCCGACGAAAATCAGCGGGAAAATCCATTGCTGAGCCTCTCGCGGTACCTCTCCATGTTGCTGCAAGTCCAACAGGCTGAATGTCTCCAACGCCTTGCCGCTGGTGGCGTCCTGCGCCAAAAAGAAAACTGCCAGCATTCCCAGCAACACCAGCGCGCTGCCGCCGAAGGAATAGAGCACCAGCTTCATCGCTGCGAACTGCCGCCGTGCGCCGCCCCAGATGGCGATCAGGAAATATTTTGGCACGACCGCGATTTCGTAAAACACAAACAGCAGAAACAGGTCGAGCGACAGGAACACGCCGTACACACCGCCGATCAGCGCAAAGTAAAAGGCGTAAAACTGGTTGGCACGCGTCTCGAGAGTCCAGCTGAACAACACGCCGCAAACCGCCACCAAGCCGGTTACCAGCAGCAGTGGCAGGCTGATGCCGTCGTAGCCGGTGATGAAGCCGATGCCGAGCGACGGAATCCAGTCAGCCTTGACCAAGTCCGCGAAGTCACCGCCGGAATAATTCAGGCAGCAAACCATCGACACCGCCAGCCCGGCCGCCGCGACGGCCAACGCCACCCAGCGAATGCGCCGGTGCGCACTCGATGGCATCAGCCCGCACACCAGAGCGCCGATGAAACTGAGAATGATGGTGAGCAGCGCGGTCATGTCAGGGAATCAATTGGCTGAACATCAGCCAGGTTTTGGGAGAGATGCCGGCCCAAAAAACGAGAACGAGCAGCGGAACCACGATGAGGGTTTCGCGCCACGAAAGATCCGGCATTGATTTGTGGCGTTCGTTCGCGGGGCCGGTGAAGACGCGTTGCAGCATCGTCAGCAGGAACACCGCCGTGGCCAGCAGGCCAAGCGTGGCTGCAACCGTTACACCCGGCGCAACGGCGAACGTGCCGCTGAAAATCAAAAACTCCGCCGCAAACCCAGCCATGAACGGCAGGCCAAGCGAGCAGAATGTGAGGATGAAAAACACTGCCGCGAACCGGGGCGTGACGGAACTCAGCCCGCCGAAATCGTCACGCCCGCGCAAGCCGGTTCGATCCTCGAGCAGGCCAACCAGATAAAACAAGCCGGCCGCCGCCAAGCCGTGCGCGAACATTTGCAGGATGACGCCCTGCTTGGCCAAGGCGTGTGCGTCCACTTTCAGTCCATCCGCCGCGAGGCCAAGCGCGCCCACGCCGAGAACGCAATAGGCCACGTGGTTGAGCGACGAGAAAGCAAGCAGACGCTTGAGATTGGATTGCCGCAGCGCGAGAAACGCGCCCCACAGAATCGTCACCAGCGCGAAGGCCATCAGCACACCGGCGTACTGCCGGAGTTGCCCGGGGAAAATCGGGACGATCAGCCGCAGGAAACCGTACACGCCCATCTTCGACATCACGCCGGTGAGCAGCATGGCCACCGGCGTTGGCGCGGTGGCATACGCGGGCGCCTGCCAAATGTGCAGCGGCGCGAGCGGCACCTTCACCCACAGCCCGGCGAGGATGGCGCAGAAAATCAGAGGGCTGACGGTGACGCCTTTTTCGGCGAGTTCGATGAAATCGAACGTGCCGGTTTCCCGGTGCAAAAACAGGAAGCCCAGCAGCATCGCCACGCTGCCCAGCACGGTGAACAGGAAAAAGTTCAGCGCCGCACTGTGCCGTTCCTCGCCTTTGCCGAAGAGCTTGATGAGAAAGAAGGGCGGCACCAGCGCCAGTTCCCAGTAGAGGAACCAGTGGAAAAAGTTCAGCGCGGTGAAGGTGCCAAACAGGCCGGTGAACAGCAGGCTGAGCAGCACGAAATAGGTGCGCGGCCGGTCGGTGTGCTGCCACGAAGCCAGCACAACGAGAGGCGCGAGCAGCGCCGACAACAGCAGCACCAGCGCGTTGGTACCGTCGAGACCGACGAAATAATCGATGCCAAGCGCGGGAATCCACGTGGCTTTTTCCCTGAACTGCAAGCCGTCGGCATCAACGTCAAACTGCACCAGCATCCACACCGCCAACGTCAGCGACACCAGCGCGCCGGCCAGCGCCACCGCGCGGGCGCGGGCTTCCGGCAAAGCCAGAATCAGCAAGGCCGCCACCACCGGGGCCAATGTGAGTGCGGTGATCATTTCATCCAGGACACCAGCACGCCGAGCGCGACCGCGCCGAGCGCGATGAGGCGAAGGTAGCCGGGGAGAAAGCCGTTTTGCGGGCGGGTCACGGCGTGGCCGGCCGAGCGCAGCCAGTTGCACATGCCGTCGAAGGCCAGCGTGTCGATCAATTTGCGGTCGCCACCGATGGCGAAGGCGTTGCCAATCCTGTCCGCCAGCAGTACCACCAAGTCGCGTACGAAGAGCAGCAGCTCATTGAGTTGTTCCGCGATTACGATGGCCAACGCCCACAACCGGCCCACCGTGGCGGCGTACAACTCGTCGAACCACAACTTGCGTACGAGCGGCGTGACGGCGAGCGGATCAGCCTCTTGGCCAAGCGCTCGGCCGCGATAAATCAGCCAGCCAAGCGCAATGCCCCCCAGCGCTACCGCCATGCTCACTGCGATGACAATGGTTTCATGCTGTGCCGCCTCACCCGGCAGCTTGTCCAATACGCCGTCTTTGGCAAAGCCGCCGAGGCCAAGCGCGAAGAGGGCGAGAATGACCAGCGGCACCGTCATGATGCGCGGGCTCTCGTGCGGTATGTGCTCGCCGCGATGCGCGCCGGGAAACACGTAGAGACATTGGCGGGTCATGTAGAGCGCCGTCAGCAGCGAGGCGGCGGCGGCGATCCAAAAGACCGGTTGATTCGTGGCCCAAGCACCGGCGAGGATTTCGTCCTTGCTGAAAAAACCGCTCGTGAACGGGAACGCGACCAGCGCCAGCGTGCCGCAGAGATAAGCGATCGTGGTCACCGGCATCGGCTTGGCCAAGCCGCCCATTTTGCGGATGTCCTGTTCCTCGTGGCAACCGTGGATGATCGAGCCCGCGCCGAGAAAGAGCAGCGCCTTGAAAAAGGCGTGCGTCAGCAAATGGAACATTCCCACCGACACACCGGCGACGCCGAGGCCGACCATCATCAGGCCAAGCTGGCTGACCGTCGAGTAGGCGAGGATGCGTTTGAGGTCGTATTGGCCAAGCGCGATGAACGCGGCCACGAGCGCTGTGATCGCGCCGGTCCAAGCCACCACCGGCAGCGTGCCGCCGGCGTCAAACAGCGGGATCGCCCGCGCCACGAGGAACACGCCGGCCGCGACCATCGTCGCCGCGTGGATGAGCGCGCTGACCGGCGTCGGGCCTTCCATCGCGTCCGGCAGCCACACATGCAGCGGCAACTGACCGGACTTGCCGATCGCCCCCATGAACAGCAACAGGCTGATCAGCCCGGAAGCCTGCATGCCCCAAACCATCCCGGTGGGCAGCGTCTCCAGCAGCCCCTGGCCGCCGTCGTAAAGCGTCAGCGTGCCGGTCGTTTTGAACGCCAGCAAAATGCCGATCAGGAAACCAAGGTCGCCGATGCGGGTGACGATGAACGCTTTTTTGCCGGCGGCGGCGGCTTCCGGTTTGTGAAACCAAAAACTGATGAGCAAGTACGACGCGAGGCCGACGATTTCCCAGCACATGAAAAGCAGCAACAGACTGTTAGCCAACACGAGGCCAAGCATCCCGGCGGCGAACAACGACAGGTAACAGAAAAACCGAGCCATGCGCCGGTCATCTTTCATGTAACCGGCGGAGTAGATGAAAATCAGCAGGCCGATGAAAGTGACCATCGCCAGCATCGCGCCGTTGAGCGGGTCGAGCACGAAGCCAAGCGGAATGGCCGTGTCGCCGACGGTGAGCCAAGGGATGTCGAACGTGGTGTGTTCGTTCGGCTCCATGCCCCAAGCTTGGTTGAACGCCGCGAGTGCCAAGCCGCAGGAACCGAGCATTGCG